>Ga0194112_10008975_pt1 | contig 12804 bp, 10 predicted proteins | sample TA2MahC400mmetaG_FD_146191 | JGI IMG/M metagenome (GOLD analysis project Ga0194112, IMG submission 146191) | Freshwater microbial communities from Lake Tanganyika, Tanzania - TA2015016 Mahale Deep Cast 400m | ecosystem: Environmental > Aquatic > Freshwater > Lake | place: Tanzania: Lake...
GTCCTATCTTGTGGCCAAGCTCGACGGCCTCCATGCCGCCTTTTCCGACCGGGACCCTCTCTTCGACCCCCCCATCTCGACGTTCGAGCCGACGAAGAAGGAAGCCAACGTCCCCAACATCAACACCATCCCGGGGGAGGACGTCTTCTACATGGACAGCCGGATTCTCCCCCGCTACCCCGTCGAGGAAATCGAGGCGAAAATCCGGGAGTTCGCGGCCGAGATCGAGAAGGCCTTCGGCGTCCGGATCACGATCGAGGACATGCAGCGGGCCCCGGCCGCCCCCCCGACCCGTCCCGACGCCCCCGTCGTCAGGGCCTTGGAGCGGGCCGTCGCCGAGGTCTACGGGGTCAAAGGGAAGCCGATGGGGATCGGCGGAGGGACGGTCGCCGCTCTTTTCCGCCGGGCCGGATTCGAAGCGGCCTGCTGGTCGAAGCTCGACGAAACGGCCCATCAGCCGAACGAGTACTGTATCATCGACAACATGGTCAACAACGCCAAGGTCTTCGCCCATATCCTGCTCCAGGATTGAGGAGGCCCCCGTGGACGACCGCACCCTCGTCCTCCTGACGACCGTCCCGAACGAGACGAAAGGCCGGGAAATCGCCCTGAACCTCGTCGAGAAGCGTCTGGCCGCCTGCGTCACCGTGAGCCGGGCCGCCAGGTCCTTTTATCGTTGGGAGGGGCGGATCGAGGACGCCGAAGAGTGGATCCTCTTCATCAAGACCAAGGCCGGCCTCTACGGGAAGATCGAGGCCGAACTCAAGGCCGTCCATCCGTACGCCGTCCCGGAAATCATCGCCCTGCCCGTCGTCGCCGGACACCCGGCCTATCTCAAGTGGATTTCCGGGGAAACGCTCCCCTGACCCCCGCCCGGTCCCTCGGCCCGGGCGTCTTGCGAAGGGCGGCGGCGGCGGTCTTGATCGTGTTCAAGTGGGCGGCGACCGTGCTCTCGACCTCCCGCCCATAACCCCCGGCCAGGACGACGGCGACCGGCAGGCCGAGGCGCCTGGCCTCTCCGATGACGATCCGGTCCCGGGCCGCCATTCCTTTTTCCGAGAGGAGAAGCCCGCCGAGCTGATCGCCGGCCAGGGGGTCCGCCCCGGCCAGAAAGACGACGATCTCCGGACCGAACTCTCGATAGATCCGGGGGATATGGGCCCCAAGGGCGGCCAGATACGCCTCGTCGCCGTCGCCCGCCCACAGCCCCACGTCCAGAGTGCTCGACGGTTTGTCGGCCGGATAGACGTCCATTTGGTGGATGGAAAAGGTGAAGACGCCGTCTCGGCCGGCGAAGACCGCGGCCGTTCCATTCCCCTGGTGGACGTCGCAGTCGACGATCATGGCCCGTCCGACTCGCCCCTCCCGGCGGAGGACCTCGACGGCCACGGCGACGTCGTTGAGGACGCAGAAGCCTTCCCCGTGGTCGGGAAAGGCATGGTGGAATCCCCCCCCGAGATGGACGCAAATTCCGTCCCGGAGGGCTTGCCGGGCGGTCTGGACCGTGCCCCCGACCTGCAGAATGAAAAAGCGATGGAGCTCCGGCGAAAAGGGGATTTCCAAGGCCTGGACCTCGGCCGGAGACAGGGCCCCCGAGGAGAGCTTTTTCAAGTATTTCGCCGTATGGACGAGGAGGAGGTTCTCCTCCGCCGCCGGCTCGGGCTTGAGAAAATGCTCCTTGCCCGCCCCGAGGGCGAGGAGCTTTTCGTAAATGAGACGGTACTTGCGGACGGGAAAGACATGGCGGCCGAAGGGGACCATCCAGTAGTCGTCGCTGTAGACGAACCTGAGGGGGAGCCGGCGCCGGCGAAGGAAATCGAGCAGTCCCATGAACAGGCCTCAAGGATAGCACAAATTGTGATATAATGGCGCGTCCGTTTGAAACCCGGAGGTTGCGTGCCCGGTTTTCGCATCGACCGACACCCGATTCTGACCCCTCTTCCCGCCGAAGCCGTTCCCGTCACCTGGAAGGGGCGGCCGCTTCAGGCCAAGGCCGGGGAAACGATCGCCGCCGCCCTCTTCGCCCACGGCGAACGGACCTTCAGCTTTCATCCCAAGGACCATGCCCCGCAGGGCATTTTCTGCGCCAACGGCCAGTGCGCCCAATGCCTCGTCCTGGCCGACGGCCTGCCGGTCAAGGCCTGCATGGAGCTCGTCCGGCCGGGGATGAGGCTCGAGCCCGTCGACGGGCTTCCCGTCCTTCCCCGGGACGCCGGACCGGTCTCCGTCCGGCCCGTCGAGGAAATCGGCGTCGAGGTCCTTGTCATCGGCGGCGGTCCGGCGGGTTTGTCGGCCGCGATCGAGCTCGGACGGCGGGGGATCGGCGTCCTCGTCCTCGACGACAAGCACCGTCTCGGCGGCAAGCTCGTCCTCCAGACCCACCGCTTTTTCGGGTCGGCCGAGGCCGTCTACGCCGGCACCCGGGGGATCGACATCGCGACCAAACTCGAAAACGAACTTCGGACCTTCCCGTCGGTCGAGATCTGGCTCCAGAGCGCGGCCCTGGCCGTCTTCAGCGACGGCCGGGTCGGCGTCCTCAAGGACGGGCGGCTATATGTCAAGGTCCGCCCCGAAGTCGTCCTCGTCGCCGCCGGCGCCCGGGAGAAATCCCTCGTCTTCCCGGGCAACACCCTCCCCGGCGTCTACGGCGCGGGGGCCTTCCAGACGATCGTCAACCGCGACCTCGTCCGGTCGTCGGAGAGGCTTTTCATCGTCGGGGGGGGCAACGTCGGGCTCATCGCCGGCTACCACGCCCTCCAGGCCGGCATCCCCGTCGTCGGGCTGGTCGAAGCCCTGCCCGAATGCAGCGGATACAAAGTCCACGAGGACAAGCTCCGGCGTTTCGGGGTGCCGGTCTACACCTCCCACACGATCCTTTCGGCCAACGGGACGGACGCGGTCGAATCCGTGACCATCGCCCGCTTGGACGAACAGTGGAAACCCGTCGCCGGCACGGAACGGACCTTCGCCTGCGACACGGTCCTCATCGCCGTCGGCCTCGACCCGGTCGACGAATTTTACGACAAGGCCCGGGAGTTCGGCCTCCGGGTTTTCGCCGCCGGCGACGCCGAGGAGATCGCCGAAGCCTCGGCGGCGATCTTTTCGGGCAAGATCCGGGGCATGGAAATCGCCCGGGCCCTGGGGCGGGAGGCCGGGGAGATCTCGCCCTCCTGGTATGCGACCGCCGAGATCCTGAAATCCCGGCCGGGGAAAACCGTGCCCGAGAAAATTCCGGACGAAGAATCCGGCGTCTTCCCCGTCCTCCACTGCGTCCAGGAAATCCCCTGCGACCCGTGCACGACGGTCTGTTCGCGGGGCCTCATCCGTCTTCTCTCCGACGACATCCGCGACCTGCCCGTTTACGAGGCGCCGGATCCCGAAAAAGCCTGCACGGGCTGCGAGAAATGCGTCGCCGTCTGTCCCGGCCTGGCCGTGACCCTGGTCGATTACCGCAAGGACGCGGAGCATCCGACGGTCACGATCCCCTATGAGTTCCTCCGCCGGACGATCGAAACGGGCGACCGGGTGGCCGTCCTCGACACCGAAGGCGCCGAGCTCGGCGAGGTCGAGGTCACGGGCGTCCGGGCCGTCAAGGCGAACGACCGGACGATCCTCGTCAAGGTCCGCGCCCCCCGGGCGGTCGCCAAGAGAATCGCCGGGATCCGGGTCCAAGAGGACGAGGCCGTCAAGCCCCTCGACCGCTATGTCGAGCGGACGACGGACGACACGTTCGTCTGCCGCTGCGAGCGGGTCACGGCCGGCCAGATCCGGGCCCTCATCCGGGACGGCCTCCGCGACATCAGCGAGATCAAGGCCGTGACCCGGGCCGGGATGGGCTCCTGCGGGGCGAAAACCTGCACTCCCCTCGTCCGCCGCCTTTTCCGCGAGGAGGGCGTCCCCGAGAGCGAAATCGTGGACCAACCGAAACGCCCCCTCTTCATGGAAGTTCCCCTCGGCGTCTTCGCCGGGACGGACGAGAGCGGAGGAGACGGCCATGGGGCCTAGGCGCTCCTACGACGTCATCATCGTCGGCGCGGGGAGCATCGGGCTGCCGGCCGCCTTGGCCATGGCCGAAGCGGGCCTGCGGACCCTGGTCGTCGACCAGGCGGCCAGCGCCGGCCAGGGGTCGAACAAGGCGGCCATCGGCGGAATTCGGGCGACTCACTCCGACCCGGCGAAAATCCGGATCTGCCTCCGGAGCATCGAAATCTTTTCGACCTGGAAAGAGCGCCGGGGCGAAGACATCGAGTGGCACCGGGGGGGATACTGTTTTGTCGCCTATGCGGAAAACGAGGAAAGGGCCCTCCGGGAGCTCCTCGTCATCCAGAAAGCCTTCGGCCTCAAGATCGACTGGCTGGACAAGGCCGCCATGCTCGACCTCCTTCCCGACTTGAACCCGGAAGGGCTCCTGGGGGGAACATACGCTCCCGGCGACGGGAACGCCTCGCCGCTCCTCGCCGCCCATGCCTTCTTCCAAGCCGCCCGGAGGGCGGGAGCGGAGTTCCGCTTCCGGGAGCCGGTCCGGGATCTCATCCTCGCGAATGGAGCCGTCCGCGGCGTCCGGACGGACGCGGGCGAATACGGGGCCGAGGTTGTCGTCAACGCCGCCGGCGGCTGGGCGGCCGAAATCGGCCGGATGGCCGGCCTCGAGCTTCCGGTCAAGCCCGACTCCCACGAGGCGGCCGTGACCGAGCCCGTGGCCCGCTTCCTCGAACCCCTCGTCGTCGACATCCGCCCCCTCGGCCCGTCGGCCAATTATTATTTTTATCAACACAAAACGGGGCAGGTCGTTTTCTGCATCACCCCCAGCCCCAGCATCTGGGGCCTGGATACGCGGGAGACGAGCTCGTTCCTTCCCCTCGTCGCCCGGCGCCTCGTCAGCCTCATGCCCCGTCTTCGCCACATCCGCGTCCGGAGAACGTGGCGGGGCCTCTACCCCATGACGCCCGACGGGGCCCCGATCGTCGGCTGGGCCCGCGAAGTCAAGGGATTCCTCCAGGCCGCGGGGATGTGCGGCCAGGGCTTCATGATCGGCCCGGGTCTGGGCGAAATGCTCGCCCAGATGGTCACGGGCCGCCTTTCCGCCGAGGACCGCGAAAGCCTCGGCCTCCTCTCCCCTTACCGTTCGTTCGAGGGTCAGGAAAAGCTGAAATGAAGACAAGGAGTGATGCCATGAGAAAAACCGCGGGACTCCTCCTCGTCGGGTCCTTGTTCGCGACGGCCTGCGCCCTTCGGCCGCCCCGGGTCAGTCTCGAGCCGCTCGGGACGGTCGGCCTGGTGGAGTTTAGGACGACGGCCAAGGGGACGATCGGCGTTTTCGCGGCCCAAGTGTTTCTCGAGGTCGTCATCAAGTCCCAGCCGGGCGTCCGGATCAAGGAGCTCGGCCCGGAGGAGGCCTTGCTGGCGGAAGTCGGGGCCGACCGCCCGACCTCGGAAGCCGCGGCCGCCCTCGGCCGGAAATTCGGTCTCGACGCCGTCTTTTTCGGGACGCTCGAGATGTCGGACATCCGGCCCCGGATCGACATCGCCTCGATCATCACCAGCGCCACGGCCTCGGCCGACGTCGAGGCCGTTCTTTCGATAAAGCTCATCGACGCCCGGGAAGGGACGACGCTTTGGGCCGGTTCGGCCCGCGACCGCCGGTCCGTGGGGCAGGTCAGCATCTTCAAGGGCGGCGGCGTCTTCTTCGACGCCCGCGACCCGAAGGAGGCCTACGGCGACCTCGTCTACGCCCTGGCCCATCGGGTCACCCGTGATTTCCAATGGCGGCGCGGCCTGTGGTGAGGAGGCGGGCGATGATGTTCGCCTTCGCCCACAACAACATCAACGTCCTCGATCTCGAACGGAGCGCGGCCTTCTACCGGGAAGCCCTGGGGCTTCGGGAGGCCCGCCGGAAAACCGCCGACGACGGGAGCTTCATCCTCGTCTTCCTGAGCGACGGCATCACGCCCCACCAGCTCGAATTGACCTGGCTCCGCGACCGGAAAGAGCCCTACAACCTCGGCGACAACGAGTTCCATCTCGCCGTCATGGTCGATGACTTCGAAGGCGCCCGGGCCCGTCACAAGGAGAGGGGAGTCGTCTGCTACGAGAACGAAAAGATGGGGATCTACTTCATCGAGGATCCCGACGGCTACTGGGTCGAAATCGTGCCGGGGAAGAGATAGGGGTCGATATTTACGTCCGCGGCAGGGCTCGGCCTCACTCTGATCGAGGATGACAAAATTATAGGCCGCCTTTGCGGCCGGGGGCCTTCTTGGGGGCCGGGTTGAGGATGGCGGCCCGGGCCGCGGCCAGGCGGGCGATCGGCACCCGGAACGGCGAGCAGCTGACGTAGTTCAGCCCGATGAGGTGGCAGAACTCGACGCTCGACGGATCGCCGCCGTGCTCGCCGCAGATCCCCAGCTTGAGCATCGGCCGCGTCGTCCGCCCCTTCTCGACGGCCGTCCGCATGAGCCAGCCGACGCCGTCCCGGTCGATGACCTCGAACGGGTCTTTGGGGTAGATGTCCTTCTCGACGTAGGGCACGAGGAACCGGCCGGCGTCGTCGCGCGAGACGCCGAGCGTCGTCTGGGTCAGGTCGTTCGTCCCGAAGGAGAAGAACTCGGCCACGGAGGCGATTTCGCCGGCCGTGACGGCCCCCCGGGGGATCTCGATCATCGTCCCGACGAGGAACTTGAACTTGACGCCCTGCTCCTTCATGACCTCGCCCGCAACCCGCCGGACCAAGGCCTCCTGGTCGGTGAGTTCCTTGACGTGGCCGACAAGGGGGATCATGATTTCGGGCTCGACCGGGATCCCCTTCTTCTTCGTTTCGGCCGCGGCCTCGAAGACGGCCCGGGCCTGCATCTCGGTGATTTCGGGATAGATGATCCCCAGGCGGCAGCCGCGGAAGCCGAGCATGGGGTTGAATTCGTGAAGGGAGTCGACCCGGGCCTTGACCTTTTCCGCCGGGATCCCCGTCTCGGCCGCGAGCTCGCGCTGGCCCTGTTCGTCATGGGGGAGAAACTCGTGGAGCGGCGGGTCGATCGTCCGGATCGTCACCGGGCGGCCTTTCATGACCTCGAAGATCCCGGCGAAATCCCGGCGCTGGAGGGGGAGGAGCTTGGTCAGGGCGGCTTTTCGCGCCTCGGCCGTCTCGGCCAGGATCATCTCCCGCATCGGGCCGATTTTCCCTTCGCCGAAGAACATGTGCTCGGTCCGGCAGAGGCCGATGCCCTCGGCCCCGAAGGCGACGGCGTTGGCCGCCTGGTCGGGCTGGTCGGCGTTCGTCCGGATCTTCAGGACCCGGTGCTTGTCCGCCCAGGCCATGACCTTGGCGAACGTCCGATAGACGGGGGCCTCGGCCGGGACGAGCGTTCCGTCGATCAGGACCCGGAGGACCTCGGACGGCTTGGCCGGGATCCGGCCTTCGATGACCTCCCCCGTCGTCCCGTCGATCGAAATCCAGTCGCCTTCCCTCAGCCTCCGGCCCCGGACGGTCATCGTCCGCGCCCCGTAGTCGATCAGGAGCTCGCCGCATCCGGCGACGCAGACCTTGCCCATCTGCCGGGCGACGAGGGCCGCGTGGGAGGTCATGCCGCCGCGGGCGGTCAGGATCCCCTCGGCCGCGTTCATTCCCTTGATGTCCTCGGGCGAGGTCTCGATCCGGGTCAGGATGACCTTCTCCCCCCTCCCGGCCCAGGCCTCGGCGTCGACGCTGTTGAAGACGATCCGGCCCGCCGCCGCGCCGGGTCCGGCGTTCAACCCCTTGGCCAGGAGCCGTCCGGCCTTGACCGCCGCCTCCTTCTCGGCCTGGTCGAAGACGGGCCGGAGGAGCTGGTTGAGCTGGTCGGGCTCGATCCGGGAGAGGGCTTCTTTTTCGGTGATGAGCCCCTCGCCGACCATGTCGACGGCGATCTTGATGGCCGCGAAGGCCGTCCTCTTCCCGACTCGGCATTGGAGCATGTAGAGCTCGCCGTCCTGGATCGTGAACTCGATGTCCATCATGTCGGCGTAGTGCTTTTCCAGGATCCGGCGGATTTTCTCGAGGCGGGCGTAGGATTTCGGGTCGTCCTTCTTCAGGTCGGCGATCGGGAGGGGGGTCCGGATGCCGGCCACGACGTCCTCGCCCTGGGCGTTCATGAGGTATTCGCCGTAGAAGACGTTCTCGCCCGTGGCCGCGTCGCGGGTGAAGGCCACGCCCGTGCCCGAGGCCGGCCCCATGTTCCCGAAGACCATGAGCTGGACGTTGACCGCCGTCCCCCAAGTCTCGGGGATGCCGTAGAGCTTGCGGTAGGCGATCGCCCGGTCGTTCATCCAGGAGCCGAAGACCGCCCCGACGGCCCCCCAGAGCTGCCTCATCGGATCTTCGGGAAAGTCGTGGCCGGTCCGGGCCCGGATGGCGGCTTTGAACCGGCGGACGAGGTCTTCGAGGTCGGCGGCCGAGAGGTCCGCGTCCCGATGGACGCCGCGATCCTTTTTCTTCTCCTCGATGAGGGCCTCGAAGGGGTCGATGTCGTCCTGGCTCTCCGGCCTCAGGCCGAGGACGACGTCGCCGTACATTTGGACGAAGCGGCGGTAGGAGTCGAAGACGAAACGGGCGTTCCCCGTCCGGGCGATGAGGGCCGAGGCCGTCTTGTCGTTGAGCCCCAGGTTCAGGATCGTGTCCATCATCCCCGGCATCGAAGCCCGGGCCCCGGAACGGATGGAGACGAGGAGGGGGTTCCGGCCGTCGCCGAATCCCCGGCCGGCGGCTTTCTCGAGCTTCCGGAGGTTCTTGACGATCTCGGCCTTGACGGCCTCGGGAATCCGCTTCCGGTTCCGGTAATAGAGGTCGCAGACCTCGGTCGAAACGGTGAACCCCGGCGGCACGGGGAGTCCCAGTCCGGCCATTTCGGCCAGGTTGGCCCCCTTGCCGCCGAGCAGGCTCTTCATGGTCATGTCGCCTTCGGCCGTGCCGGCGCCGAAAAAGTACACGGTTTTTTTGGCCATGCGTTCTCTCCTCGGGAATAGTCGACGCGAAAACGTCAAACTATACACCAATCGGCCGGGCCGATTCAAATCCGATCGGGGCGCCCGCTAGCGTTCGACGGCGGTCCGGTACTTTTCCAGCCCGGCCTTGAGGACGGCCAGGCCGCGGCGGATGTCCTCCTCCTTGAGGACGTAGGCCATCCGGATCTCGTCCAGGCCTTTCCCCGGGGTGCTGTAGAACCCGGACTCGGGGGCGACCATGACCGTCTCGTTGTCCAGCCGGAACTCGGTCAGCATCCAGGTCACGAACCGCTCGCTGTCCTTGACCGGCAGGCGGACGCTCATGTAGAACGCCCCTTGGGGTTTGCGGACGACGACCCCGGGGATGGCCGACAGGCCCTCGTAAAGGACGTCGCGGCGGCGCTCATACTCCCGGCGGACGGGCTCGAAGTAGCCGAGCCCCATCTTGTAGGCGGCGATGGCCGCCCGCTGCTCGATCGACGGCGGACAGAGCCGGGCCTGGGCGAATCGCAGGAGCGCCTCGTAGACCTTCGGGTTCCGGCTGATCGCCGCCCCGATCCGGGCCCCGCAGCAGCTGAACCGCTTGGAGATCGAGTCGACGACGATCGTCCGGTCCGCGGCCTCGTCGAACTCGAGGATGCTCGTGTGGCGGAGGCCGTCGTAGACGAATTCCTTGTAGACCTCGTCGCCGATGAGGAACAGGCCGCGGTCGAGGGCGAGGCGGATGACGCGCCCGATCTCCTCCCGGGAGTAGACCGTCCCGGTCGGGTTGTTCGGCGAGCAGAGGACGACGGCCTTCGTCCGGGGGCCGATCTTGGCTTCGAATTCCTCGACCGGGGGGAGGCGATAGCCGTCCTCGACCTTGAGGGTCAGGGGGACGATTTTGAGGTCGGCCAGGGAGGCGTAGCCGTTGTAATTCGTGTAAAAGGGCTCGGGGATGACGATTTCGTCTCCGGGATCTCCGACCGCGGCGAAGGCGAAGAGGATGGCCTCCGACCCGCCGCAGGTGACGATGACGTTGTCGGGCGTGAGGGAAATGCCGTAACCGCCGAAATACCGCGCGATCTCTTCCCGGAGCTCGAGGAATCCCTGGGCCGGGCCGTAGCTCAGGATGGGGTCGTCGAAGCTCCGGACGGCCTCGAGAATGGGCTGGGGCGTCGGGATGTCGGGATCGCCGATGTTGAGGAAATAGACCTTGACCCCGGCCTTCGCGGCCGCGTCGGCGTAGGGCTTGAATTTGCGGATGGGAGAGGCCTGGACGGTCCGTCCCCGCAGCGAGATCTCCATCGACGACTCCTTGGAACCGGGCGGTATGACGACTCGGAATTATGGCCCATTCGGCCGGCCAAGTCAAAATGGAGAAAGACCGGCTCACAGCATCTCCGTCGGCCTTGTTGGTCTCTGAAAATCCGGCGTCCGAAGACGGGGACCTCGAAGAGCGGCTGCGGGGACGGCAAACCCTCATGACGTTCCGGCTGTTCCCGTTTGCGGCCTGTGATCGAAGGCCGAACCATCGGATTGACCCTCTCCCGGCGTTTTGATATTTTGTCCGAGGCATGCCGTACGCCGTGAAGATCCCGATCGTCCGAAAGCAAAGTTGGGGCGATTATCATCTTTTCCGCTTCCAGGCGCCGGAGATGGCCGCCGCGGCCCGTCCCGGCCAGTTCGTCATGATCCGGCCGGGAGAGTCCACCGCCCCTCTCCTTCGCCGGCCGATAAGCATCCACGGAAGAGACCGGGGGGCGCTGGAGATATTCTTCCAGGTCGCGGGCGAGGGAACGGCCCTGCTCGCCCGCCGAAAGGCCGGGGACACGTTCGACGTCCTCGGGCCGCTGGGCCGGGGTTTCGACCTCGACGCTCCCCTCGACGGGAAAACGGCCTGTCTTCTCGGCGGCGGCCGGGGGATCGCCCCGCTCTATTTCCTCGCTCTCGAGTTGGCCGACCGGGGCGCCCTGGTCAAGGTCCTCTACGGCGGCCGGACGGCCGACGACCTTCCCGTCCGCGACCGGTTCGAAGAGGCCGGCCTCGAGCTCGCCTGCTCGACCGACGACGGGTCGTTCGGTTTTCCCGGCCTCGTGACCGGCCTCCTCGAAACCGAAATTCCCGTCCGCCGGCCCGACTTCCTCTTCGTCTGCGGCCCCGACCCGATGATGAAGGCCGCGGCCGGACTGGCCTCCCGGTTCCGGATCCCGGCCCAGATCTCCCTGGAGTCCGTCATGGGCTGCGGCTTCGGGGCCTGCTGGGGCTGCGTCCGGAGGATCAAGCGGGCCGGGGCGGAGGCGTGGCGCAAAATCTGCGAGGACGGGCCCGTCTTTCCCGCCGAGGACATCGTCTGGGAGGGTTGGAAATGACGGTCGATCTTGCCGTCGACCTCGGTTTCCTGAAGCTCCGGAATCCCGTTCTCGCGGCCAGCGGGACATTCGGCTACGGGACCGAGTTCGCTCCTTTCCTCGACCTCTCGTCCCTGGGGGGGATCGTCGTCAAAGGGCTCTATTACGGCCCCCGCGAGGGCAACCCCCCTCCCCGCCTCGTGGAGACGGCCTCGGGACTGCTCAACGCCATCGGCCTGCAAGGCATCGGCGTGGAAGCCTTCGCCGCGGAAATCCTGCCCGAGCTCCGCCGCCGGGGGGCCGAGGTCTGGGTCAACGTCTGCGGAGAGGACGAGGACGAATACCTCCGGGTCATCTCCTTTCTCGACGGCCTGGACGGAATCGCGGCCTACGAGCTCAACATCTCCTGCCCCAACGTCCGTCGGAACGGCCTCTGCCCGGCCCTCCGCCCGGATTGGACCTACGACCTCGTCCGGGCGGCCAAGGAGCGGAGCCGGCGGCCCCTCGTGGCCAAGCTTTCGCCCAACGTGACCGACATCGTCGAAATCGCCCGGGCGGCCGAACGGGCCGGGGCCGACGGCCTTTCCCTGGTCAACACCTTCTTGGCCATGGCCGTCGATCCGGAGACGAGGCGGCCGAGGCTGGGGAACGTCTTCGGCGGCCTGAGCGGGCCGGCCATCAAGCCCATCGCCCTGCGGATGGTCTATCAAGCCGCGTCGGCGGTCCGCGTCCCCGTCATCGGGATGGGCGGGATCATGTCCGGACGCGACGCCGTCGAATTCCTCATCGCCGGAGCCCGGGCCGTCGAGGTCGGGACGGCGAACTTCGTCGACCCGGCCGCCGCCGCCCGCATCGTCCGGGAGATCGAGGCCTTCTGCCGCGAGAAGGGGATCGCCCGGGTCTCCGACCTCGTCGGGACGATCACGATTTGAGGAGGGGCCGGGCCGAAAGCCGTCTCTCTTGGAGAACGCCCATGAGAAAGCCGTCCGCGAACGCCGAAAGGATCATCACCGCCCTCGACGTCGAGAGCGCGGACAAGGCCCTGGCCCTCGTCCGCGAGCTCCGCTCCGCTCGGATCTTCAAGGTCGGCCTGGAGCTTTTCACCGCCGAGGGCCCTTCTCTCCTCCGCGACATCCGGGACCTCGGCAAGGCCGTCTTCCTCGACCTCAAGCTCCACGACATCCCCAACACCGTGGGCGAAGCCGTCCGGGCCAGCCTCCGCCACGGCGCGGCGATGATGACCATCCACGCCTCGGGAGGCCCGGAGATGATGACCCGGGCGGCCGAGGCCGCCCGGCGGGAGGCCGAGGCCCTCGGAGCCGAGAAGCCGGTTCTCCTGGGAGTCACCGTCCTGACGAGCCTCAAGGCCGAAGACTTGGCCGCCGTGGGGATGCCCCCCGATCCGGAGGCTCAAGTCCGGCGGCTGGCCGGCTTGGCCGGGAGGGCGGGCCTGGACGGCATCGTCTGTTCGGCCCGGGAAATCGAAATCGTCCGGCGGGAC
>Ga0194112_10008978_pt1 | contig 12800 bp, 14 predicted proteins | sample TA2MahC400mmetaG_FD_146191 | JGI IMG/M metagenome (GOLD analysis project Ga0194112, IMG submission 146191) | Freshwater microbial communities from Lake Tanganyika, Tanzania - TA2015016 Mahale Deep Cast 400m | ecosystem: Environmental > Aquatic > Freshwater > Lake | place: Tanzania: Lake...
TTATGTTTTCGCATGAGAAATTCATAGCATTATTTTTACACCCTTTACAAGTCATAAAAACCGCATAAATAAAGGGCTATTTGATATTTTTAGGCTTATTTTTACCCACACGATTTGGAGAAGACCCACAATTAAATTGCCATTGAAACTTTTTTTATTTAAGCTTGATCATCTCGTAAAAAGTCAAAATTGGGATGGCAAAGTAAAAAGCTCCATATGCAAGGCGCGCAAATCCTGAGGAGTGAGGCGTACTTAGAGGTACGCCGCAACGACGAAGGATGCAGCGCAACGCCGCAGATGGACTTTTTACGAAGCCATCAAGCTTGGGCAATTGACAAAGGGTGAAGCACTTGATATTTTAATTAAAGATGCGCGCGCCCATAGCTCAGATGGATAGAGCGCCGGACTACGAATCCGTAGGTCGGGTGTTCGAATCACCCTGGGCGCGCCAGTAAAATTAAGGGGTTACAGTGATGATGTAGCCCCTTTTTCTTTTGACTGTTCTAAATTTGTCCTAATTCCTTTACCGACCCTATCCAGAACTTGCACCCCCGCCCGGAGACTCTCGGGATAATGGTGGGCATAACGCGTGACCATGGATATGCTCTTCCATCTCCCAAGCTTCTGGATCGTGTAGAGATCCACTCCAGCTTGAGCCAGCCATTTGGCCATGCGGAAAAGGGGAAAAGGGGTCAAGTCTGCTCTTGACTCATTTGTACCGGCCTCGGAATAAGGGACCATCGTGGCCATGGCGGCGATTAAATCTTTGGGTGTAGACACCGTCGATATGCCTCAGACATCGGGAAAGATTAACGTTGGGGGTCTGAACCAGATGGTGATAGTGGTTGGATAGGAGACAATAGGCGGCGACCCGAAGATGCCAGAATTCATAGGCCTCCTGCACGGTTTGGAGGAAGATCTCGTAATCCTTTGGGTCCCGGAAAATCGATTCCCGCCGTCGTCCGCGGTTCAGGACATGATACCAAGCATTCGAGAATTCAATCCGAAGAGGCCGAGACATGGATTCACTCTATTCGATAAACTAATATGAGTCAAGAGCAGACTTGACCCCTTTTCTGACTCCACTGGGCGAGGCAACGGATTGATTCCCATTGCAAGCTCTGACCCCATGGCCCCACTGCCAGCCTTTCGCGTGCCCCTATATTCTCGGATTCTCGGAGGCCAGGGAGAGGCACCACTGCACTTACGGCTTGCGTCCATACATGACAACACCGGGAATGGGAATGCGGTAGGCACCGTCGCGATAGTACGTCTTAGCGCCCTCGATGACGACGTGCTCAATCGTCGCTTTCGCCTCGACTTCCTGCTTGCGAAGCACCGTGCCTAATCGGACCGACCCCTCTAAAAACTGACCGAGCACTTGCTCATCACGTTCCCATGCGCTGACGATCTCCAGCTTCTCAGGGAGAAAGTCTACGAACCCCATCCGTGCGAACACTGCTGCGGCGTGATCGCGTTGCGCAAATTGGAACATGGCGGGTCCCTTCGGCAGTGGGATGTCCATATTCCCGTGGGCTCTGAGTGCTGCCATGACCATCGCGAAATAGGGGGACTCATCAGGGGGACACCAATCGGTACACACGAAGCGTCCACCGTGCTTGAGCACACGGAATGCTTCACTGATCGCTGCTTCGGGGAGAGCGAAGTGCAAGAACCCAAAGTTGATGACAGCGGCATCGAACGTGCCATCGTCAAACGGCAAGGCTTCGGCATCGCCCTGGCGGTAGTCTGGTCCCGGATTGACGCGACGCGCTTCCTGGAGCATATTCTCGGCATTGTCGATAGCCGTTACCTGGGCGCCTTGGTCGTGGAGGGCACGGGACACCACCCCTGTCCCACACGCAATATCGAGCACCCGTTCGCCAGATTGCAGATCAAGCAGTGCAAGGAGGCGCGGAATGGATTGGGCACATTGCACCCCAAAACTTTGCGAGTAGCTATGCGCGAGTTGGTTCCAACCGGTACGCTCGAACTCCTTAAACGCCTGTGGATCCATCATACTTTCTCCTCTCGACCGACCACGCCAACAATGCTTTGCGCATTGCACGCCCTCCAGCCTAGCAAGAACACGACCCCAGTCCAATAATGCACATGCATCATTTCTGACACGCGGCCGAACTTATGGATTATATGGTTTCCGTATAAGACCCCAAATCTCATCCACTGTCGGTATAAGACGCCGCCAAGAATTACCATGAAAGTTTTTGAAAATAAATCATTATTCGTCTTGAACCAGAGTGTGCCGGGGTCTTATATGGTTTCGGCCTAAGCCCCCTCCCTTACAGGAAAAATAGGATCTATCCGGATCAGGCTCCCATTGCCTAATTATTACTGTTTGAACTCTACAACTTCTGGTAGTGACTGTCAATCACCCCTTTCAGGAAGAAAGCGTTGCCTGGCCTGCCCAGTGCCCATTAAACCAAACCTTTCCACAAAGGCCCAGATGAAAACCCTGACACCATTATGACACCGCCAGCACTGGCACACCCCTGAACCACCATCAAGAAATGCAAACTAAATAGACCTGCATGGACCCCCCCATACATGACCCTTCAATAACTCGTTCAACTTGACCCCTCAACTCGCCAGTTTTTGCCGGTCCTTTCCCTGCGTCCTCCAGGTCACGGCTTTAGGATTAGTTTGCCCAGCACCTGTCCGCTCTCGATCAGCGCGTGCGCCCGGGAAGCTTCGGCCAGCGGCAGCCGCGCCGAGATCGGCGGTTTGATCTTGCCCGCGGCGAGCAGGCGGAGCAAATCCTCGGTCGCCTCGCGCCGGCGGTCCTGGTCGAAGATGTGCATCGAAAACATCCGCAGGCCAAGGCTGTCGCCCATCCGCCGGCGCATTGCCCCTTACGATCGCAAGATTGCTTGGCCCCTGTCAGGTGAAGATCCTGCCTTAAAATATCCAGGAGGACTCGATCGGAAGGAACCACAAACCGCCGCCATATTCCGTTAATGCCCAGCTTTACTTTCTTCATTCGATCCCTCTTGCTCCTTTCATCCTGGCTTTATTCACCGGTGATCGTTCCTCCTTCAAGGCTTTCAAGGATCATCCTGAAAGCTCGGAATCGCTCCGACGATTGTAAAAAATCAATTAGAAATTTCGGCAATGGCGGGGATGGTGATAACGCTTAAGTTTTTTCCCCTGATAGGGGCCTTTTCATGGGGAACCTTCTTTTCCACTGTTGGGTTTCAAAAAAGAATGGCTTAAGAATTTTCTACGGAAGAACCTCCCGGCGCTTCTGCAGGTTTTGCATTTCCTTTTCCCGGTATTGCTGAAATCCTTCTTTTAGGGCATCAGAAATAATCCTGGCCATATCCTTTGCGGAATGAAGTCTGGGGATGAATACGAAATCGGCTCCCTCCTGGTAGAGATTGATTGCGGACTGGATCGAATTCGCTGTTAATATGACCTGCGCCTGCGGGCAGAGACGTTTTACCATGCGCATCAGTTTAAGGTTTGTCGTTCCCCGCAAAACTGAATCCTCGATCGAAGAAATGACCACTTTCGCCGCCTCAATGTGGGCATGCTGGAGAGTGTCCATGCTGGAGATATCTCCATAGATACATCTTAGCGAACGCCGGTTTAACTCATCGTGGACGTGAGGATTAAAGTCAATCACCATGATTTCATCCGTTATCTTATGACCCGTGGTTCCAGGAACCTGCAACTCAAGCTCGTACAGGATCGAGCTTGCCTCCCTGAAAAAACCAAGAAAGATGATACTCCGCTGTTTCTTCTCCTCGGTGGGGATGGAGGTTATGTCCTGAATGTCCTTCAACCCTGCCTTACTCAGAACTTTGGCAAGGGTTTCTTGAATCTCATGATTGTAGTTAATCATATAGGTGGAAAGCACCGAAGTGAAGGCAAAGATGAAAATGAATATGCCGACCACCTGGGAATCAATATGATTCAGCGCCAGCCCCAGGGAAGCGATTACCAGGGAAAATTCACTCATCTGGGCGAGGTTGATGGATGGAATCAGGCTGGCGCGGAGACCGTTTTTCAAAGAATACAAAACCGGAAAGACCGAAAAAAACCTGGTGGCGATCAGAAAAATTGATGCGGCTGCGGCATAAGCCAAAAGAGAGATTGTAGGTTGGGGAATCTGCAATCCCAGTCCTACAAAGAAAAGCGTTACAAAAAAATCGCGGATATTGATGACCTTGGCGATTACATCGATATTGTACGGGAACGTTGAGAGGCTTACTCCGGCGATTAATGCTCCCATTTCGCGCGAGAGCCCTATCGCACCGGCAATCCCGCTAATGAGAAAACACCAGGCCACGGCAGTGACCAATAATAGTTCCGGAATTTTGGCGATGAAGGTAAAAATCCGCGGCAGGAGATACTTGCTCACCACCATGCTGACGATAACCAAACCCAATCCTTGCCCGAAAGCCTTCAGAATGGTGGATGCTTCAGGGCTCAGCAAGTTGGGTTGAATCGCCAGGAAAAGAATGGCCCAGACATCCTGGAATACTAAAATTCCCAGGGTGATACGGCCGGGGAGAGTGGTCAGTTCGAATTTATCGTAAAGCAGTTTTACGACGATCATGGTGCTGCTTAAGCCCATCCCCACCGCTAAATAAAGCGCATCAAATTTGCCGCCTCCGATTTTAAACCCCAGAAATAATGAAAAACCCAAACCCAGTCCCACGCATATCAAGAATTGAAATATCCCCGAGATGATCAAAGATCTCCCGGAGGCGATTAATTTTTTAAGGTCGATCTCCAGGCCGATGATGAAGAGGAGAAGAATCAGCCCGATCTCCGAAATCAGGTTGATACTTTCCTTGTCTTTCACCCAACCAAAGCCAATTTCTGGTCCGATGATGATCCCGGCGATAAGGTAGGCAAGTAACAAGGGTTGTTTTAAGGCTTTAGCCAGCAAAGCAAAGGCGGTGGCAACGACAATCGACAGGCCGATATTCGCGAGGAGATCGACTTGGTGCATAAAGATAGCCGACAGCACGTCTGTTTTTTATTGGGATAAACTCCGGGGAGAAAATAGCTCAAAATTCAGAGCAATGCAATAAAAAAGGGGTTACGATGAATTCGCAACCCCCGCTAAAAATTGGTAGACGGTGAGGCCTTGGTAGGGCATTTAATCAGACCTCAGTCTTTACCCCGCTTTTCTTTCTTTCCTTGGCCACGCTCACGTCCTTTTTCTTCACCACCATATCGACCTTTTACCTCAGGCCTTTGAGATGGATGGGGTATTGAGGAATATACATCCTGAAATCTGGAGTGAGGGGGTTTTACTCCTTGGGTAGGTATATCTTTCTTTGATGGAAAACCTGCCATTCCCTCTGTTCTTCCTTGTGGCCTGCGCATTTCTGGCGGAGATCCCGGCCTGCGCATCTCTGGCGGTGGAACTCCTCCCCTCGCTTGATATTCCCTTTCTCTGTAAACTTTTCTTTCGATGTTGCCAAAAGATGAGCCTTGCTCCCTCATCTTGATGACTCGCTCTGGGGAATAATTATAGTATTTCGATATAAAGATCAGATTTACCTGATTGACGATATCAGCATCTTTCAAGCGTATTCTTATCCAGTCTCTTTCATGTGGGTAGCGTTTATAGTGCCCATAAGCCCGACCATATGGCGGACCATATCTTGCCACTGGGATGTAGAAAACGGTGGGAGGGATCCTGTAGTATGCACATATCCTTGACCAAGCCCAGCCATCGACTACTCTTAGTTTAATAATTACCTCAGGGGCTACATGCGCATGCTTGCATATGAAAAAGACTACGGGCAGGTCATCGTCTGGAATTCCCCGCTCACGGACAACAACCACTTCGCGTTCCGGATACCCGAAGAAATTTCCTACCGAAAGGTAAAAACCAGGAGCTCCGATGCTTATGCTGAAGCTAACCTGAGCCCATAATGAAGTCGGCAATAACAGCAAGACCAAAATAAGGAGTATTCTTTTCATTTTCTTCACCTCCATCAAAAAAAATTTCCTTTTTCGCATCCAGGCCAACGTCCACTTCCCCTTTTTACTGATAATATTATATCCCTATTCCAGCCCAAAAAATAGTTTTTATTTTTAATGAAAGCCTGCCCAGGGCCCGGAAGGAAAGGTCCGCCTCAGGCGGACGCCGCCAGCCCTGTACCGTGCTGGTGCAGGACAAGCATCGGCGGGATATCCGCTTTCCATAAGACCCCCTATTGCCTTCCGCCCAGGAGAATTTTCGTAATTTCCCGTGAAGACAATGGTTATCGTTATCTCTATGTTTTACGCAGCGACAAAACATTAATGACATAGAATTTGCTAAACCCTCCGTATAAAGGGGCTTTAAAAATGACAAAAAGAGAAGAAAGAGGTATAATTTTATTTGTAAGGGTTACCGGCTTGTTTTTGCTAATGGTTTATGCAGGGTTCAGCGACGAAGGAGAACGAAAATGATGATCTCAATATACAAGGAAAAGACCGTCGAATATCTTCCAACGCAGTGGGTGCCAAGAACTCCCTTTTGGCTCTTGCTTTTCCTGACCGTGTTTTTGTTGCCGGCATGTTATTATGCGCCTTATCGAGCCGCTTCAAGACCAGAGCCAGAAGCTGCCGTCGAGACTCGAAGATCCCCCTCACTCAGCTCTATTTTTACCCGAAAGCAAGTCAGGCGAACGAGCAGCAATCCCGCGACCATTACGAATGCTACAACTGGGCTGTAAAGCAGACCGGATTCGATCCGGGTCAATCAGCGATCCCGAAGGATCAGCGCGTGCGGGTAGTGCCGATGCCTCCGCCGGGGCATGATACCGCCACTCTGGCGATAGCTGGTGCCGTGCTGGGCGCGCTGATCGGCGGACCGAGGCATGCCGTGAAGGGCGCCTTGATCGGCGCATCCGGGGGGGCTATAGCCGGCGCAGCATCGGATTCGGCGCGAATGGAATCCGCTCGCCAGCAGGAGGAGGCCTATGCCGCGCAAGGCCGTGCCAGGAACGCCCGGCTTGAAGCGAATGCGTCCCGCTTCCGGCGGGCGATGTCCGCCTGCATGGAAGGGCGGGACTACAGCGTGCGGTAAGGTATAACAAGAAACTGTGGCGAAAATTCATCGTTGATTTTACGGAGGCAATAACCATGACCCATATTCACAAAAAAAACAGGTTCCTCGTATTGGGACTGATGCTCGCCCTGTTGTCGGGCGTGATACTATCCGGATGGACACCGGCGGCGTATGCGGATGACCGCGGGTCCCGCCACCGGGAATTCAGGGATTCGCGTCATCGCCATGACCGTTATTACCCGGCCCGCGGCCAGGTGATCAGAGAATTGCCCCGCCACCACCGGGTGGTGGTTCACAAAGGCACACGATTCTACTTCTCCGGAGGCGTCTGGTTCCGCCCGCAGGGGCCGCGCTTCGCCATCGTCGTGCCCCCGGTAGGCCTTTTCGTGCCCTTCCTGCCCCCCTATTTCACCACGATATGGGTGGGCGGCGTACTTTACTACTATGCCAACGAAGTCTATTACGCGCATAGAGGGGACGGCTATGTCGTCGTCGAGCCGCCGAATAAGGAAGTCAGCGAGGCGCCGCCGGCAGCGGACCAGATGTTCATCTATCCCCGCTTGGGCCAGAGCGAACAGAAACAGGCGGATGATCGCTATGAGTGCCACCTCTGGGCCAAGGAGCAGACGGGCTTCGACCCGACGCAGCCGCCCGGAAGCACGCCCGAAACTCAGAATGCCCAGAAGCGCGCCAACTATCAACGGGCGATGAGCGCCTGTCTCGATGGCCGCGGGTATACGGTGAAATAGCCGATAAAGTCCGACTTCAAAAATGACTCTAACCGGACACCGACGAAATCCTGTCATCGAGCAAAGGACATGAAGGCATACAGGATTGGAGGGGAGCGACTCCCCTATTTTTGATCCGTATTTCTGACGCGGTATTTGCGTATTTGGGGACGTTGTTTACAAGCGTAAGTTGGAATTCTCTTAAGGGAAGAAAATATTTGAGGGAGGGGACATGCCATGTAGACCCCCTGACCCTGGGCTTTTTTACAGCCGCAACGGTTTATAGATTGAAGCCCTCACCCAACTCCCGCAGCAGGCTCCGACAACCGGTAACCCGAAGAATCAGTTTACCCAAGCGGCGTTCGTAGGGCTCTTCGACGCCGGGGCAGGCGAGATAATTTCGGCCCTGTGGATAAAGACCGCGGAAAACTATCAAGGATTCGGGATCAAATCGATCAGGATTTATTTTGCATTCAACTGCATGGATAGCGCGGCCGCGGCGTACCACGAAGTCCACTTCCCGACCCGATTTGTCGCGCCAATAAAACAAACCCTCTGCGCTGGTCGCACTGCGCAGGACATCCAACACAAGGTGTTCCCATAGGAGACCGCGATCGTCGTCACGAATGTCGTACCACCCCCGAACAAAGGTGACAAATCCAGTGTCGAACCCGTAGGCCTTAGGACGCCGAACCATCTCGCGACGCCCTCCGCCGTGGAACGGAGGAAGCGGGAAAAGGGCACACGCCACACTCAGCGCTTCAAGATAAGCTTTAACCGTGGGGCGGGTGATATCACACTCTCGAGAAAGAGCCGAGTAGTCCACCATTCCCCCGCTCTGCCGCAACATCAAGCGTAACAGGTTCAGAAATCCCGTGCGCTCGCGAATGGCAAAGAGTTCCTGGATATCGCGCGCATAAAAACTGTCCATCCACTCGGCATAAAAACCATCATCTTTGGTAGCATTCAATAGAGCTTCAGGAAGGCCGCCGTGCAGGAGGCGCCGGTCCAGATCGCGAATTCCGAACTCCGCTTCGCACTCCGTCCAGAGCACGGGAGGGAGAGCGAGAACGGTCTTTCGCCCGGTGAGCGTATCCCGGAACTTGCGCGTAGCAGCCAGAGTGGAAGAACCGGTAGCCAGAATCTTCAACCCCGGGAAAGCATCAGCCGCAATCTTTAGAATTCGGCTGGGGTCGGGTAATCGATGCACCTCATCCAGCACGATGACGGTATTCTGGAGATGCGCCCGGAAGAAAAGCTCCGGATCTTCCAGGCGGCGCGCCACCGAAGGGAGGTCGCAGTTCATAAAAATTGCCTCGGGCAGCATTCGGGCAAGAGTAGTTTTGCCCACGCGCCGGACCCCCGCCAGCCATAGGATAGGTTTTTTTTGCCACGCTGCTCGGACACGGTTGATCCAATAAGGACGTTCAATCATGCTAACATGATTACCATTTGGACGTCCAAATGTCAATTATAATTTTGTACATAATTTCATTTGAACCCCGGGATTTCCAGATGGTAATCGCAGTAAATCCTTGGGCTGAAGTGGGACTACATCCGGCTGGATAACCGCCTCACCATCTTTTTGCCTGAAAGCCTGCGGTCGGGAGTGGAAGTTTTGGATAGGATCGAAAAAAAAGTTAGCACAAAATTAGCACAGTCCAAAGAAAAAGGGGTTATGGATGTTTATCCCATAACCCCTTTTTAATTTTGGTAGGCGGTAATGGATTTGAACCATCGACCTCCGGTATGTGAGCGCGAAACCAGGGTCTTCATAAATATGCGTTATTACTTAATTTCCAGGCAGTTATGTCCATTTTGTGGGCCTTGGAACCGCTTTAGAATGCCCTAAACGAGGATTGTGCTGGCCAGTGTGGGGCCAGTGGACGCCGCCACCAGCGCGGACACCGCTGACCGGCAATCTGGACACCGGCCACTACCGCAGGCACCCAAGACCAGGCACACCACCAGCGCCCACCGCAAGCCGCCGCACAAAGCCACTGATAGAAGTGCCAGTGGCTTTTATATTACCTGGAAACCTGAATCTTTTCAAGCCTTTCAAGGGGCTTTTTTTCTTTTGGGATTTGTGGTATAGAAAATACCATGTCAAATCTACCATCTTTTAATAGCACAGAAGAATTTCTTAAATTATTCAGTATTGGCAATGGATCCTCATATTCCTCGCCCACAATTCTAACAGATCGAAAGGTTGGCTTTAGTATTCGAAGAAATTATCCTAAGGACATTCGTTATATCCCACCTAAAACGAAAGATGGTAAAGACGATACAGTAGCACTTATTCACATCGTCTATACACACCCAACTGAGTCAAAAGGTGAATTCGATTCCCACAGAGTTCCCATAATGGTGGAAATTGGGACTCACAGTCTTTATCGTGCAAACCATTTTGATTATGACTTCAACGATCCCGATTGTCCCACGGAAGAATCCTTGCATGTAAGTAAATCAACTCCCCAACCAATTGCGCTTAATTTCATCGGTGATTTTTTTATGACCATGAAAAAGAAATGTTTCTTGATCGAACGAATAATTATATAACTGGCAACCAATTATTAGACCGAGTGTTTGATGAGCATTGTGATACAGTTCAATTTTGTAAAGGGATAAAATATCGCTTTCAACTCAAAAGAAGGACACTATCAATTTCCATACTAAGCATCCTAATTAATTTAATCCCATTTGTTCTTAAAAAGGGATTTGGCAGGACTCTTGATGAAAGTACAAACGTCACATCCCTTTTGAAAGGATACAAAAGAAAAGATTTAAAGAAATTGAGCACAGATAATTTAGACATTTCTGGATACAAAGCTTCAAAAAACGTAATAATCTTATTTTGCATTTTGGTCTTTTTGGCTTACATAGGTTGGAGCGTTTTCGGTGTGAAGTCAAGCTACTTTTCCAGCATATTTTCCCATCCTTTTTTGGCAATAACACACACTATTCTACTGCTGGCTTTTTTTGATGTCCTTTTTCCAGAAATACTTTTTAGGATTATGAATTTCTTGATAAAATGGAGAACCAAACTTCTGGTGAAAGGGCTGTAGCAGCATTCTACCGCATCCGGCAATCAGGTTTCAATACCCTTCACTACGGAGCACCATTACGGCTGTGGTTTCATAGCCGCGCCTGCGGCTTTGAAAATTCTTCTGAATGCAATCGACCGGAATCACAGGGCAAAAAAGAATTCTGCTGGCCCACGTATGATTTCGCTTGCAATTATTTTACGGGTCTCTTAAACTAACTCAAAAGTTAATAGTGCGCGCCGAACCGAAGCCGGTGCATCGTCCCAAAGGAGAGGGAGGAAGCACCGGCTTCTTTATTTGGTGGAGATAATTATGAAACGCACAAGGAGAGATTTACCGTATCGGTTGAGGGTGAAAAGGGCGCAGGCAAATTTAACGCTGAAAGAAGTCAGCGCCCTGCTGGGCGGCAATCCCAGCATCTGGATTTTGCACCGGATTGAGACGCGGAAGCAAAGGCCGACACCGGCGCAGGTGGTCTTACTTAAATCGTTTCTTCGGATGCCTGCGGCTGTGGTCGCGGCGAAGGTGAGAGCGATGGAGATCAATAAAAATTAAAGCGGCTGCGGGGACGCCTCTCCAGGGAGGTCAAGGGAACGGTGCCTGTGCCACCGTTCCCAGTCCCCATCTCGCACAGGGAGGTAGGCAATGGGAAATGAAAATAAAGAAAGTAAGCCGTGGGAGTGGAAGGTAAGCAGTAGGATGCTGGAATTATTTGGGCCGCGCCTGGGCGTGTTCCTATGTTACATGGCATCCAAGTACAAATATTTTGAGGACTGCGGCAAGCTGTTCGACGGTGAGAGTTTTTATTTGCATCAGAAGACCATTGCCGCAGAAACAAAATGCAGCCTGGACACTGTGCAGCGGGATTCAAAGAAGGCAGAGGCGGAAGGCATCTTACTTATGAATCGTTTAAAAGGGGAAGTAAATTATTACGGCATCAATGAACAGGCCTGGCCGGAGGAATGCCGCCACCTGCTGCACGGTAACCGACCGCAAAATGCGGTCACACTCCGGTCAAATTGCGGTCACCACTCGGGTCAATTTGCGGCACATAGTAATAAGAATGTAGTTCAGCGAAAGAATAAAAAACAGGGCGTGTGTGTTTTCGATGTGGTTAAAAAGCAGGAAAGACCGTGGCCCGACTGTGAAACCATTGCCCTGAAGATATTGACAACACGCCTGGCCGGTTACTTTGAGGACGAATGTACGATGACGCTGCGTCACAAACATCAGGACAAGGAAATGAAAGCACTGCCAGCACGCATCCGGAACGTGGTCGCCGGCTATGAAGCCCATAATTGTGAGCAAGGCTTCGAGGACTATGTCCATTATCTTTTCAACTGCGTGCGCGGCCTGGCTGCTAAATATGGTCAGGAGTATGTCGCAGTGAAATGGTTCGGCAAGCCGAGCGCGTTCAAGGCTATGGACGAATACCTGGAATTAGGCCAGTGGGACGATGACGAGGCCGAAGAAGTGCGCCGCACAATCTGGACGCGGGCGCTGCGGGAGCAGCACAAGAACAGCCTGCGTGAAAGACCTCGGGAGAGGAGAAAGGAGATTGTGAGTGGGGACGTTGGTTCTTACGGTGCATAACTCATTCCGTTGGCAATGGACCCATTCTTCCTAAAACCCGGTTTATGCTGGATGTACTTACGCCCAATTGACGGGCGATCTCTGCGCCAGATATCCCCAGTTCTTCCTTACTCCGGTAGGCAATCGCTGCTCGAACTTCGCTCACCAGGGCTCTCCTACTTCCCTTCCTCAACTCTTGCTCACTCACCTTTCGCCTTCCGCATTCCCCCTCAATAATATCGCCTATGCTCTTTCCCTTCCGCCGGAGTTTCATTTGCCGTAACTGCCGTTCATCCGCCTCCTGAAGGATCTGTTCGACAAACTCCCCACTCCCCAAGATGCGCTCATCTGACAACTCTTTTTCCCCTCTGCTCCGCAGAGCAAGAACCTGCGACCATCCCCCCTGACTCCGAATTAATC
>Ga0194112_10008989_pt1 | contig 12786 bp, 11 predicted proteins | sample TA2MahC400mmetaG_FD_146191 | JGI IMG/M metagenome (GOLD analysis project Ga0194112, IMG submission 146191) | Freshwater microbial communities from Lake Tanganyika, Tanzania - TA2015016 Mahale Deep Cast 400m | ecosystem: Environmental > Aquatic > Freshwater > Lake | place: Tanzania: Lake...
GTCAGGTTATTGCGTACATGACCAAGATCGTGCTCCTACATGACGGCAACGTACAGTCGTTTGCGATGTAGGGGCGCGATTCATCGCGCCCGATTGTGTAGGGGCGCCATTCATGGCGCCCGGCCACCCTTCTCATACACGCTCTTAGTCCTTCCGCAATCACTGCCGCTCAGTGCTCGTGTTCCTGCACGACGCCCGCGATGTACGAGGCCGCCAGCATCGTGAAGACCAGCGCCTGCACGAACGAGCCGAAAAGGCCGAACAGGAGCATCGGGAACTGCACCGGCACCGGGAGGTAGTAACCGCTCGCGCCGAGGGCAATCGCCCCCATCGAGATCAGCGCCGCGATGACCGTGTCCTCGCCGAAGATGTTGCCGAACAAGCGGATCGACAACGACAGCGGCCGCGCGAACTCGCCCAGGACGTGGATCGGGATGTTGATCGGGAACAGCCACCACGGCTCACCCACGAAGTGCTTCAGATAGCCCAGCCCCATGTGCCTGAAGCCGAAGTACTGCACCGCGATGAAGCAGCACAGCGCCAGCGCGACCGTCGTGTTCAGCGCCGCGGTCGGGGAGATGAAGCCGGGCACGAGGCCGCCGAGGTTCAGGAACAGGATGTACAGGAAGAACGTGCCGATCAGCGGCGTGAATGTCGCCCCGTGCTTATGCCCGATCATGTTCCGGCTGAAGCCGTTGAGCGTCTGGTACGTCCACTCCCAGATGCTCTGCAGCCGTCCCGGCACCGCCTGCATCCTCCGCGTGCCGAGCCTCACTATCAGGAGCAGCGCCAGGATCATCACCCACGCGCCCACGGTGTTGACCGGCACCCAGCTCACGATAGCCTGGGGCGTCGGCGAGAGGTGCCCGTGCAGGTAGCGCTGCCCGGCCAACTGGAAACGCTGCGCGAAGCCGGCCTGTTGCTCCTGGGGCGTGTCCCAGCGGCCGGCCAGGGCCTCCAGGGCAATGGGGTAGGCGTTGAGGACCGTCGGGTGCGGGTGGGCGAGCAGGTTGCCCTCGTGCGCTCCCGCACCGGCCTCTGCTTGCCCCGCCTGGCCGCCTTCGTGGGTCTGAGTCTCGCTTGGCACTGCGCTGGATCACTGCTCCGTGTGGCGATTGCCCATCGTGGACGGGCCGCCCACCGCCTGACTCGGCCGGACCGGATGGCAGACGGGCCCCGGCTATCATTCGGGAATTCCGTGACCTATTCGCCAGTTCTCCCCTCGCGACCTTCTTCGACACCGAGCTTTCGATTCACGCGCCGCCCAGCCTCCTTCAGGCACAACACTGCCGTGGGCAGTGTGACTCCCGCCGCCAGGGCCGGTCCGTTGGCCGCGCCCGTGCGGAACAAGAGGTAGAACGCCGCCGCGATCAGACCGTACTTCCCGATCTGAAGCAGTCCCGGCACGAGCAGACTACTGCGCCGTCCCTGGGCATCCACCGTCACGAATCCTCGCACCAGGGCATCCAGCGTCCCCAGCGACGCCAGCCCCGTTGCGACGCCCAGGACGAAGCTGAGGCCCACAGGCCACGGGAAGTACGCCGCGAGAGCACAAGCGACGATGGCCGTCACGACCAGGCTGGTCAGCGCGACCCGCCGGAAGAGCCCAGCGTCACTCGCCATCACGATCCCCGCTCCTCCGCGAAGCCGCATCCACGACCTTGAACAACTGCACGAAACCCGCCGCCGCACCCAGAAGCAACCCGATGGCGCCAAGCACCGGCGCCGTTCCGAGCTTCTTGTCGAGCCACGCTCCGCCCGCGTACCCCAGCACGGTCGCCAGGACCAACGTGATCCCGACCGTCGTCAACTCCAGCCCGGACGACCAGGAGCTTCTCATCAGCCCCTCCAACGACCGGAGTGTAGTTCCCTCCGGGGGCGATTGTCAAGGAACGCGGAATGGGCATACCTACTTGCACGACACCCCCGGTCGGCAGGTGCCGCCGCGCGGGCGGGGAACTGCCGAGGCCACAGCTTCTGCGGGAGGCTTCCATGCCGAAGGCCGTGATCGTGGATGCCGCCAGGACGGCCATCGGTCGCTTCGGGGGCGGGCTGCTGGAGTTCAGCGCCGCCGACCTCGCGGCGCACGTGATCCGGGCGCTCGTCGAGCGGATGATCGTGCCCGTCGAGCAGGTGGACGAGGTCATCCTCGGGCAGGTCCTGCAGGCCGGATCGAGCGCGAACGTGGCGCGCAAGGCGGCGATGGCCGCGGGGCTGCCGGAGACGGTCTGCGCGTACACCGTCAACAAGACCTGCGGCTCGGGCATGAAGGCCATCGAGGAGGCGCGGCGCGCCATCCTGCTCGGCGAGGGGAGCCTCTTCATCGCCGGCGGCGTGGAGAGCATGAGCAACGTGCCCTTCTACGCGCCGGACATGCGCTGGGGCCACAAGCTCGGCAGCACGGCGCTGGTCGATGGCGTAATGGATGAGGGCCTCACCTGCCCCGTGTCGGGCATGGTCATGGGCCTGACCGCCGAGGCGATTGCAGAGCGAACCGGCATCACCCGTGCGGAGGCCGACGCCTGGGCCTTGCGCAGCCAGCAGCGCGCGCAGGCAGCCATCGAGGCCGGTCGCTTCCGCGACGAGATCGTGCCCATCGCGCGCAAGAAGGCCGAGCCCTTCGCCGTCGAGGAGCACCCCCGCCCGACCTCCGCCGAGGCGCTGGCCGGCCTGCGTCCGGCGTTCAAGCCGGACGGGTCCGTGACCGCCGGCAATGCCTCCGGCATCAACGACGGCGCCGCGGCGCTGCTTGTGGCCGAGGAGGACCGAGCGCGCGCCCTCGGCTGGCGCCCGCGGGCCGCGATCCTCGGCTCGGCCGCCGCGGGAATCGCCCCGAAGATGATGGGCCTGGGGCCCGTCGAGGCGGTCCGCAAGGTCTGCGCGAAGCTCGGTCTTACCCCCCAGGACTTCGACCTGGTCGAGCTGAACGAGGCCTTCGCGGTGCAGGCCCTGGCGGTCACGCGCGAGCTGGGTCTCGACGAGGAGCGTGTGAATGTGAACGGTGGCGCTGTCGCCCTCGGTCACCCGATCGGTGCCAGCGGTGCGCGAATCGTGGTGACGCTCCTGTACGAGATGGAGCGCCGCGATGTGCGGGTTGGCCTCGCCACACTCTGCATCGGCGGGGGCATGGGAATCGCGATGGTCATTGAGCGGGAGGCCTGAGCGTGGAGATTCGAACCATCGGCATCCTCGGCGCGGGCACGATGGGCACTGGCATCGCCCAAGTGATGGCCCAGGCGGAAATCCGCGTGCACCTCGTCGATGTCTCCGACGACATCCTCGCCCGCAGCACCAAACGCCTCCGCGCTTCACTGCAGGGCGCCGTGGAGCGCGGCAAGCTGACGCCCGAGCAGGCCCAGGAGGCCGAGGGTCTGGTGGGCTGGTCGTCGAGATACGAGTGCCTCGCGCAGGCCGACTGGGTCATCGAAGCGGTCTCCGAGGACGCGGACCTGAAGCGCACCGTGCTGCGGCGCCTCGGGGAGACACTGCCCGGGCACGTTCCCGTGGCCACGAACACTTCCACCTTCCGCATTGCTGAGTTGGGCGCGCTCTACGGCCGCCCTGAGCGCTTCCTGGGCATGCACTTCTTCAACCCGCCGCCCGCGATGAAGCTCGTCGAGGTGATCCCGTCCGAGCACACTGCGCCCGAGGTCACTCAGGCGGCAGTGGACCTCTGCGAGCGCGTCGGGAAGACGTCCGTGGTGGTACCCGACATCGCGGGCTTCGTGGTGAACCGTGCCTTCGCGGCCCTCGTCGCGGCGGCCATCGACGTGTGGGCGCAGGGCACTGAGCCTGCGGCTATCGACCAGTGCCTCGAGCTGGGCCTCGGCCACAAGATGGGCCCACTGGCAACCGCCGACCTCGTGGGTCTCGATGTGATGCTAACCATCCTGCGCTCGCTGCATGCCCAGACCGGCCACCCGCGCTTCGAGCCGCACCCGCGCTTCGAGGAGCTCGTCACGAGCGGGAGGCTCGGCCGGAAGAGCGGCGAGGGCTTCTACCGGTACGACGAGTAGGGGCAGGTGCCGACGATGCCACGTCTCCAGGGCCGGACCGCGCTCATTACCGGGGCCTCGCGCGGCATTGGTGAGGCGATCGCGCTTCGCTTCGCCGCCGAGGGGTGCGACGTCGCCGCGAACTACCTCGCCGAACCGGGCCGCGACAACGCCGCCGAGGCTGCGCGTGTTGCCCAGCAGATCGAGAGCCTCGGCTGCCGCGCCCTCTGCGTCGAGGCCGATGTGACCGACCTCGCGAGCGTCCAGCAGATGGCGGCCCAAGTGATCGAGACCTTTGGCCACCTGGACATCCTGGTCAACAACGCGGGCATCACGCGCGACCGCACGCTGAAGAAGCTCGAGAAGCCCGACTGGGACGCCGTGCTCGCGGTGAACCTCACGGGCGTCTACCACTGCACGCACGCTGTCATCGAGCACATGCGCGAGCACGAGTACGGGCGGATCATCTCGATCGCCTCCGTGGTCGGGCAGACGGGCAACCTCGGCCAGACGAACTACGCGGCCAGCAAGGCCGGCGTCATTGGCTTCACAAAGGCTCTCGCTCGCGAGGTCGCTCGGCGGGGGATCACGGTCAACGCCATCGCACCCGGGTTCATCGATACCGAGATGACGCAGGCCATGCCCGACGAGGCGCGCGCCGCCGTGCTCGCCACAATCCCGATCGGCCGGCTGGGAGAGCCCGCGCACGTGGCCGATGCCGCGCTCTTCCTCGCGTCGGATGAGGCCGCGTACATCACCGGCCACGTGCTCAACGTGAACGGCGGGCTGTACATGTAGGAGCGGCAGCGCACTGAGCTTCGGCGGAGAAGGGGAACAGTGGGGCGGGCATTCCTGCCCGCCAAAGGGCCTCGGCGGGCAAGAATGCCCGCCCCACTGTTTGCGCATCTGCGAGGCACTCGGGAGGAGGCCACCATGGCGGGCAAGCTCATGCCGGTGGAGGAGGCGGTGGGCCTGATCCCCGATGGGGCGACGGTGGGCGTCGGCGGATTCGTCGGCGCGGGCCACCCGGAGGCCTTGACGGCGGCCATCGAGCGGCGCTTCCTGGAGACCGGCCGTCCTCGCGATCTGACCCTCGTCTACGCGGCCGGACAGGGCGACGGCAAGACGCGCGGCATGAACCACCTCGCACACGAGCGCCTCGTGCGGCGCGTGATCGGCGGACACTGGGGCCTCTGTCCGGGCCTGGGTGAGCTGGCGGTGGACGCCAAGGTGGAGGCGTACAACTGGCCGCAGGGGGTCATCTCCCATCTCTTCCGCGCCATCGCGGGCCACAAGCCCGGCGTCATCACCCACATCGGCCTCAACACCTATGTCGATCCCCGCCATGGCGGCGGCAAGCTGAACGAGGTCACCACGGAGGACCTCGTCGAGATCGTGCGCCTGCGGGGCCGGGACTGGCTGCTCTACCACGCCTTCCCGGTGCACGTCGGCCTTGTGCGCGGCACCACGGCCGATGAGGACGGCAACGTCAGCATGGAGCACGAGGCGGTGTTCGGCGAGATGCTGGCCGTCGCCCAGGCCGCGCGCAACAGCGGCGGCGTGGTGCTCGCGCAGGTCGAGCGGATCGCCGCCGCCGGCAGCCTGCACCCGCACCAGGTGAAGATCCCCGGCATCCTCGTCGATGCCGTCGTCCAGGCCTCGCCCGAGGAGCACCCGCAGACCTTCGGCGAGCAGTTCAACCCCGCCTACTGCGGCAGCGTGCGGGTGCCCTTCGCGAGCCTGCCTGCGCTCCCGCTGGATGAGCGCAAGATCGTCGCTCGCCGCGCGGCCCTGGAGCTGACTCAGAACGCGGTCGTGAACCTCGGGATCGGTATGCCCGAGGGCGTGGCCGCGGTCGCGAACGAGGAGGGCATCCTCGACCGCATGACCCAGACCGTCGAGGCCGGCCCGATCGGCGGCGTGCCCGCGGGCGGCCTCTCCTTCGGCGCCGCGGCGAACCCGTCATCCGTCGTCGATCAGCCCGCGCAGTTCGACTTCTACGACGGCGGAGGGCTCGACCTCGCGTTCCTCGGGATGGCGCAGGCGGACGCGTCGGGGAACGTGAATGTCAGCAAGTTCGGGCGGCGTGTCGCGGGCTGCGGCGGCTTCATCAACATCAGCCAGACCGCCCGCACGGTGGTCTTCTGCGGCACCTTCACCGCCGGCGGACTGCAGGTGACCGTCGGCGACGGGATGCTGTCCATCGACTGCGAGGGCGCGCACCGCAAGTTCGTCCAGGCGGTCGAGCATGTCACCTTCTCCGGCCGCTACGCCGCCGAGCAGGGCCAGCGCGTGCTCTACGTCACCGAGCGCGCCGTCTTCGCCCTCCGCGACGGCGCCCTCACCCTCATCGAGGTCGCGCCCGGCATCGATCTCGACACCCAGGTCCTGGCCCTGATGGACTTCCGCCCAGCCCTCGCACCCGACCTCGCGACGATGGACGCCCGCATCTTCCGCGATCAGCTGATGGGCCTTGCCGAGTAGTCACCGATCCGCCCCGTACAGACGAGGTGCCGAGTATGAGACAAAGCGCGCTGCTGGTAGCCACCCTCCCCCTCCTGTCACCCCTCTGCCCGGCCCAACCCGCGCCCGGGAACCTCGCCCTGAACAAGCCCTACACGCTCTCTCCCGCGCCGAACTACGCTCTTTGCCTGGACCCGGGCGATGCCACGCAGCTCACCGATGGCGTCTACGTGGAGGGTCACTTCTGGACTCGCGAGGGCACGGTGGGATGGAGCGGCGGGGGCTTGCGGTTCATCACCATCGACCTCGGTCAGGTTTGCCCGATCTCGGGTCTCTCGTTCAACACCGCAGCGGGGGTGGCGGAGGTGTACTGGCCGAAGAGCCTCCTCATCCTCGTGAGCGATGACGGCCAGGCCTGGCACAGCGTCGGCGACCTGATGGAGATGCTCGATCCGGGCTTCCTGCCGGAGTACGGGACGTATGCGATCAAGAAGCTCGGCACCGAGTCTCTGGAGACCCACGGCCGGTACGTCGAGCTGGTCGTGCAACCCGACCGCAACTACGCATTCGTGGACGAGATCGAGGTCCACCGGGGGCCGGACGCCCTGCTCGCGAAGGCGCTGCCGGGGAAGGCCGTCGCGAACGTCGCAGACCAGATGAAGGTGGAGGCGTTCGGCAAGCTGGTGCGGACTCAGCTCCGCCGTGACCTGCAGGCCGCCCGCGAGGACATCGCGGCCCCCGGGCTGGCGGACGCCCAGCGCACGGCGCTCACCGGCAAGGCCGACCAGCTCGCGGTAGAGATCGCGGACATGCCCCCCATCGAGCCCGAGGGCTTTCGCGCGGTTCTGCCGATGACCGATCTTGAGCGCGCGGTCTTCGCGCTGCAGGCGGAGGTCTGGCGCGCGCAGGGCAAGCCGGCCCTCCGGGCCTGGCACGCCCATCGTTGGGAGTACCTCGCTCCCTCCGATGAGCCTGCGGCCGACGCCCCGCCGTCGCTCGCCCTGCGCATGATGAACGGCGAGCGCCGCGCGGACGTGCTGAACCTCACGAACGCCGCCGCAGCCGATGCGGAGCTGATCTTACGCCTCGAGGGCCTGCCGGGCGGCGCGAACCCGCCGTACGCGACCGTCGCGGAGGTGCTGCACACGGGCACTCGCGACGCCGCCTCGGTCGCCTCCGCCCTGCCGCCCGCGCAACGCGAGGGCAACGGCTTCGCGCTCACCGTACCGAGTGGAATGACGGTCCAGGCCTGGCTGCAGTTCAGGCCGACCAACCTGCCCCCAGGCGAGCACGCCGGGACCGTGGTGGTGGAGCAGGCCGGAGGGGTCGTCGCCAGAGTGCCTCTGCGCCTGACCATCTCTCGACTGCAGTTCCCCGAGGAGCCGACGCTGCTGCTCGGCGGCTGGGACTATACGGACGGCACCGGAATGTACGGTATCACCGCGCAGAACCGTGAGGCCGTCATCGAGTACCTCCAGGACCATCGCGTCAACGTCCCCTGGGCCACCAGCAGCGTGATGCCGGAGGGCACCTACGACGACGACGGCAACCTGATGGAGGAGCCCGACACCGCCCGCTTCGACGAGTGGGTCGGCCAGTGGCCCAACGCGCGCCTGTACATGGTCTACGTGACCGGCCGCGAGGCCTTCGCGGGGGCGAAGGTCGGCACCGAGCAGTTCGCTACCCGCGTGGGCAACTGGGCCCACTTCTGGGCGCAGCACATGCGGGACCTCGGCCTGGAAGCCAGCCGGCTCGGCTACCTCGCCTACGACGAGCCGAACGAAACCCAGGGGTACGCCAATAACGAAGAGTGGGCCAAGGCCTTCCGGGCCGCCGAGCCGGACATCGTGCGCTTCGTGGACCCGCAGCCCCAGGAGGCCGAGACCTGCCTGCCGATGATGGAGCAGATGACCGTCCTGTGCCCGCATCGCCCGCAGTGGCTGACCCACGCCTTCTTCCCGGCCCTGTTCGAGGACCAGCGCGCCAAGGGCCGCGAGCTGTGGTTCTACTCGGCATCGGGCCCTGCGCGCACCTTCGACCCCTTCTCCTACTACCTGGTCCAGGAGTGGCACGCGTTTGCGATCGGGGGGAAGGGCTCGTCCTTCTGGTCCTATGGCGACAACAGCCGAACGCCCACGTGGAATGAGTACGACTCGGAGCGCAGCCCTTTCTGCCCAATGTTCATCGAGGAGACATCGGTCGTCAGCGCCAAGTGGATGGAGGCCATCTGCGAGGGCAGCCAGGACTTCGAGTACCTCACGATGCTGCAGGACCGCGTCAAGCAGCTTGGCGCCGAGGGCAAGGCGGGGCCGGACCTCGCCAAGGCCCGCGACCTGCTGCAAGCCGGCCCGCAGCGCGTCCTGGCGATGGAGCAGGGGATGAACTACACCTGGGACCAGCCCAAGGACCGCGCCGTCGCCGACCAGGTCCGCGGCGAAGTCCTGGACCTACTGGAGAGGCTCTGAATGGCGGTGTGCCCCCACCGCCCACCATGTAGGGGCGTGATTCATCACGCCCAGGTGTAGGGGCGCGATTCATCGCGCCCGAGAGACGACACCGCGGACCCCCTGCAGGCCTCCGGTCGGGGCCTCTGGGCCCGCGGTCACCAGCCGGCCGTTGTTAGCAGTTCCGATCGGTTCCGGGGACACAATACCCGTCTCGTCCTGCCGGAGCCGCCACGTCGGAAGGTGTCACTGCTCCGGACGCCGAACTGGACGGACGCAGCGGCGTTCAGCGGCTTGATCATGAGCGGCCGTGGGAAGCCGTACGCGTGAGCCGGGAAGTTCCGTATGGTGTCCCCGGAACTCGCGGAACTCGTATGCGGAACTCAAAAGCAAGCAGTGGCCGCGCTGGCCGACGCAGGCCGAGAGGGGTCGCTGGAAGCCCTGCGGGTGAGTCCTATGGGGGTTGGGTACTGGCGGTACTCCTCTTCACAGTCACGGTCGTGGCCCGGATCGGCGGGCACTCGCCGGTGGGATGGACTAACGGACTCAGCGGGCACTGGCCCGAACCGGAACGGAGGCAACAGCGATGTGCGAGGAACAGGACGTGTCGGCAGACCGGGTACAGGCCCTTGAGGAGAGAGTCAAGGCCCTGGAGGCCCAGCTTGCGAAGCTGATGGAGTGGAAGGAGGGCAGGCTGGGTTCGGGGGACCACTTCTCCACGGACGTGGAGCGGGTCGTAGCCGACAGGGAGCAGCGGTTGAAGCACCAGATGCGATACTGACGGTACGTCTGCCGCGAGGCGATGGGCCTCTGGAGTGGTTACTTGGCGGCCTGCCTCGTGGGGCTCCAGGCGAGATGCCACATGGGGCCCGGGCGTGCGGATTGACGGGACCTGAGGTGACGGTCGAACGCGGCGCCGACCGCAGGGACCGGCCGCCCGGAGCCCGAGGTCGGATGAGAGGTGAGCGGGATGGCGACCTGCGAGAAGTGCGGGGCACCGCTGGCCTACGAGGGAGCGAATTGTGGGGCGTGTGCGGCGAGACAGGCGCAGGGGCAGAGGCGCCGACAGTCCACAGCGGGCCTCTGTTCTTGGTGCGGGTCGCCGGTGTTACCGACCGACGAGACCTGCATGGGTTGTGGGTTCGGGCTCGCGGCCCAGAGGGCCAGAGGGGCAAGGCTGGGCGGCGAAGGCAGGGAAGCGCGGGATGAGGGGCACAACACGGCCGGGACGAGGAATGAGGAGGCAGCAGGAACGGCAGGATGGTTCACGGCGCGCAGCCTTGCTCTGCAGGCACTTGTGGTCGTGGTCATCTTGGCAATCCTACTCCCGCTCGTGCTACGCTGCAGACAGCGGCTCTATATCGCGGGCGGGAAGGCTGTCTGGGATGACCTTGACGAGCCGGACCTGGATGATCCCGTAGTCGGTTGCGTCATCAGAGGCTACTGGGTCGGACGAGGAGTCTACGAGGAACAAGCAGCCTTGACGGATGAGCACGGGCACTTCGAGTTCGTCAGTCCGCCCTTCTGGGCTGCACCTGGAGCGAGACCGCTGCGGTTCATAATGACGGGGGAAGGCTATCCGGGGGAGGTCCATGATCCTGAGCCGTGGGCTGTTCGCGGTGGCGACGGGTGGGTGTTCAGGGCGCAGGACCAGGAGAAGCTCTGCCACTCAGCGGAGGAAGCGCGCGCCAAGCGGACGGAGACGGAGAGGCAGATACGGGAGAGGCGGGCGAGGAAACTGGCGCGGAGGGCAGGCGAGGGGCAGCCGCTACGAACTGGCGCAGCCCAAGGCTAACAACCGAACACGCCTGACACCAGGGCTCCGGGGGGGGTCCGGGGACACTAGGGGGGTTCCGGGACAGAGCTCCGGGGACACCATACTCGAGTTCCGGCGAGTTCCGGGGACACCCGCAGTTCCGGGGACACCAGGAGTTCCGGGGACACCAGAGTTCCGGGGACACCAGAGTTCCGGGGACACCATACTCATCTGCTACTGGCGGAGGCCGCATGTCGGCAGGTGTCACTGCCCACGCACCGAAGTGGATGGACTCGGTACCTTTGCCTGCGCGTGGACCCCGTGCGACGAGTGAGTGCGCCCCTGCCCTGCACCTTTCCGGTCGATTGCCGTTCCTGGGCCCTCAGAACGGGCACGAAGCCCCGAGATGAGGCCCCACAGCAGGCGCATGACGCCCGCTGGCGGTCCCCCTTGCCGCCCCCCTTCCGCCCCCTCTGGTTGACATCCATGCTGGGCGCTTGTTAGGCTATTCAGGCGACGCCCAGTTGCGTCGCATGGACAGGCGTGCAGTTGGAGCTGAGCCCAGCAACCAGGGGAAAGGACGAGTCTTGAGATGGTCGAACGCACTCCGCAGGAAGTCATCCAGTTCGCCAAAGACAACAACGCGCAGATGGTAGACATCCGCTTCATCGATCTTCCGGGCACGTGGCATCACTTCACATTGCCGATCGCCGACCTGACGGAGGAGCTGTTCGAGGAGGGCCTGGGCTTCGACGGGTCGAGCATCCGGGGATTCCAGGCGATCCACGAGAGCGACATGCTGCTCCTCCCGGACCCGAACACGGCCTTCATCGACCCGTTCTTCGAGGTCCCGACGCTGGACATCATCTGCGATGTTCACGATCCGCTGACGCTCCAGGAGTACAGCCGCAGCCCGCGCTACATCGCGAAGAAGGCCGAGGCGTACCTCAAGAGCACCGGAATCGCGGAGGATAGCTACTGGGGCCCCGAGGCCGAGTTCTTCGTGTTCAGCGACGTCCGGTACGGCCAGACGCCCAACTCCTCGTACTACTTCGTGGACTCCCCCGAGGCGATCTGGAACAGCGGCACGGCGGAGGGCCCGAACCTGGGCTACAAGATCCGCCACAAGGAAGGCTACTTCCCGGTCCCGCCGACGGACCAGCTTCAGGACATCCGCACCGAGATGGTGCTGACGCTGGCCAAGTGCGGTGTGCGCTGCGAGGTGCACCACCACGAGGTGGCGACCGCCGGCCAGTGCGAGATCGACCTATATCGTGGCGCGTTGGTCGAGACGGCCGACAACCTGATGATCTACAAGTACGTCATCAAGAACGTGGCCCGCAAGCACGGGATGACCGCGACCTTCATGCCCAAGCCGATCTACGGCGACAACGGGTCGGGAATGCACTGCCACCAGAGCCTCTGGAAGGGCGGCAAGCCGCTCTTCTTCGACGAGAACGGGTACGCGCTGCTGAGCCAGGACGCGATGTGGTACATCGGCGGCCTGCTGACCCACGCCCCGGCGCTGCTGGGGATCACCTCGCCGACCACGAACTCGTACCGCCGCCTGGTGCCGGGCTTCGAGGCGCCGATCAGCCTGGCCTACTCCGCGCGGAACCGCAGCGCCTGCGTGCGCATCCCCGTCTATCACAGCACGCCCGGCTCCAAGCGCATCGAGTTCCGCCCGCCCGATCCGACCTGCAATCCCTACCTCGCCTTCCCGGCCATGCTCATGGCAGGTCTGGACGGAATCGCGGAGAAGCGGGATCCGGGCCAGCCGATGGACAAGGACCTCTACGATCTGGAGCCCGAGGAGGCCGCCGAGATCGAGCACACCCCCACGACGCTGCTGGCGGTCCTGGACGCCCTGAAGGCGGACCACGAGTTCCTGCTCAAGGGCGATGTCTTCACCCAGGACGTCATCGACACGTGGATCGAGTACAAGCGGGAGAACGAGGCCTACCCGGTGATGAACCGACCGCACCCGTATGAGTTCCACCTGTACTACGACGCCTGAGCGCAGTACGCTTTACCGGAGGCCGATGCGCGATGAAGAAGATCGAGTGCATTACGCGGCCGTTGAAGGTGGAGGCGATCAAGGACGCGCTGGGCCAGATCGGCATCGTCG
>Ga0194112_10008991_pt1 | contig 12781 bp, 5 predicted proteins | sample TA2MahC400mmetaG_FD_146191 | JGI IMG/M metagenome (GOLD analysis project Ga0194112, IMG submission 146191) | Freshwater microbial communities from Lake Tanganyika, Tanzania - TA2015016 Mahale Deep Cast 400m | ecosystem: Environmental > Aquatic > Freshwater > Lake | place: Tanzania: Lake...
CCTATCCAGACCCCGGGATCGATCCGACAGAGGATGACCTGGGCTGCGTGGGGGATTGAGGGTCAAGCGCGGGACCCAGAAAGCGGCGCATCCTATCGGGCGTCCCGGCCGGAACGAGATTTCTTTGTTCCCCCCTGCGAAGCCTCGGTACAATGGGAGCGGCCGAAGAGCTGCGGAGGTACGAGATGAGAATCAGCCCTCTCTCCATGGGACTCGCCTCCCTCGCCGCGCTCGTCTGCCAGGCGGGCGAGGAGTATATCGTCGAAGAGGTCTTCCCCGACTCCTCGACCGTTGCATTGGATGCCGTACTCTCCTTCTGCATCGACGATGCCGACAACTTCGTCGTCGTCGTCGACAGCACGAGAAAGGTCCTCCACGTCACCCCGTGGAGGAAGCCGATCAAGGAGATCCCCATCCCCGGCAAGCACGTCGCGGCGGATCGCCTCGGGAATATCTATGTCGTCGGATCGGACAACGGCATCCACAAGTTCGATCCGCAAGGACGTTTCGTCATGCGATGGGGAGGGAGCGGCTTCGGGCAGGGGAAGTTCCGGGATCCATGCGACATCGAGACGGATGGGGAGGGCGATGTCTACGTGCTCGACGAGGCGGAAGGCTGCCTGGAGAGCTTCGGCCCAAACGGGGAATTCATCCGCGAGTGGCGAGGATTCCAGCGCCCCCACGGCTTCGGGATCGACAGGAGCAACGGCCTCATCTACGTCTGTGACACGGGCGCATCGAGCATCCGCAAGTTCGAACGTGGTGGGAGACCCCTCCTCGAATGGGGCAAACGGGGTGCGGGCGATGGCCAGTTCGAACGTAACGTCGACGCGGCCGCCGGCAGCGACGGTACCGTCTTCGTGATCGACGATGGAACGGCCCGGCTCCAGCGATTCGACCCAGAGGGCAATTTTCTCGGTCGCGTCGACATCCCGGGGCTCTGGGATGCCAAGATCGCCATCGATAGCGCGGACAACGCCTACGTATCCAACGCCAATCAGCTGCCGGGGGGCCGCCCTCTCCTCAGCCCTCTCCTCAGGATTGCACTGGATGGGCAACTCGGGGGGGTGCTCGGCGATCTCCTGCAGAATCCTGTCGAGGCGCGGCCCCTCGGGGATGCGGTCTATTTCCTCGAGAATGCGAGCCGTCAGATCAGGAGATGGGATCGGGAGGATGGCAGCATCCGAGATGTGATCCAGGATCCGAGCACGATCGGCGTGATCGAGTCCTTTGCGCTCGACTCGACGCGGGGCTTCCTCTACGTTGCCGATGAACCGAACGCGAGGATCCTGAAGTACGATCTCGACGGAAAGCCGCTGGCCGAGTGGACGGGGGAGGGGGGCGACGGATCCAAGATGATCGCCCCGCGGGCATTGGCCATCGATGAGGAGGGAAATGTGCTCGTGCTCGACGCGTCGGACAGGTACGTGCGGAGGTTTGACGCGCACGGGAAAAGCCTGGGCCGTTTCGGGGGAAGTGATGCAATCTTTTCGCCGAAAGGCATCGCCGTGGACGGCGAGGACGCCATCTACGTCTCCGATGCTGAGACCGATTCGATCCTGAAATTCGGCGCGGACGGAACGCTCCTCTTCTCCTGGGGGATGGACGGGACGGGCGAGGGGCAGTTTCGCAATCCTTGGGGGATCGCGACGGATGCCTGGGGACACGTCTACGTCGCGGACTACCTGAATTCCCGGATGCAGAAGTTCGACTCGTCCGGCGGCTTCGTCGCTCAATTCGCGGAGAGGATCGATGGCAAGCCAGTCAAGGCATTGGGGGTGGATGTGGACCGGAGCGGGGATGTGATCCTCCCGGATCGCCTGAACAATCGGCTCGTGAGGCTCAGGAGGCGCGCGACATTCGTGCGCGGCGATGGGAACGGCGATGGGAGCCTCGATCTCGGCGATCCGGTGTTCCTGTTGAATTTCCTCTTCGCCTCCGGAGCGGCGCCGGAGTGCCTCGATTCCGCCGACATCGATGACGATGGGCGACTGACGATCGGCGACCCCGTCTACCTGCTGAATCACCTATTTGCCGGCGGCGGGGCGCCGAGCCCGCCCTATCCAGACCCCGGGATCGATCCGACAGCGGATGAGCTGGGCTGCGTGGGGGATTGAAGGTCATGCGCGGCCTCTCGGGACAAAAAAAGGAGCGGACCGCTTTCGCGGTCCGCTCCTCGGGGCGTAAGGCAGTGAAGGAGGTGCGCTTCTCTCGTTCTTGGTTCTGGGTCGGGCTCTCGATCGCCCGTTCACACAGAGGGAGAGCAAGGTCCGTGCCGGCCCCCGAGGGCCGGAGAATCGGGGGGGGTGCGGCCGGTGGGCCGTCCGGATCCGGGACGGTCCGTCCAGATCGGGGACGATCCCTCCGTACAGCCCTTCGTAGATACCGTGGCAGTCGGGCTCGGGCACGGGCTCGGGCACGGAGTGTCAGGGAGGGAGCGCAATCTCGCGTGATGTTCCGGCGGCGGGTTCAGCGACGCCGGAGCGGGATCCTCTCGGCGTCGGCCGCGTCGACATCCCGGCAGAATCCGAGGAACTCGGCGAAGGCATCCGGCTCGATCCGGCAGGGGAGGATCGCGAGACGTCGAGTCACATGAAGCGTGCGCTCCTCGATCCGGAAACGGAGCGAATAGCTTCCGGCCTGTGAGGCGAAGGACCGATCCCGAGGCGCCTGCGCGACCTCGCGGCCGCCGAGGGCGAAGGCCCCATCGAACGTCGTGACGAGCGGTGCCCGGATGACGAGCGCGAGCTCGCGCCGGTCGCGAGTCCCGTAGCGTTCGGCCAGTCGGATGGGGGAGGGGATCGCCCGGAGGAGAGGATCGGGGACGCCCGCCAGGAGCGCCCGGTCGAGCTCGATCGAGAGGGTCAGCCCGAAGGGCACACCGAGGTCATCGAGGCCCTGGATCGCCCCTTCCTTCACCTTGCCGCCGGGGAAGATCTGGTTCGCCACCTGACCGAAGACGGTCCGCCGCAACTCCTCGGGCGTCGTCCGGAGGGTCTCCTTGATCCGCGCGACTGCGCTCCCTCGCTGGACGATCTCGGCCCGCACCTTCCCGCCCCCCTCGTCGCCGATCTCCATCTCGACCCGGAGGGACTCGCCGAGTTCATCGATCGGGATCTCGGGCAACCGGCCGAGCGTCGCGCCCGCGGGCTCGGGCCGCAAGAGGATGCCCCCCGAGAGCATCTCGGGGACCTGACCGAAGGCCAGGAGGCGCGGGCTCCCGGCGAGGTACACGGGCTCGCGCCCGGGGATGGAGAGCTCGACGAGGACGCTCGTCCAGTCGCCGGGCTTTCGGATCTCCGGGCTCGGCGCGGGCGCAATCGGCGGCCGGGGCCGCGCGAAGACCCAGCGCGCGTCGAGGCCGGCCGCCTCCAGAAGGGCCTTCATGAGCGTCCGCCGGTCGCCGGCGCGCTCCTGGAGGATCGCCGTCGCCCCCGCCGGCCCGCTCTCGACCTTGATCTCCTCGCAGACGAAACGGTGGATCGCACGGGCCTTCGCGAGCGGATCCTCCACGCCCGCGGTGATCTTCGCCGCCTCCGCGCTCAGCTCGGGGGAGCCGAGCGTCCGCCCCGCGACCGTCGCATACAGCGCCGCGCCGATCTCCGAGATCGAGCGTTCCTCCACGAGCTCGATGTTCGGGTAGACCTCCACCGCGTCCGGAGCATTCGGCTCCGGCTCCAGGCGAGGCATATCGCGCTTCTCCCAGACCCAGACGACGAGATCGCCATCGCGGCGGACCGCCGGGTCTCCCGCCCCCGCACGGCTCGCGGATCGCAACGGGAAGGCTGCGGGGAAAATGGCGGCGCACCGCGAGAGCTCGAAAGCGTCCTTCGCATTCGGATCCTGGAAGTAGAAGGTCGACTCGGCGAGCTGGAAGCGGGGCGGGGACTCGCGGTCCGCGCGCCAGCGCACGTCGACGGCGACGCCCGGGCGTACGCCGGGCATCGACCAGGACCCGCGCCCCTCGCCCGGCGTCGGCTCGAGGATCTCACCGGCCGGCGTGATCGTCCGCAGAGCGAGCACCTCTCCCGGCGTCGCGACATTCGCCTGGTCCTCGACGCCGGCCTCGCTGAGGACCTTGAAGGCCTGATGGACCGTCTGCCGGGAGGATCCGTCGGCGAAGACCTCCAGCACCGCGAGGTCGAGGAGCGCCACCGCATCGCACTTCGGGTAGTCCTCCGGCCCTCCGGCCCCGCGGTACGCCGCGAGGATCTCCTCCTCGAAGGGCGCCGCCCCATCCGCGGGCGGCCGGCCATCGGCGATCTCGATGCTTCGCCGCACACGTCGGTCGCCCGGCGCGAGGGCCTGCGCCCGGGCGAGTTCCTCCCGCGCCTCCGCCTCGCGGCCGCACCGCGCGAGCGCGGCCGCGAGGTCGCGCCAGCGTCCCGGATCATCCGGCGAGAGACCGATCCGCGCGCGGAGCACCGCCGCCAGCGCATCCGCATCGGGCCGGCGCTCTTCGATCCTCGCCCGCGCCAGGAGGAGGTCCCCGTCCTCGCCGTACGCTGCGGACGCTCGCGCGAGCACGGCATCCGCATCGGCGAGCCGCCCGATGAAAGCGAGGGCGGATGCCGCCTCTGCGATCGCCTCCCGCGAATCCCACGCCAGACGCGATCGCAGGATCTCCGCCGCCCGGACCGGCGCGAAGCGCTTCCGCGCTCGCGCCGCGAGGAAACCCGTCGCGCTCGGATGCGGAGCGATCCGGTCCGCCTCGGCGAAGTGCCGGATCGCCTCGCGTTCCCAGTTCCGATCCGATGCGATCTCGGCGATCGCGAGCCGCGCCCGATAGGCATCCGGGTGCTTCGCGAGGACCTCCTCCAGGAGCCGGTACGCCTTCTCGGGCTCACCGTCTCCTGCGAAGAGATTCGCCCGCAAGAGCGCTGCGGGCACATGATCCGCCCGCGCAGCGAGCGCCCTCTCCGCGAGGATCCGCGCCCGATTGCGCGCGTGGCTCCGCCCGAGGTAGTCGGCCGGGAGGATCGTCTCCGCCGCCAGGACGGCGAGGTGTGGATCGTCCGGCGCCGCGGCGATCGCCCGCTCCGCCGCCTGCACGGCGAGATCCGGGCGGCCGACCGCGCGCAGGAGGATCGCGGTCGCGGCCTCGAGCTGCGCCGAATCGCCCGCGAGCGCCGCCGCCGCATCCCCGCCATCCGGGATCGGGCGCGGATCCGCCACCAGTCCGGGTCCGGGAGCGGGGAAGGCGGCCGGCGGATCCCCGAGGTCGGCGAGGGATCCATCGGCCGATTCGATCCGAACGGCGAATACCGCTGAACTCGGGACGAGGACGAGGATCCGGTGCCTTCCGGGGCGCGCCTGGATCGACCAGCCGACCTCGCCCGCGCGCCGCTCCAGCGCGCGATCGATGACGCCGATCGGCATCTCGTCGATCCAGAGGCGGAAGGACTCTGTGGAGCGGACGAGGATCCGCGCCTCGCCTTGGATCCTCGCCTCGCCGAGTGCGAAGACGACCCCTGCATCGGGGTGAACGTGCTCGCCGGCGGCGAGCCCCCGCTGCCCGCGCGGGAGATCGATGCGCCGCCACCTGCGCGCGAAGGGACCGTCCGCGAGCTCCAGCCCCTCGCGCAGGTCGGGGGGCAGGACGAAGGGCCCTTCGATCCCAGCGGCGCGACGCGAGCCGAGCGGACCCAGGATCCACCACGTCGCGATGTGACCCTTCTGAAACCGGATCCGCGCCGCGTCCTCGACACGCCCCACCCGGAGCAGGATTTTCCGCAGGAGCCCGGCGGCATGGGCCTCGGTGCGCCCGGTCGCGAGCCGATCGAGATCCGAGAGGAGGGATGCGGGCCGCGCCAGTCCCTCGCACAGCTCGTTCACGCGCCGGAGAGCGACCTCGGCGAGGGGGTCCGATGGATCCGCCGAGGCGAGCCACACGGCGCACGCGCCGTCGATGTCGCCGCACGCCTCGCGCTCATCCGGGATGGGGAGGGGGGAGGCCGGCGGCAAGAGACACGCGAGCGCGAGCCCGAAGGGGAGAAGGGTTGGTGTCACGGCTTCGCCTCCCCGGCCTCTCCGATCAGGATCTTCTCCTGTTTCGACTCCTCGATCGCGACGATCACCTTGCGGAAGAGAGGGAACCGGTCGCTCTCGATCCGCGGAGAGCGCAGGCGCAGGCTCCGCGCGGCGACGATCTCGCGGCCCTTCGCCTCGAAGTGCGCCGTATACTCCGCCTCATCGGCGGCGGCGCGCACGTCGTGCGGCAGGGAGCGCGCGGCCCATCCGTCGGGGATCTCGTAGACCGCCTCGACCGAGACCTCGAAGGGCGCGCCGATGACTGCATCGTGCGTCCGGGTCTCGCGCCCGACGAGCCCGCCGAGGGCATCCAGGAGCCCGAAGAAGTCATCCGGGAGCGCCGGCCAGCGCCCGCCGGTCCCCTCCTCGACGAAGCGGGGGACGGAGACCTCGACCTCCATCTCGACGGGTCGCGTGAGGTCCTCGAGGTCGGAGAAGCGCTCGGAGAGGACCTGCGCGCCCGCGTGGCGCCGGCCGTAGATCTGCGCCAGGAGCGATCGGCGCCGGCCCGGGATCTCGAAGACGCGGCGCAGGCGGACGGCGAGATCGCCGCGCGCCTCGAGCGCGATGCGGAGCGTCGCGGAGCCGTCGCCCGAGAGACGCGCGCGCACGCGCTCGCGCGAGGCGTTCTCCTCGGGCGCATTCCAGGGGATCCGGCGGAGCTCGCCGCTCTCGCCGTCGAGGACGAGGACCTGGGCGCCGCGGTCCATCGCCGGCAGCTCATCCATCCCTGTCTTCTGCGCCGTGCCGTCGAGGAAGACCCCCTCGCCGTCTCCTTCGGGCGGCACGTACGCGATGGCGTGGTTGAAGTGCCCGATCATGGGGAGCGTGAGGTCCTCGTCGAAACGTTGCGACATCGCGTGGATGAGGACGAGGCGGGCCGGGATCCCGATCTCGCCGAGCATCGCGCACATCAGAGTCGCCTTGTCCTTGCAGTCGCCGAAGCGCCTCTCGAAGATCGCCTCCGCGCTGTACGGCTGGTAGCCGTGGACGCCGATCTCCCACGCCTCGTAGCGGATGTCGCGCGCGATGAACTCGTAGATCGCACGGATCTTCTCGCGCCGGTCCGCACTTCCCTCGACGAGGGCGAGGGCCTTCTCGCGGATCGCCGGGGTCGACCGGAACTCGCGCCGGATCAGATTCCAGTACCACCGCGCGAACGCGCCCCAGTCGCCGAAGGTCGAGATCTCGAGCGTCGGAGCGAGCTCCAAGAGCGGCGGCATCGCGGGCTCGAGCTCGAGCCTCGGCATGCCCTCGCGGCGCCATGCGTACTCGACGTCGCCGTCCGTATCCGTCCGCCGGCAAGGGATCTCGCCGTTCCGCCAGTGGAATGAGAAGGACCGGGCGGCGGGCGCGAGGAGGATGAACTCGATCCGATCGGCGGGCTGATCGGCGCCGAACGACACGCGCCGGCCGAAATAGTCGCCGAAGAAGCTCGGCGACCTGTCCTGGATGTGGACCTGGATCTCCACCGCATCGCCGGGGGAGAGCGACGGGAGATCGACGGCGAATCCCTGCATGGAAGTCCCGCCGCCGCGCGGGGCGGACGGCAGCCGTGCCCTCTCGATGCGACCGTCGCGGCGGAAGACGCGCGCCTCGAGGAACTCCGGCGCCTGCTCCGCGGGGACATACCCGATCCCGTACCGGTCGAAGGCGCGCACACCCTGATCGTTGAGGATCTTCGCCGAGAGCTGCCGGAACTCGCGGGTCGTCCCATCCGGCTCGACGCGGACGACGGTCTTGTCCAGGAGGATCCGGTATGCGGCGCCCTCGGGCTCGTCCGCTTTCGGGAGCGCCTCGGCGATCCTCGCCGCGAGGTCCTCCCCGTAGAGGTCGCGGAGCGAACGCTCCTTCCGGCGCACGAGATCGACGTACCGGCGGAGCTCGGGGCGGTTCGGCTCGAGCGCGAGCGCGCGCTCCCATGCCGCGATCGCATCGTCGTCGCGGCCGATCTCCCAGAGGAGGCGTCCGATCTCCTCCTGGAGATCCGCGTCCTCCGGCGCGATGGCGATGGCGCGCGCGAGCGGTGAGACCGCGTCGGCCCCGCGATCCCGCCCCCACAGGATCCGCGCCGCGAGGACGAGGGGCTCGGTCGAGAAGGGGAACGTCTGCGACCATGCATCGAGCGTGCGGAGCGCTTCCTCATCCTCGCCGCTCGCAAGGAGGATCGACATGCGCGCGCGTTGCGCCGCGATGTCGGTCCGATCCTGGCGCACCCGCGCGCGCAACACGGCGGCGGCCCCGCCGAGATCTCCGCGGCGCTCCAGCCACGCCGCCCGCTCGCGCTCCACCCAGGGGATCCCGCGCGCGTCGTCGCGGGGGAAGACCTCGCGGGCGAGGAGGAGATCCCGCTCGTGGGAGAGGGCCTCGCTCGCACGGATCTCGGCCTCGAGCGCGATCGGATCGAGGAAGCCGGGTTCGGGGGAACTCGGCTTGAGGAAGCCCGGCGTGAAGAAGCCCGGGCTGGGAAAGGACGAATCGGCGCGAGGCCGCGCCTTCTCGATCCAGCCCCGCGCCCACGTCGCGTTCCGGTGGAGGTCCCAGGCGAGGCGGGCGAGGGCGAGGGCATCGCGGGCGCGCGACGGATCGAGCGCGAAGGCCTCCTCGTGCGCCCGGCGGCGGCGGTTCTCCTCGCGCTCCGCCGCGACCGCCGTCCTCCGCGCGAGCGTCTCGGCGAGGAGCGATCGGGCATCGGGATCCCCGGGCGCGAGCTCGACGGCGCGCCGCGCCTCGTCCTCATCCGGATGCTCGGCGCGATCGTGCGCTCCGACGTCGTGGATGAGGAAGGCGAGCCGGAAGTGAGGCCAGAACGATGAAGGATCCTGTGCGGCCAATTCGCGCAGCGTATCGATCGCGCCCCGGCGGACCGGAGCGGCCGCCGCGAGGGGCGGACCGACCTCCGCCGGCTCCGGCTCGCCGGGGGCGAGCGGACGGAGCGGCGGCGAGAGCGGAGAGCCATCGGGCGACGTGACGCGGATCCGGAACCCCCAGGCATCCTTCGCCTCGGTCACCTTGACGAGGATCCGGTTCCAGCCCTTCGCGAACCGTACGGCGGCGACGTCCTGGTCGAAGCCGATCGTCCGCTCGACGTTCCGGGAGAGGACCTCCGCGCCGTTCAACCAGATCCGGAGCCCCTCGTCCGAGGCGGCGCGCAGCGCGGCATCGACCTCTTCTCGGGCATCGAGGTACGCCATCGCGTACGCGAGGACCTCGTCGTTCGGCCGGAGCAACGCATCGAGGTCGACGTAGCCTGCGGGCGGTTGCGCCGGGAGCGCTCGCCAGCTTACCTCTCGCTCCTTGCCCGGATAGCGCGCCGCAAGGCGCGGATCCTTCTCGGGTCCGAAGGCCTGCGAGAAGCCCCGTCCCCGCTCGTTGTCGAAGGACCCGCAGATCCACCACGACCGGACGATTCCGAGAGCGTCCCAGAGGCGCCAGGCATCGTCTGCGAGCCCGAGGCGCCAGGCTGCGCCCGCCCCATATCGTAGGGCGATGGCCACGACATGGGGATCGAGCCCCGGCGTCGACTCGGTGAGCTTCGCGAGGGCGAGCTCGTCCTCCGCCAGGGCGAGATCGGCTGCGAGCGCGTGGTGATGCCGGAGGAGGATCTCGATCGCCGTCGCATCGACGGGGGATGACCGCGCGAGCCTCGCGATGCCGTCACGCAGCGTCGATGCGGCTTCGCGATCCGCGCCGCGCGCGAGCAGGCGAAGCGCGGTACGCTCGCATCGGATCCCCGCGTCGCGCGGATCCGCGCCGAGCGCCGTCCCTGCGGACGCCGCGATGCACCCCACAAGGACGAGGACGCGTGCCCTCACGGGCCCCTCCCTTCCGCGGGCCGATCGGCGGCGCCGCCCGCACGGATGAGCCGCGCGTCCGCCCAGTCGGCCCGATCGCGCGCGTGGAAGCCGTCGCCGAAGTCGACCTCGAGCGCGATCTCGCGGGCCCCGCGGACATCGACGTCGAGCGGGCGCGCCGGATCCTTCGTCGTGACGGGCCCGCTGTCGAAGCGCGTCTCCCCGTCGACGATGACGCGGAAGACGACGTTCCCCAGGATGGAATCGGGGCGGTCGCTCCGCGCGACATCGTCGAGCCCGACGGCCGCCTGAAACCGCGCGTATCGCCCATCCAGACGGTACGTGAGCTTCGAGTAGGAGTGGACGCCCAGGCCGCGGCGGTATCGCTTGTCGCGGATCGAGATGGGCCCGCCCAGGACATTGGCGTCGCGGCGGTAGGGCCAGAGCTGGGGACCGAAGAAGGTCCTCTCTTCGACCGCCGAAGGATCGAGATCCGAAAGGTACTGGCAGAGGCCGCCGCGGAACTCGATGGCGTGGAGCCTGCGGATGGGGACGAGGAGCGGTCCGAACGCGCGCGACTCGAATCGCAGGAGGTCCCGATCGAGCGCCGAGGGGAACCCGCTGAGCGCCGAACCGTCGCGGAAGACGAGCACGGCGGAGAGCCCGGTTTCGCCCGGCTTCTCGCGCTTCTCGCGCTTCTCGATCGGAGCGATCGCGATCGCCCGGATCCGCGCGTGCGCGATCTCGAGGATGCCGACATCCGCGGACTGGATCTTCACCGTCAGGCCGTCGATCGACTCGATGACGCCTTCGATCCGGCCGCCATCCGCGGCGTAGACCACGTCGCGGGCGGGCGGCGAACGGAGGATGTCCCCCCGGAGAGAGGCGCACGCGGCCTGGTCGGGGAACCGGCTCCGGAAGAGGATCGCCCGCATCGCCTCGATGGGGACGCGGATGGAGTCCAGAGCGAAGCTGGAGAACGTGACGGTATCGCGCGCCCCGGAGGTGATGCCCCCGAGGAGCTCATCGCCGCCGGCGAGGACGAGCCATGTGTCCCGGCGCACAGGGAGTTCAGGGGACAGGATGATGCGGATCACCCGCTCGCACGGCACCGTCCGGCCGCCCACCTTCAGAGCGAGGGCAGCCCCATCGGCGGACAGACCTTCGAGGACGCCGCGGGAGACCCCGTCGATGGCTTCCACCTCGACCGAAAGGGGGCCCTCCGCCGACTCCGGCGCATCGGGCGGGGCCGGAGCGGTGAAGAGAAGGAGAAGCGGGAGCAAGGGCTTGAACCAGGCCATGGGCTCTATCCCACGCGCGACGTGGGCTTGTGTGTCATCTTCCTCTACAGCCGTGACGCGGATCCGACGGGCGCGGGGGGGGATGTTACCGGGGGGAGGGGCCGGGCGCCAGTTCGGGAAGGCGCCGCTCGACCCGCCGCCGGATCATCAGGCGATGGCGGAGCCATAAACTCCTTCCTCGAAAGGACATCTGAACGCAATGGAGGGCGAAAAGATTTTTGACTTCCGCCCGCGTCGTGATAGAGTACCGAGGACGTCGCGCGAGGCGTCATGTGAAGACACGGTGAAGAAGGGCAGATGGCCGCCATCCCGCGAGTCCTGCGGGGGCTCGTGGGGGAGTCTGGGATTTCGCCCGCGGGGTTCGGGCCTCGGCCCGAGGAGGAGAACCGGTGGGCCGCAGGAAGACGCAGAAGGAATTGATCGAGGTCCTCTGGGAGAGCCGGTACGGCACGAAGAAAGCGCCGCCGTCCCGGGAAGAGGAGGACGCGAAGCCGGACGCGCCTCCGCCGGCCGCGTACGGCGCACGACCCGCGCCGGCGCCGGTCCCGGTCGCCGAGGAGGAGATCGACCTGGCCCGGCTCGAAGGAGGGGAGTGGGAGGGACTGCCGGATCTCGTGCCAGACCCCATCCCACGCGAATCAACCGCCAAGATCGGGGAAGAACGAGAGGCGGAGGAATCGCTCGGGATGCCCGAGTTGACGGACCAAGAGCCCGTCGATGAGGAGGCCGGCGAGCCGGCGGGGGAAGAGGTAGAGGAGGAGCCGGATACGATCGAAGATGCCGAGGAGAGGACCCCCCCTCCGGCGCCTGCCCTGCCCCGCCCGCGGCGCCCCGCTCCAACGCCCGCGGGTCCGACGCCTCTCCGGCGGCTCACTGCGCGGCTCGCTGGGGCGGTCGGAGGGGCGGGGAAGCTCGTCAAGCGCAGCTTCTCGGCCTCGACCATCGGCGAGTTCTTCTCCAAGAGCGTCGAGGTGCGGGTGGGGACGATCGCAATCGTCTTCGCCGGGATCGTGATCTTCGGATTCCTCTGCTTCCTTCTGGGACAGGGCACGCGGTCGAGGGACGACCTCGCGCGCATTGACGATGAGACGCGCCTCCTGATGCCCGAGAAGACCGGCCCGCCGCCGATCCGGAATGCGAGCGAGAAGACCCCTGCGCCCGTGCCGAAGCGAACGTCGCCCGGTCCCGAGGCGAAGACCGGGGGCCCCCCCGCGCCGGACACCAAGCGCGTGCAGCTTCCTGCGCCTCCGGCTCCCGACCTGAGCTGGACGATCCAGGTCACCTCGTGGGCGAAGAAGGGCGAGGCGAAGGACAAGGGATTCGTCGAGAAGCTCCAGCAGGGCCTCGGCGTGTCTCCGGTCTGGTCGGAGGAGAGCGCGACCCGTGTCTTCGTCTATGCGGGGAAGTACGCGAGCGAACAGGATGCGCGGGCCGATCTTCAGAAGATCAAGGCGGCGCGCGTCCAGGGCTTCTTGAGCTTCCAGGACGCCTATCCCTTCAAGAAGACTCGCTCGGCGCAGGCCGCTCCGCCCGGCGCGGGGAGATGAGGTCGTTGAAGGCGCGGCCCGCCTGCCTTCCGTGCTGCCTCGCGCGGGCCCTGCGCATGTGCCAGATCGTCACCGAGGATGAGTGGCTCCATCGCAAGGTCCTCGGCGA
>Ga0194112_10008992_pt1 | contig 12780 bp, 7 predicted proteins | sample TA2MahC400mmetaG_FD_146191 | JGI IMG/M metagenome (GOLD analysis project Ga0194112, IMG submission 146191) | Freshwater microbial communities from Lake Tanganyika, Tanzania - TA2015016 Mahale Deep Cast 400m | ecosystem: Environmental > Aquatic > Freshwater > Lake | place: Tanzania: Lake...
TCCCGCATGATGCGCTCGGCCTCGACGAAGTCCTCGCGGAAGCCCATGCCCACCCAGAAGCGCGGATCGACCGCCGGCCCTCCCTCACACCCGATGTTCCAGCAGTGCAGGACCACGAGGGCCGTCTTGTCGGCGGCGAGTTCGACCTCCGTGGCCTCGTAGCCTGAGCCGTTGAGCGGGATGGTGCGGTAGTAGCGGCCGGGGAGTCTGAGCGTGCGTCCCATGGATGGCCTCCTTGGGCGAGAAATGGGACGGAGGCGTTTCTGGTCAGGTCGCGAAAAACGCCTCCGTCCCGTTCTTCACTCGACGACCCCGATCTGCTCCCAGTCTCGCAGCACCAGCTTCACGTCCCAGCCATCCGCGCTCTTGGTGATGCGCGAGCCGCCCCCCTCGACCTGTCGGCCGTCGGGTCCGAAGATGAGGATGGTCGGCTCGGCGGGGCCGCGCCATGCGAAGTCCTGGGAGACGCAGGAGATGATGCGCTCCCTACCGATGATCCCGCCCTCGAACAGCTCGATCGGCGTGATCGGGAACATGTGGTTGATCGGGCCGTACTCGCCGCTACCCTCACCGGTCTGGGGGATGTCCCCGTAGAAGTAGTGGTAGTAGAGCACCCCGTGGCGTAGGTACAGGATCAGCCCGCGCATGAGGAGTTCCGCGCTGTTGGTGCCCCGTGAGGGAGCGAGGACGCCCAACCCGATCGGCGTGCCGAACTGCCCGGAGGCTATGTACTGGTTGAAGGGCGGCTTACCGGTCCTGGGCAGGCTGAGCACGTCGAAGTTGCTCCAGGTCTCAGCGAAGCGCATGACGGACAGGGCGTTCTCGGCGCAGGTTGTTCCGAAGGTGTTGGCGACCATGGCCGCGTTCTTCGAGAGCGCGTACTCGCAGAGCTGCTTGCGGAAGGCGGCGCCCGCGAGCGCGGCGTCCGTGTACTGCCGCACGACGGCGCCGGTGGCTCGGTCGATGTCCACCGTGAAGCCGTCCCATCGGTCGTAGCTCTTCACCCAGTACGGGGCGAACTCGTCGATGTAGAAGCCGTCGAGGCCCACGTCCTCGATCAGGAAGCGCGCCTGCTCTATCAGGAACTGGGCCTGGTAGTTGCCGACGCGAGGGTAGACGCCAAGGGCGGTCTGGGGCTTGCCGCCCCGCGAGTACAACTCCAGGATCACGCGGCCATCGATGTCGCGCTTCAGGCTGTCACGCCACGGGAGAGCGGCCGCGTCCAGAATGCGCGTCTGCTCGGGAGTCACCCAGGTGGGCCCGTGGCCGCCCGGGCCATCGACGGGCAGACCCTCGCCGCCGGGAATCGCGGCCGGGTCGATGGTGACCCAGTCGGTCTCGATGGAGCCGATGCACTTCACCTCGGAATCGGCCCCCTTGATCGCCGCCGCTGCGCGCTGCATCAGGGCCTTGTACTCCGCGCGCGTCAGCACGCGGTTCATCGAGCCGGGGTCGTAGTCGAGCCAGGGCGAGAGCATCGCAACTCGGAGCTTGCGGCGGGTGAGGTAGGCCTTCAGGCGCGCGGGGTCGCCGATGATGGGGTCGTTCGCGTCGAAGAAGCTCCCGGGGCCCAGGACCGTGTGGTTGCTGCCCCAGTCGCGGCGGACGGCGTTCACGAGGGCGAGGGCGTCGCCCGTTGGTGCCAGCACGTACACCGCCCAGCGTAGTGTGTGCTTCGCACCGGGCGCCAGTGCGAAGTGGTCGAGCCGGAACCCGGCGCGGTTGGCCGAGGCGAAAGGCGCGAGCTGGGCGCGGGATACGTCATCCTCGGCAACGAGGCCCAGGTCGCACTCGGGTTGGCTCGCGAAGACAATCGGGTCGGCGGAGCCGTACCCGAGGCGGGCGTTGGTCAGCAGGTGGGGCGTGAGGAGGTGATGCTGCACGAGGATGCCGACAGGCTCCTGCGAGGCGTTCCCGAGTGTGTCCTGCACCTCGACGCGACCCTTGTCAATCCGCACGACCCGTTCGAGTCCGTAGTGCGCGCCGCGAGCGGTGACCCGGATCGTCCGGGCATCGAGGCGCTCGGGCTTCGTCGCCCAACCCGTCTCCGCTTCGGCCTGGCGTTCGGACAGGCGGTTCCAGCCGAGCTTGTCGCCCGGGCATGAGTACGCGCTCTCTGCGACGCAGAACCCTTCGCCGCGCGCGACCTGAACTGCGCCCGACCGGCCGACGCGGACCTGCAGTCCATCGGCAGCGATGCGCGAGCCGCCGGTGATGGGCTTGCACTCCTCGACGAAGGCCGCGAAGCGTTGTGTGACCTCCGCCTTGTACTGCGCGGCGACCTCTTCCCCACTCAGGGCACCGGAGTAGAGGCGCACGTCGGCGAGGTGGCCCCGGAAGTAGCCTGACTTCGAGTAGGCCGGATCAGCGGCGGTGGGATCGCCCACCACGCAGCCGATGAAGAAGGCGCCGCCGGGAGGCGTTGCCCGGAAAGTCGATTCCTTCTCGTCGATCAGTTCGCCGTTCACGTACAGTCGGAGCTTCGTCCCATCGAAGGTCCCCGCGAGGTGCGACCAGGTGCCGGGCATGGCCTGTGCCGTCGTGTGGTTCGTCCCCGCGCCGATGTACCACCACGCCTTGCGGTCGATGTAGTAGGTCAGGAGGTAGCTGGAGAACTGCTTCCCGGCGATGCCGACCTCGCCCGTAGGCGTGTCCTCGGGCCAGACCCAGGCGCTGAGCGTCAGGGAGCCGCGCAGGTCGAGCGCCGGGCTCTGGCAGCGCACATAGTCATCCTCGCCGTCGAAGGACAGGACGTGGCCCTTCCCGTAGCGCATCCAGGTGGCGCCATGGACCTCCCCCTGGGCGACATTCGGCCCGACATCGCGGGCGATGGCGCCTTGTCCCTCGTCGAGGGGGAAGTGGGCTACGAGAGCGGTCGGCTGGGCGTGGGTTGTGAGGGGCAACAAGGCCAGTTGGATGGCCGCGAACATGGGGGTCCCTCCGAGGGTTCGGTGGGTGAGAACGCTGCAGGGGCGCGGTCGGCCGATCGCGCCCCTGCCACGCTACGAGGCACCGCGAGCTACTTGCTCGGGTCGAGGTCGACGGTGCGGACCTGCCGCTCGCCGTCGGGCGTCGTGCGGGCGATGCGGATGATCACGTACTTGTCGCCGTTGTCCTTCGCCTGCTTGAGGGCCTTGGTTACATCGTCAACCGTCTTGGCCTCGCTGACGTTGACCTTCAGGATCACGTCGTTGGGCATTAGGCCCTTCTCGGCGGCTTCGCTATCGGGTGCGACCGCCTTGACGTAGACACCCTCCTTGGCCGGCAGAGACTTCTCCTCCGCGATGGTCGCGGTGATGGCCTCCAAGGTGAGTCCGAGCACTTCGTTCGAGGCTGCCGTGGTCTCGGCAGGCTTCTTCTGTGGCTCGGCGTAGCCCGCATACCGGGCCGGCGTCTCGCCGAGCGTGAGCTTGACCTCGCGCGCCTTGCGATTGCGCACAATGCCCAGGGTGAGTTCCTCTCCGGGCCTGTGACCGGCGACCGTCTTCTGTAGCGACCAGACGTCCTTCACCGGCTCGCCGTTGACGGAGACGATCACGTCCTCATCCTGCAGGTCGCTGTTCTTCGCCGGCCCGTCAGCGCGGATCTCCTCGACCAGGACCCCGCCATCAGGCGCGTTGTAGTTGTCGCGCAGATTCTCGTTGAGATCGTTGATCGTGATGCCGAGCCAGCCGCGTACAATGTGCCCCTCCGCCTTGAGGGTTGGGATGACCTGCTGCATGGTCTCGGCCGGCACCGCGAAACCGACGCCCGCATTCGCAGGTACGAGCCCCTGGGTAACGATGGCCACGTTGACCCCGATGACCTCGCCCTTCAGGTCAACGAGCGGGCCGCCGCTGTTGCCCGGGTTGATCGACGCGTCGGTCTGGATGATGTCGCCAATGCGGAACCTCGCGCTCGGGTGATCCAGGAAGCGGCCCTTCGCGCTCACCACCCCGACGGTGACCGTCTGGGCGAGCTGGAAGGGCGAGCCGACGGCCATCACCCACTCTCCGACCTGCAGGTGCTTCGAGTCACCGATCTTCAGCGTGGGGAGCGTGCGTCCGGCGTCGATCTTGATCAGCGCCAGCTCCGTGCGCGGATCATCGCCGACGACCGTCGCGGGGTACTCCTTGGTGTCGCCCTCACGATCGTGCAGCGTTACCTTGATCTCGGTCGCATCCTTGACGACATGGGAGTTGGTGACGATGTAGCCGTCGTCCGAGTAGATCCAGCCGGAGCCGAGGCTGAGGTTGGGTACCGCGGCCTCGGGCGTCTCCTCCCCCTCTCCCTGAGGCGGGCGCGCGCCCCAACCCTTGAAGAACGGGTCCTCGAAGAAGCGCTTCCACTCTTCGGGAATCTGGCCCATCGGGCCCGGGGGCTTGCGGAGGGTCTTCACGGTGATGTTCACGACCGCGGGCTTTGTCTGGCTCGCGATCCGCACGAACGCGCTCTCAAGCTGCGTCGCCGTGTCCTGCGCGCTGACGGCCGGCATCGGGCGGCTGGCCCCCTGGCCATAGAGCACCAGGAAGGTGACCGAGGCGCCCACCAGGGCGCTCAGCAGGATGATCACGATGTGGGTGTGGCGGTGGTTGTGCATCTCGGTTGCTCCTCTATCTACCTCTGCTGGAGGCGCCCGGTCGTGTCGGCCGGGACGCACTGGGTCCGGCACCAGCTAGCTTAGACGCCCAGCCGAGGGCGAAGGTTCGGGTGCTCTCGACGGGCTGCGCGTCAGTGCACGACGGATTCGTACCACGAGAGCCGCGTCACTGCCCACAGCTTCCTTGTGCCTGCTGCGGGCGGTCACTTCTCTACAACACCTCCGGACCTCCTTCCGGCCTCGAAGCTCCGACCGGCGGTAGCGGCCGGCACCCGGCCGGGCGAGGATTCGTTTGCGGCCCGCTGGTGCTCGGAGTAGAATGGCATGACAACGAACCGGGCTGTCGGTTTGCTGTGGGGCTGAACCTCGGGCTCTCGGCGGGCGTCCAAGGCTAGCAGCGCGGGGCGCCGCGCGCGTATTGTGCCGGGTACAGCATTACAGGGAGGGGTCTCGCATGAGAACCGCAAGCGGGCTGGCCATGCTGGTGGCGATGCTCTTGTTGCTCGGCGTGGGGGGCGGGGCAATCAAGCTATACATGGACCGCCAGTCGATGGCGGACGTGATCAGCGACTACGGGACGACGCTCACCTCCCTCCCCGTCGCCGGCGACGCCGGCCAGGCGTTCGCCTCGGCCGCCGAGAAGGCGCGCGCCGGGCACTACTCGGAGGCGAGGTCGGAGTTGGCGAAGGGGCGGACGGCGGCAAGCGAGGCCGCACCTGCAGTCGGGATGCCGATGCTGCCCGGAATGGGCGGAATGCCGGGCGTCGGCGGTCCTCCGGCGGGCGCCGAACCGACCGACCAGGAAGTGCAATCGGCGCTGCAGCAGCTTCCCGCCGATGCGCGGCCCTTCTTTGAGAAACGCCGCGAGCTGCTCCGGCGCGCGCTGGCAGTGAGCATGGCGGCCCGCCGGGTGGACGAGAACGGGTGGAAACCATACCGAGAGAGGATCTTCAAGGCAGCGGCGGCGGGCGACGAGGCGGGGGTCCAGGCCGCGATGGACGACGCGCGCCGGGAGTTGGGTCTCGGCCGCCGGACCGGCGTCGAGGGCAGTCGTCGCGGTCCGAGTATGCCGGGCGGCCCGGGCATGATGGGTATGATGGGGGGGGCTGACATCCCGCCGGATCAACTCGGGATGGCGATCGGGCAGGCCCGGAACATGCTGGCGCAGGTTCAGGCGGCAGGGGTGGACGTGAGCAAGGTGGCGGCGATCGTGGACCGAGCGGATCGAGAACTCAAGGCCGGTAGCGCCGAGAAGGCCGCGGCGAGCCTCCGTGAGGCCTTCCAGGTGGCGCAGGCCGCGATGATGGGCGGAGGTGGTGGCCCGGGCGGCATGGGTCGCATGAGCGGGACTGGCGGGCCTCCCGGCGGTCGAGGCGGGTCCAGGGGCGGGCAGGGCACTTTCCGTCCTAGACCGCCCGGGCAGGGCGGGCCGGGCATGGGAATGCCCGGCGGGCGGCCCGGCATGGGGACGGGGTTCCCGGGCCAGGGCCCTGGGATGGGCATGATGGCTCAGGGGCCGGGCCAGGGGCCCGGGCCGCAGGGGATGTTCCCGAACGTCTTCGGGAGCCTGATGGGCGCGATGCGGGAGGACTCGGGTGTCCTTGCCGCACTGATGGAGGACATCGAGAACGCCAGCCTCTCAATTCGCGAGAAGAACCAGGACCAGGTGCGCGACATCCTGACGGCGGCCCGGAACAAGGTCGCCTCCCTCACCAAGCGGCGCGAGACGGTGGGACGGGAGTTGATGGCGGCGCAGGGCCCACCCGCCGCAGCGGGCGGTGAGGGAATGGGCATGGGGCCCGGCACGCGGCCCGAGGGATGGGGCCCGATGGGGCCACGGCAAGGCAGGCAGCGGCCGGGTCGCCAAGGGCCGGATGGTCAGCAGCCCGGAGGTGAAGGCCCCGGAGGGCAGGGCCTGGCCGGCATGTTCGGCGGCCTGCCCATGATGGGCATGATGCCGGGCATGTTCGACTTCCAGCGCATCCAGGAGGTCATCGGGCGCGCCCTCGACGATGTGCGGAAGATGCCCGACGAGCAGTACGCGCAACAGCGCGATGGGCTTGTTCAGCAGTTCATGTGGAACCTCGTCGCCGCGGTCACCGGGCAGCTCGGCGGGCCGACGCCGCAGGAGGGCGCACCTGTTCAAGGGGCGGGGAGCTTGCCTCCACTGCAGGTGCCGGCCGAGGAGCCTCAGGACCCGGCGGCACGGAGGGAACTGGAAACGCAGATCCGCAATCGGCTGCGCCTACTCCAGGACCCCTGTGCGGCGCTGGCCCAAGTGGGTGCCGACATGAGGCAGGTAGAAGCGGCGCTCTCTCAGGCGCGTGACGCGGTGAACGCCGGCACGCTGGTGGAGGCGGCCAAGGCCACGAACCAGACGGCGGACATCGTCTGGCAGCTCACGGGCACGTACCAGCAGCAACTCGAAGCGCTCAAGACGCAAGGGGCGGTCGGGCCGCCGGGCGGCAGTCCGCAGTAGCACGACCTCCACCCGCGGAGCGCCGACAGGCCGTTGCTGGGAGCGCCGGCACCCTTGCCGGCAGTGGTGGCAGCCACCTCTGCCGGCAAGGGTGCCGGCGCTCCCAGCAACATCAACTCTCAGAGCAGTGCGAGGGCGGAGTGCCGCGAGGGCTTCGCCCTCTGTGTTTGGGCCGCCGACAAGGGCGCAGAGCCGCAAGCGGAGAAGTGCGTGGCCGTTGCTGCCGCGCAGTCGTCCACGGGAAAGGGGGCGCCGGAGTGCTCTGCCTTCTGGCGTGCTTCATGACCTATGCCGCCTCCGACACGGCGGCCGAGGAGCTGAGGACCATCAAGACGCGCGATCTGAACATGCACTACGAGTTCCCGGGCTATGCGACGCTGGACGAGTGGGAGACGTGGGCGGGCTATCTGCGAAGGCACATCCTCATGAGCACCGGCCTCTGGCCGACGCCGGAGCGCTGCGAACTCCGGCCGGAGGTGTTCGGCCGCATCGAGCGAGAGGGCTACTCGGTCGAGAAGGTCTACTTCCACAGCTACCTGGGTTTCCTGGTGACCGGCAACCTCTACCGGCCGCTCGGGAAGCAGGGGCCGTTCCCCGCAGTCATCACTCCGCACGGGCACTGGGGTACGGGGCGGCTGGCGCACGAGGAGCTGGGCTCCGTGCCCGGCCGGTGCATCAACCTCGCGCGGCAGGGATACGTGGTCTTCTCGTATGACATGGTCGGCTACAACGACTCGAAGCAGGTGACCCACGGCTTCGGCAGTCAGCGGCTCGCGCTCTGGGGCCAGAGCCTCATGGGGCTTCAGCTCTGGAACAGCTTCCGCGCGATGGACTTCATCCTCAGCCTGCCCGACGTGGACCCCAAGCGCGTCGGCTGCACCGGCGAATCGGGCGGCGGCACGCAGACCTTCATGCTGATGGGTGTCGAGCCGAGACTCGCTGCGGCCGCGCCCGCAGTGATGGTCTCGGCCTACATGCAGGGCGGCTGCCTGTGCGAGAACTCGCCGAACCTCCGGGTCGATACGTTCAACACGGAGATCGCTGCGCTGATGGCGCCGCGGCCCCAGCTGCTCATCTCCGCGACCGGTGACTGGACGAGCCACAACCCGACCGAGGAGTACCCGGACATCAAGACGGTCTACGCGCTCTACGGCGCGGAGGACAAGGTCGCGTGCGTGCAGATCGATGCGCCGCACAACTACAACCAGGACAGCCGCGAGGCGATGTACGCGTTCTTCGGCAAGTGGCTGCTCGGCGCGACGGACCCCGCTGCGCTCAAAGAGCGGCCTTTCGAGCCGGAGAAGAACGAGGACCTGCTGGTCTTCTCCGGGCGCGACCTGCCCGATGATGCGTGGGACGAAGCGGAACTCGTGCAGCACCTGATCGACGCCTCGGAGGCGCAGCTCGCAGCCCATGCGCCCAAGGACGGTAAGACGCTCAAGCAGTTCCGCGAGGTCTACGGCTCGGCGCTGGCGCACTCGCTGAACCTCCTGCCGGCTGACAGGCTGCAGACGCGCGAGACCGACCAGGTCGTCCTCACCACCGACCCGTACTACATCGAGACCTTCACGCTGGCGGGCGAAGGGCCGGACCTCCGCATTCCGGCGACGCTCGTCGCGCCGGCGAAGGCGAAGGCCAAGTCGCCAACGGTGGTCATCGTCGGCGACGGCCCGCGCAAGGACTTCCTCGATGACACAAGGCACGCCCCTGGTCCGCTCGTGAAGGCGCTCGTGGACGCGGGCCGGCAGGTGCTGCTGATCGACCCGTTCCTGGGCGACGGCCCGCGCAAGGACTTCCTCGATGACACAAGGCACGCCCCTGGTCCGCTCGTGAAGGCGCTCGTGGACGCGGGCCGGCAGGTGCTGCTGATCGACCCGTTCCTGGTGGGGGACAATCAGCTCTCTGCAGACTCCGACCGACGCCCCGACGAGAAGTTCTTCGACACATACAACCGCACCGACCTGGCGCTGCGCGTCCAGGACATCGTGGCCGCGCTGCTCTATGCGCCGACGCGCGCGGGCGGCGGCACGGTCAGCCTGATCGGTCAGGGCGACGCGGGGCTGTGGTGTCTGTTGGCGTCGGGGGCTGGGCTGAAGCTGCAAGCGGTCGCAGCGGACATGGCGGGCTTCGACGCGACTTCCGACGACGCATACCTGAAGCGTCTCTACACACCGCAGCTTCGGCGCGCGGGCGACCTGCGCACGGCCGCAGCGTTGTGGGCGCCGAGCCGGTTGTTCATCCACAATGCCGGAGGTGCGAAGCTGGACCTCGCAGCGCAGGCCTATGCGGCAGCGGACGCGCCGAAGAAGCTGCACGTCGAGGCGGAGCCGGCGACTGAGCAAGAGATCGCCGCGTGGGTCCTCACGAGGTAGGCTTGCCATGACCTCCCGCGAGCGCATCCGCCTGGTCCTGGACCACGAGGAGCCGGACCGCGTACCCATCCAGGACTCCCCCTGGACGCACACGGTCGCCCGCTGGCACCGCGAGGGGTTGCCGGCGGACCAGTCGCCCGCCTCCCACTTCGGCTACGAGTTCGCCCACCAAGGGCCGGACATCTCGCTGCAGTTCCCCGAGGAGACGCTCGAGGAGGGCCCCGGTTGGCGCATCAGCCGCAGTGCGCTGGGCGCGGTCCAGAAGACCTTCACCGATCACGAGTCGATCCCCCAGATGCTGGAGTTCGCGATCAACTCACCGGAGCAGTGGGAGGAGCACAAGCATCGTCTCGCGTGGAACGACGCGCGCGTGGACTGGGACAACGCCCTCGCCCTGAACCGGGGGCTGCGGCAGGGCGAGCTGTTCGTGTGCTACTTCGCGCACATCGGCTACGACTGGCTCCAGCGCATCATCGGCGCCGAGACGATGCTCGTCGCTCTGGCCGAGGACCGCGCGTGGGTCAAGGACATGATGGACACGCTGATGGACCTGGTCCTGCGGGGATTCCACGAGATGCTCGCGCGGGGCTTCGAGTTCGACGGGGTCTTCGTGGCCAACGACCTGGGCTACCGCAACGGAACGTTCTTCTCACCCGCGACCTTCCGCGAGGTCGAGTTCCCCGCGCAGCAGCGCATGTACGCGACCTTCCGCGAGCATGATCTTCCCGCCATCCTACACAGTTGCGGGAATGTGCGGGAGCACGTGCCTCAGCTCATCGAGGCCGGCCTCACGTGCCTCAATCCGCTGGAGAGCAAGGCGGGGATGGACGTCGTGGAACTGAAGCGCGAGTTCGGCGACCGACTCGCCTTCATGGGCGGGATCGACGTGCGCGCGATGGCCGACCCCGACCCGGAGGTCATCGAGCGAGAGATCGCCCGCAAGATCCCCGTCGCAATGCAGGGCGGCGGCTACATCTACTACTCCGACCACTCGGTGCCGGACAACGTGAGCTGGGCGCAGTACCAGCGCGTCATGCAACTGGTGAGGGAGTACGGGACGTACTGAGGCGGGGCGCGCCTAATCCTCGCCAAACCCCTTCCGCTTCTCCCATTGCGTCGGGTGGTCGATGGGGAACTCGCGGGCCATGATGGACTTCGCGATGCGCTGCAGGCCCTCGTCGAGCGAGACCTTCGGCGGGCCGAGGAGGCGGGCCATCTCGTCGGCCTTGCCGAGGAGCGAGGTGCCCTTGGGCGTGCCCCTGAACTTTGGCTCGATGCCCATGAGTTCACCGAGGCGCTCGGCGATCGCGCGGACGGAGACCTTCTCGGTGCCGGTGAGGTTGAGGACCTTCGGCGGCACGGAGGCGACCTGGTACGAGGCGATCATCGCGTCCATGAGGTCATCGAGCCAGATCACATTCACGTGGCTGGTGGTGAGGTCGATCCCCTCGCCGTCGCGGATCTGGCGCGCGATGTCAGTCGGGACGCCGAACTCCTCGTGGTAGCCGTAGAAGATGCGGTGGATGACGGCGGGCGTGTTGTTGCGGCGGCTGAAGTAGTCCACCATCCACTCGCCGCCGAGGCGCGTGATCGCGTAGAGGCTCGGCGGCAGCGGCGGCGTGTCCTCAGTCGCGCCATCGACGCTGTCCTCGTAGACGTTGCCGCTCGACGCGAACAGGAAGCCCTTGGTCTTCGCGAAGTGCTCCATCGCGCGGCCGACGGCGCGCACGTTCATCTCAACGGTGTAGTCCGCGTCACCCTCCGAGCCGAACTTCAGCGCCGCCTCGTGCAGCACGTAGTCGAAGTCACCCGGCACACCCTCGAAGGCATCGGGCTTCGTTACGTCGCGCTTGTACGTGACGACGCCGAGCTGCTGCAGGGCATCCTCCTGGCCCGGCGTGCCGAAGCGCGCCAGTCCATGCACCTCGTTGCCGAGATTCACGAGCTTGGGCACGAGGTGCTTGCCGATCTTGCCGGTCGCGCCGACGACCATCACGCGTTGGTTCTGCATGGAACGTCTCCTGGCTTCGGGCGATGGGAACAGGATGGACAGGATGAGGCAGGATGACGGCCGGGGCCGTATCCTGCCTCATCGTGTCTATCCTGTTTCCCCATAGACCTCCGGGTTGACGAGGGAGGTCGGGCGTTGGCCGGACAGGATGCGGGCCATCTCCTCGGCCGCACGGCGCTGCAGGTTCGGAATCGCGACGTCTGAGAACCAAGCGCTATGCGGCGTGAGAATCACGTTGTCGAAGCCCTTCAGCGGGTGATCGTGTTTCACGACCGCGTCCTCGTCCTCCAGCAGGTCGAGGCCCGCGCCGGAGACCTTCCCGTTCCCCAGCGCCCACACGAGCGCGTCGGTGTCCACGATCTCCCCGCGCGCGCAGTTGATGATGACCGGCTGCTTCTGCATCTTCTCGAAGGCCTCGCGGCCGAGCAGGTGTCTCGTCTCGGGCGTCGCCGGGCACTGGACGAAGATCGCGTCAGAAGTCCCCCACAGCTCCTCCAGGCACACGCGGCAAGCGCCGCCGATCTCCCCGGAGAGCACCGGGTCGTAGAAGACGATTTCCAGCTTGAACGGCGCGAGGCGCTCGGCGATGGCGCGGCCGATGCGCCCGAAGCCGATGATGCCCGCGCGCATGGTACGGATTGCCTTCAGCGGCTTCAGGTACGAGAGCGACCACTCGCCGCCGCGCACCTTCACGTCGGACAGACGCAGCTTGCGGGCGAGGGCGAGGAAGTGCGCGAGCGCATGGTCGGCGACCTCGTCGATGCAGTAGTCGGGCACGTTCGCCACGGGGATGCCCCGCTCGGTCGCGGCGGGGATGTCGATCGTGTCGAGGCCGATGCCGTAGCGGACGACTGCCTTCAGCTCCGGCGCCGCATCGTACACCGCCGCGTTGATGCCCGGCATGTACGTGTTCATCAGGCCGTGCGCACCCGCAACGTGCGGAATGAGTTCGGCCGCGGAGCGGCACTGCAGGACCTGGAGTTCAGCGCCGCGCCGCGTTGATGCCCGGCATGTACGTGTTCATCAGGCCGTGCGCACCCGCAACGTGCGGAATGAGTTCGGCCGCGGAGCGGCACTGCAGGACCTGGAGTTCAGCGCCGATGTCGCCCAGGGTCTGCTCCTCCGCGGCGAAGGACTCGAAGACGTGGTCGGTGACGACGACCTTGAGCGAAGCCATCTCTCTTCTCCGTAGCTGTTGGCTGATAGCCTATCGGATGAACTCCCACTCCTTGAGCAGCGTGCCTGCGTTGTCCTTCAGGCGAACCCACTCGATGCGCATCTCGCCCGGTGCAGCGCTCGGGTCGATCCGCAGCGCGACGATGGGCTTGTCCACCGGCAG
>Ga0194112_10009005_pt1 | contig 12775 bp, 7 predicted proteins | sample TA2MahC400mmetaG_FD_146191 | JGI IMG/M metagenome (GOLD analysis project Ga0194112, IMG submission 146191) | Freshwater microbial communities from Lake Tanganyika, Tanzania - TA2015016 Mahale Deep Cast 400m | ecosystem: Environmental > Aquatic > Freshwater > Lake | place: Tanzania: Lake...
CTGGGCCTTGGCAAGGGGGTTCACGTGATCACCCTAACGGCCACCGACAGCGAGCTGAACAGCGCCAAGACCAGCGTCACGATCTATGTAGACATGCCCCTACGCCAGATCACGCTTCCGCTCGTCCTCAAGGCGTGACCGGCGATCCGCCGACCTCCCAGGGGCGCGCTGCCCCTGGGAGGTTTCATTTGCCCCCTCCGCGTCGCAGCACAGTCATGACTGGTTTTACATGGCCCTGTACGCCTGATCGGCAGGCCAATGCACCGGACGTCGCGCCGCAGGGCTCGCGCAAGGAAACTGCGCCCCGTGGTTGACGCCTCGCCCGCTGGCGCTAGAATGAGCGCGAGTCTCGTGGCAGTGGAGGGCTCTCTATGTCGCTGGAAGTCAGACTCGGCATCGCCGTGGTGGCCAGCCCACTGGAGGTGGGCGCCGCAGAGGGCCAATCCCTGCAGGGCCGGCTCGGCGACGCCCTCGCCGCTGCAGCATTCCCCGGCCTGCAGATCGTGGCCACGCGCGGCCCCGTCCTGAACGCCGAGGCAGCAGCGAGCGCCGGGCGCTACTTTCAGCGGCAGGGAGTCCACGCCCTCTGCATCGTAGCGGCGTCCTGGTTCGAGGACTATTTGGTGGCCGACATGCTGGAGGAGTGCGCAGCGCCGGTTATCGCCTGGGCTCGCCCAGGCATGGAGACGGGCGCCCTCTGCGGGACGCAGCAACTGGGGTACCTCCTCAAGCAGCTCGGACACCCCTGCCTGGCGCTCTACGGGGACCTGGAGGCGAGCGACCTCCTCGCCCGCGTCTGGGACCTGGCGCGGGCGGCCAGCCTCCGGCACACGCTGCGCCGAGCGCGCATCGGCTTCCTGGGACACCGCGTGGAGGGCATGACCGACACCACGGCGCCGGAGATCGCCCTGAAGAAGACCTTTGGGCCGCGGCTCGTGGGCCTCGACACCGTGCTCTTTCTGAACAGGGTCCAAGCCGTCCCGCGGGATGCCGTATGGGAGGAGTGGAGGGCCCTGTCCGCGCAGGTGGGTTGTGTCTCGGCGGGCGAAGAAGCGGGGCTCGACTCCCTGCGAGCCTACCATGCGCTCCGTGACACGATCGAGGAGCAGGGCCTTTCGGCCGTAGCCGTCGGCTGCTACCCGCATCTGATGGGCAAGGTCTGCCTGGCGGCCTCGCTTCTCGGCGAGGAGGGGGTCCCCGTGGCCTGCGAGGGGGATGTGAACGGCGCGCTGGGCATGCTGATGCTGACCCGCCTGGCGGGCTTGCCGGTGCACAACACAGACCTGCTCGATCCCATCCCCGCCGATAACGCCATCGTCTTCTCCCACTGCGGGTCGGGGGCATTCTCGCTGGCCGCCGCGGCGACGGAGATCGAACTGGGCCCCGTTCGCCTCATGCACACGGGAGTGTGCTGCCGCTTTCCGGCGCGACCCGGGCCGACGACGCTCTTGCACATCGGCGCGACGCCGCAGGGGTATCGCATGGCGGTCCTCTTCGGCGAGGCCGTCGCGACGGATATGGTCTTTCCCGGCAACCCCTTGAAAGTGCGCTTCGCCTCCAGCTGCCGCACCGTGTTGGACTGGATCGCGTCCCGGGGGTATGGCCACCACTGGATGGCCACGTACGGCGATTTCCGGCGGCCCCTGGCGCATCTGGCCACGCTCGTCGGCTGTGACCTGCAGATGCTGGCCTGAGGACACCCACCACGGAGATGAGGGATACGGCTTGATGCCGCCCGACCTGACCCCCAGAATTCGTGGTAAGCGCCATGTCCTGATCAGCCTAGTCCTCGTAGCGCTTCTGGCCGGCTGCGCCCGGCCGACAGCGACGGCGACTCCCGCCGCGGTCGCTGTCCGGCGCACGCCCAAGCCCACCTTCACGTCCTTGCCGCGCTCCACCCCCACCTCGCCAACGGCCACGCCCTCAGCAACGCACACGCGAGAGCCATCCCCCAGCCCTACGGAAACGAGCACGGCCACGCCGAGCGCTACGGCAACACCTACACCCATGCCGCCCGCAGCAACGGCCACGCCTTTGCCCGCGAGCGATGCCCCCACGCCCGCGCCGCCTACCGCAGCGGCCCGACCTCCAGCGCCCCAGGCCGCCTCGCGAGGGCGCCTCGCGCCCTTGGTGTTGGCCAACTATTTCGCCTGGTACGACGGCGACAAGTGGGGCGACTGCAACATCAGCGACGGGGACAGACCTCTAGAGCCCTACAGCTCGGACGACGGGGAGGCCATAGCGCGGCATGTGCGCATGGCCCTCGACATCGGCATTGACGGCTTTACCCTGCAATGGGGCGCTCCGGGAGAACGAACCGATCGCAACTTGCGCACGCTGCTGGAGCGATCGCGAGGTACCGGCTTGCGCTCGACGGTGATCTTTTTGAGGCATATCTGGCGCGACGGCCCTACCCAGACCAAAGTGGTCGAGGCGCTGCGTTATCTCCGCGACGAGTACGGCGGGCACCCGAACTTTTTGACGTTGGGCGACAGGCCGGTGATCGTCTTCACCGACGTGTACCGCGTCACGCGGGACGCGGGCAAAAGCGCTCTGCAGTTCTGGGCCGACATCCGCCAGCAGGTAGACCCTGACAGGGGGATGATCTGGATCGCCGAGGGGCTGGACGCCTCGTACTTGCAGGTGTTCGATGGGCTGTATGTCTACAAGATCACCCACGCCGACTACCCAGAGGATTATGTCAAAGCGTCGCGCTGGGCGGCCAACGTGCGCCAGTGGGAGGCCTCTACCGGCATGACAAAGATCTGGATCGCTACCATTTCTCCTGGCTGGGACGATCGCCGTTCGACGTGCAAGGCCGACATCCGCGTCGCCAGCAAGCCCCACAAGAAGGAGCGGGGTGACGGCGCGTTCTACCGCGCCACCTACGACGCCGCCCTTGCCAGCTCGCTCGATTGGCTGTGGATCAACAGCTTTAACGAATGGGTCGAGGGTACCTACATCGAGCCGAGCGTGAAATACGGCGACCGGGCGATGCAGCTCACGCGTGAGTTCACCCGGCAGTTCAAGGGGCAGTAACCGCAACACGGGATGGACCGGCTCGTCTGGGAGCTGGGCGACGAGGCAGGTGAGAGAATGAGAGCGAGCGGCCACAGCGGGAACGCCGACGCGGTGAACCCGATGAGGCCACGGCGGCCTGCTCCCGCGCGTAGCGCTGGCCCCCTCGCTGAGGAGAGTACGCGACATGCGGCTGTGTGTCCTGCGGTGTGACCGCTGGCCCTGGCGTGCGACGAGCCTCCTCCTCGCCGTTGTCGCGCTGCTCGCCCTGATGCGCGACGCCTCCCTGTCGCACGGCGCCCTCCGCCAACGCCTGGCCACGGCAGACGCGCTGTCCCGCCAGGCCGCGCAGTGGCTGTCCTCCACGCCGCCCCAGCCCGAGCTCGCTGCCCGGGCTGCCGTCGCTGCGCACCGGACTTATCCATCGCTGGCCTCAGATGCTGCCATGCGCCAAGCCCTCGATGAACTGACAAGCTCCGCTCATGTCGCGCAGGAGGGCGCCGTCCTGGCGGTAGTCGTCGCTCCGGAAGGGCGGTGGGTCGCCACCGGAGGCGCCGACAGCATGTTGCGTTTCTGGCTGCTCGCTCCGTCTGGGTCCCTGGCGGACCCAGGGCAGCCTGCCCCGCCCCTGCCGCACAGTCATTGGATCGTGTCCCTGGCCATCAGCCCCGATGGCCGCTGGCTGGCGAGCGCCAGCCTGGACGGCCGCGTGCGCCTGTGGCGATTGACCTACGACGTGGGGATCATCATCCCCGAGTTGCGGCCAGCTTTGGAGCTGGCGCACTCCGCTCAGGCTCTGAGGGTGGCCTTCAGTCCGGACAGCCGGTGGCTGGCCTCTGCCAGCACCGACTGCACCGCGCGCCTGCTGCGCATCCGCGAGGACGGCGAGACCTGGGACGAGGTAGCCATGCTCCCTCATGACATCTGGGTGGAGGACGTGCGCTTTAGCCCCGATGGGCGCTGGCTGGCCTCGGCGAGCGGCGGCGTGATGCGGCTTTGGGGGTTGCCGGCCGCCGGCGAGCTGCCAGTCACCGAGCCCGTCCTCGCGACGCCGCCCCGCCATCTCCTATGGAAGATGGCTTTTACGCCCGACGCGCGCTTTTTCGTCGCCGGCGGCGTGACGGGCGGCGTGCACTTGTGGGCGCTGTCCCCATCCGGGCGGGGACCGTGGACCCAGGCGGGCGACATGCGCATCGGCGCCATCGTGACAGCGCTGGACGTTAGCCCCGACGGGGAGTGGGTGGCCGTTGGTGACAATGCAGGGAGCATCAGCTTTTGGCCCATGGACATGGCTGCCTGGCAACGTGGACATGAGCCGCGTCCATCCCTGCACGTAGAGAGCGCGATCGGCGCAAGCGAGCTCCGCTTCGCGCTGGATGGCCTTTTTCTCTTGGGGCGCGCGGACAAGACCGTCCACGTCTGGGGGCCCGTGCCTGCGTTGCAGCGCGGCGAGTCGCTCCAGGAACTTGCCCGCCTGGAGCACGCAGCGCCGGTGACGGCTATGGCCCTGAGCGCCGAGGGACGATGGCTACTCACGGGCACGCAAACGGGACAAATCCGCGCCTGGCGATGGCGCACACACGACGTGGCGGCGGCCATCTGCGAGCGCCTTGCGGACAACCAGAGCATCCGAGAGTGTCGCGGATTTCGCTGAGCGCGCAACGTTCGCGCTCAAGGGACGTATAGTGATCACTATGCAGCGGGAGACAGACATGCCCGGTCGAGTCGCTGGCGTGGGAGCGAAGGCCGGACGTGGCGCTGGCGCAGCCCGAGAGCGTGCGGAGCGTTTGACATAGCGCCCTGCCGGGCGGAGTGCGTTTGGTCTGGCGCTCGGACGGGGCTATGATACGTGCGGCTGGCTGGGGTTGACGCTCAGCCAGCCGCACAATGCATCCGAGAAGAGTCATGCCGATCTACGAGTTCCGCTGTCTGGGCTGCGGCTATCGGTTTAGCCAGCTCTCCCGCCGTGTGCAGGGCTCCGACGAGGGCAAGGCGCCCGCCTGTCCGCAGTGCGGCGCTCTGGACACACGCCGCGTTCTCTCTACGTTTGCCATTCACGGGCCGTCCACGCCCGACGCACGAGAAGCGGCCGCCGAGCGAGCCCAGGCCGAGCGCGCTGTCTCCATCACGCCAAGGGAACAGATCAATAAGTGGCGAGGCGGGTTGGGCTGAGCGCCTTCCCTGTCGCGCACAACGGCTCGGCGCCTGACGGATCAACTCGCCTGTGGGGGCAATGCGGCTCTAGAAGCTGTAGAGATAGCGCTGCAGCTCCCACGGCGTGACCTGGATGCGATACTCGTCCCACTCGAGGTTCTTGGCGTCCACAAAGCGCTCCAAGATGTGCGGGCCCAGCGCCTCTCGCACGACGCTGTCGCGCTCCAGCTCATCGAGCGCCTCGCGGAGAGAGCCCGGCAGGGTGTCCAGGCCGCGGCGCGCCCACTCGGACTCGTAGAGATCCTCCTCCGTCGGGTCGGGCAAGGGGAGCTCGTTCAGCACGCCATCGAGGCCGCACTTGAGCATGACGGCGAACGCCAGGTAGGGGTTGCAGCTCGGGTCGGGACAACGGAGCTCGAGACGGGTGGCCTCCACATTCGCGGGCCTGGGAACGCGGATGAGCGCCGAGCGGTTGATCCGCGCCCAACTGATGTACACCGGCGCCTCGTATCCCGGGACCAGCCGCTTGTACGAGTTCACCAGCGGCGCCAAGACCGCGCACATGGCCCGCGCATGCTTGAGCTGCCCCGCGATAAAGTACTTGGCGGTCTGGGAAAGGCCATAGGAATCGCTGGGGTCAGCGAAGAGGTTCTCGCCCGTGTCGGGATCGGCGAGGCTCTGGTGCACGTGCATGCCGGAGCCGTTGATTCCCTGGATGGGCTTGGGCATAAAGGTGGCGTACAGGCCGTGCTGCCTGGCGACCGCCTTGAGCGCGTACTTGAAGGTGACCGCGTGGTCGGCTGTGGGGTGAGCGGGCCCGTAGCGAAAATCAATCTCGTGCTGCCCAGAGGCCCCCTCGTGGTGGCCGGTCTCCACGTCAATGCCAAAGGCCTGCAGCGCCGTGATCATGTCCTGACGCACGATCGTGGCGCGGTCTGCGGTAGCGTCAAAGTAGCCGGCCTTGTCGTGCGTCGCCCCGGGGATGGGCGTCCCGTCCTCGGCCGTGTCAAAGAGAAAGAACTCGAACTCGGGGCCCACCCGGTACTCGTACCCCAGCGCCGCGGCATCTTCCAGCGCCTTGGCCAGGGCGGTGCGCGGCGCCCCGAAAAAGCGTTCGCCACTTGGCGTAAAGACATCACAAATGAGCCGCGCCGTGCGGTGCTCGGCCCGGTTCCAGGGGATGATGGCGAAGGTGTCCAGATCGGGAAAGAGGAACATGTCGCTCTCGCTGATGCGCGCGAACCCCTCGATGGATGAGCCGTCGAACCAGACACCCGCATCGAGAACTTTGGGCAACTGGCTGATGGGCACGGTCACGCTCTTGACCATGCCGATGATGTCGGTGAACTGCAGGTTCACAAAGCGCACGCCCTGCTCGTGGGCGGCCTTTAGCACCGCCTCCTTGCTGTTCGACATGAGATAATCCCTCTCGCTGCGGGGTGGCTGACGGAATCCATCCATTCGGTCCAAGCCCACCCAAGGTTCCGGACGCTGAGCCAAGCACGCGGCGCAGTGTAGCACGACGCCAGGTGACCTCCAACTCGCCATGTGGCCGGCCCGCGCGGTCAGCGCGACGATGCCGCCTCCGCCAGGAGGCGGGTGTTCATCTCCTCCACGGCGCGCGTGTGGCGCGTTAGGTCTGCGCGCAGCCGCTCCACGTCCGCCCCGTATCCCAGCCGACGCGCCAGAAAGCCCAGGTCCTCGCTGCCCGGCGCGGGCACCGTGAGATCGCGGGCGTTGCCGCGCACCATGCGCAGGGCGTCAATCAGATGCCGCAAAAAGATGTACGCCTCGCGCAGCGTGCCATAATCGTCCTGGCTCAGGAACCCGGCCTCGGCGAGGGCGCCCATCGCCTCGAGCGTGTTCGTGGCCCGCAGCGCTTGCCCCGGGTGCCCGTAGCGAATCTGCAGGTTCTGGACCAGATACTCCGCATCCACCAGGCCGCCCGGGCTGAACTTGGCATTGAACGTCCCCGCCCTGACTAGGTGCCGGATCTGCCGCTCGCGCATGGCCCGCACCGCCGACGGGTCGAGCCCCTGGCCGCGATAGAGGAACTCGTCCCGCAGCGCCTCGGCCTCTCTGCCCACCTGCGCATCGCCGGCCACCCGGCGCAGCTTGGTCAAGGCCTGCCGCTCATAGACCCAGGCGGGCCCGTCGGGCCCAAAGTAGCGCGCGAAGGATCGCAAAGAGACCGCCAGGCTCCCCGCGTTGCCGTAAGGCCGCAGCCTCAGGTCAATCTCAAAGATGCCCTCGCGCTTGGCTTCGATCAGATCCAGAAAGCCGAGCACGAGCTGGTTGTAGAACTCTGCCGCCGAGATCCGTTCGGGACCCGCCGTCTCGCCGTCGCCGCGGTAGATGAACATCAGCTCCACGTCGGAGGCGTAGCCCATCTCGCGCCCGCCGAACTTGCCCAGCGCGCAGACGCACAGGCCGCACGGGCCCCCGTCCTCGCTCCGGGGCTCACCATAGCGCGCCAGGAGCCTCTCGTGGCACAGCCGGTAGGCTCCCTCGACGACCACCTCGGCGACGTCCGACAGCTCGGCGGCGAACTCGCCGAACTCGCGGATCAGTCCCTGGATGTGGCGCATGTCCACCCGGAACATCTCGCGGTCCTTAAAGGCGTTGAGGGCCGCCCTCTGCGAGGGCGCATCGTCGCAGGCCGCCAGCGTCGCCGCGAGATCGGCGCGCAATCGGCCTGGGTCCGTGCGCTCGCGCAGCGCCTCCACGTCGCGCAGGACAGGGAACAGGTTCTCGTACTGCATCCGCAAAAAGTCGTCCCACAGAAAGCTGCTCACGCCGAGGAGCCGCGCCAGCGCTTCCAGTACATCGGGCTTGGTGAGAGAGGCGAGCTCACCCGGCCAGTCGGGACGCATGAAGAGCTGGCCGATGAACGCGCGGAACTGGAGGAGGGCCAGCTCGGGATTCGTGGAGCGGGGCAAGAGATGGGTAAAGTGCTTCACGAGCACGGTCGCCGCGCGGAGCATCTGCTGCCTGTCGCGCGCTGTGACCTTGGCGCCGCGCAGATCGGTGAGGTAAAAGACGTCGTGGGCGCGGTTCCGGCTCGACGCGATGTGCACCTGCGTCACATAGTGGCCGGTCAGCGCCAAGGCGTTGGTGAACTCGTACAAAAAGCCGCGGGTATCGCGCGAGTCTATCTCCAGCACCGTGTAACGGTCCGAGAGCGCGTTGTCTATGCGGATGTCAATGGGATGAAGCACGGGCGTGGGCGCGCTGGCTGAGCGCAGCGCCTCCGCCACACGGGATGCCAGACGGGCCTGCGCCTCGACCGCCCGGCCCGCGCGCACGTCCAGCAGGAGCTCCTCCAGCTCGCGGCGGTAGCTGCCCCAGACATCCTCCGGCAGAGGTCGGGTCGGCAGCACAGTGAACGCATCCACGATCTTGGCGCCCTCCGAGCGCGGGCCTGCTGCAGTAGGCTGCTGTCCTGCCCCCGCGTTGGGCGATCCGTCGCTCGTCCTGGGGGTGGGCTCGTATGTAAAAGCGTGTCCTTGAACAATGTTGAACCCATAGGACGACAACAGGCCGGCGATGAGGGACAGCTCCCCCGGAAAGTCCTGTGCCACCACGGTGACGCGCCATGCTCCGTCGGGGAGCGACACGACCTCGACCTCGACCAGTCGATCCCAACCCAGCCGGTCAGCCAACTGCGCATGTCGCCCGATCTCGTCGGGCGTAAAGACCGCCGCATAGGCCGGCGCCATGCGCTGCATGTGTCGCTCCACCTTCTGGACGTCCGCCGCCTCAGGCGCGCGGGCCTCGTCGTCCGGCGTTCGCGTCATGCGCTTCTCCTCGACCTCGAGGTAGCGGTCATAGACCGCGCGGATGGCCCGCGTATGCTCCTCATAGCGAGACAGGAACTGCGCTCCCGCGTCCTCGCCGTCAAAGCCCAGGCGCCGCGCCAGAGCCTGCAGCGCGTCGGGGTCCCGCGATAGCGTATGGGTCTGCTGATGATGCATGAGCTGCAAATAGTGTTCAATCGGGCGCAGAAAGGCATAGCCCTCCGCGAGCACGCGATAGTCCTCTTCCGCGATGAGACCGCACGCGCGGAGGCTTGTCAGGGCTCCAAGGGTGTTCACGCCCCGCACCTCGGCGATGGCACCGCCGTGCCGGAGCTGCAGAAACTGGGTGATGAACTCGATGTCGCGTATCGAGCCCCGGCCTCCCTTGACCTCGCCCCACTCCAGACCCTTGCGCCTGAGCTGAGCCTCGATGCGTCGCTTCATCTCGCGGATGTCGGCGCGGGCGGCCTCGGGGTTGACCTGGTAGAGCAGCGGCGCGATCCGATTGAGCGTCTCCCAGCCCAGGGACAGGTCGCCGGCGATGGGACGCGCTTTCAGCAAGGCTTGCCGCTCCCACAGACGACTGTGGCGCTGCACATAGTCCACATACGCGGAGGCCAGCGACACGAGTGGCCCCGCCTCGCCCCAGGGACGGAGACGCATGTCCACGCGGTACAAAAAGCCCTCGCCCGTGGTGCGCGCCAAAGCGTCAATGACGCGGGCCGCAACCCTCTCGCTTTCGTGGGCGTCGCTCCTCGCCAGAAACAGCAGGTCAATGTCCGAGCTGTAGTTCAGCTCCTCGCCGCCCAGCTTGCCCAGCGCCAGGACACACAAGGCATCCGCATGCACGCCTGCCTCGCGCGCGGCGATTTCGAGGCAGTCCTGCACCATCGCGTCGGCGAGGTGGGCCAGCCCCTGGGTGATGGGGCTCAACTCGCCCAAGCCCAAGAGATCGCAGGCCCCGATCCGCAGGAGCTCTTGCCGCTGCAGACGCCTCAGGGCGTCGCACTGCGCGTCATAGCCCTCAGCGGTCGCCAGGGCGGCGAGGGTCATCTGCCGCAGCGCCTGCGGCTGTCGCGGATGGGTGTGCGCGTCTATGTCGAACAGGCGCTGCAGATAGCTGGCGTCCCGCACCAGCAACCCCGTGAGATAGTCGCTCCCAGCGAGCAGCGCCGCGAGAACCTCGGCAAGGCGCGGCCTGGCCGCAAGGGCACGCACGAGCTCGGCAGAGCCCGTGTCCCGCGCAAGCAGCCGAGCGAGCCCGACCCGCGCCCGGGCCGGATTGGCGCTCTTGGCCAGCGCCTGCAGCAGCTCGCGCAAGGGCTCTGCGGCGTCGAATCCATCCGCGGAGAGGCTCAGGGCCTCTGCCAGGGCCTGTGGAGGCCAAGTATGCTTGGCGATGCCGCCCGCGCCGCTGCCTTCCGCCCTCATGAACCGCCTGCCATTCCACCCATAGCCCGCTCACCGATCCACCCCAAGCAGGACAAGGCCGGATGGTTACGGCCTCGTCCTGCGCCAACAATAGGAGGGAGCGGGGGTAGGCTAGACGTCAAAGTACAGCGTGAACTCGTGCGGATGCGGTCGAATGCGCACCTGGTCGAACTCGTTCCGCCGCTTGTAGTCTATATAGTGCTCGATCACATCGGGCGTGAACACGTCGCCCCTGAGCAGGAACTCGTGGTCGGCCTCGAGGGCGTTCAGCACCTCGGCCAGCGATCCCGGCACCTGCTTCACCAGGGCCGCCTCTTCCGGCGGCAGATCGTACAGGTCCTTGTCCATCGGGTCGCCCGGGTCCAGGCGGTTCTGGATGCCGTCGAGGCCCGCCATCAGCATGGCCGCAAAAGCCAGGTACGGGTTGGCGCTCGGGTCGGGCGGCCGGAACTCGAGCCGCTTGGCCTTGGGCCGCTTGGAGTACATCGGGATGCGCACGCAGGCCGAGCGGTTCCGGCTCGAGTAGGCCAGGTTCACGGGGGCCTCAAAGCCGGGCACGAGCCGCCGGTACGAGTTCGTCGTCGGCGAGGTCAGGGCCAGCACCGCCGGCGCGTGCTTGAGCAGGCCGCCGATGTAGTAGCGCGCCAGCTCCGAGATCTGCGCATAGCCCGCCTCGTCGTAAAAGACGTTGGTGCTCCCCTTCCAGAGGCTCTGGTGCACGTGCATGCCGCTGCCATTGTCCTCGAAGAGCGGCTTGGGCATAAAGGTCGCCGTCAGGCCGTTCTGGCGGGCGACGTTCTTGCACACGTACTTGTAGGTCATCACCGTATCGCCCATGCGCGTCAGGGTGCCATAGCGCAGGTCAATCTCCGTCTGTCCGGCGGTAGCCACCTCGTGGTGATGCACCTCCACGGGCACGCCCGTCTTGAGCAAGGCCAGCACGATCTTGCTGCGGACATCCTGCAACTGGTCCATGGGCGGCACCGGAAAGTAGCCCCGCTTGGGCGGGATCTGGCCGCCCGGGTTGTGGCCGGCCTGCGAGCCCGAGTTCCACCAGCCCTCGACGCTGTCCACCGAGTAGAACTGGGAGTTGGTGCTGCCGCCATAGCGCACTTCGTTGAACATAAAGAACTCGAGCTCCGGCCCCCAGTAGCTCGTGTCGGCGATGCCCGTCTGTTTCAGGTAGGCCTCCGCCTTCTTGGCCACATAGCGCGCGTCGCGGCTATAGGGCTGGCGCGTCACGGGGTCGTAGATGTCACAGATCATGTCCATCGTAGGGACTTGGAGCACCGGGTCGAGAAAGGCCGTTTCCGGGTCCGGGATCAGGATCATGTCCGATTCGTGGATCTCCTGAAAGCCCCGGATGGATGAGCCGTCGAAGCCGATGCCGTCTTCGAACAGGTCCTCGCTCAGCTCTTCCCTCGGGATGCTGAAATGATGCCAGATCCCGAGGAGATCGGTGAACCGCAGGTCCACCATCTCGACTTCTTTGGCCATCTTGATGACGTCAGTAGCTGTCTTTGGCATGGTTGGGTCTCCCTCCGTCTTGCTCAAACGGTTGTGATATGCGAACGAACACATCACCCACGGCTGCGACCGCGTGGCGCCAGTGCTCCTGCAGGCTGGACACCCGCAGCTCCTCCGCGAGAAGGGCGCGGATGGCCTTCGTCGCCGCCACGGCGCCCGAGAGCGTCGTCACCACAGGGACGCCATGGGCGATGGCTGCCTGTCTCAAGCGATGCTCATCGCCAAATGAACGGGCGCCCAGCGGCGTATTGATCACCAGGGCGATCTCGCCGTTGATGATCATGTCCACCCCGTTGGGGCGTCCCTCGCTGACCTTGAGCACGGGCCGCACCGCGAGGCCCGCGCCCTGTAGGTAGGCCGCCGTGCCGCGCGTCCCTACGAGATCAAAGCCCAGCTCCGCAAGCTCCCGCGCGATGGGCACCAGGTTCGCCTTGTCGCGGTCGTTCACGCTCAAGAACACGGTGCCCGACGTGGGGAGGGCGTTCCCTGCGGCCATCTGCGCTTTGGCGTAGGCCATGCCAAAGCTGCGATCCATCCCCATCACCTCGCCCGTGCTGCGCATCTCCGGCCCCAGGATGGCCGGCTCCTCGGGGAACTTGATAAAGGGGAGCACCACTTCCTTGCAATAGTGGCCCGGCAGCCGGGGCTCGTCGGGGATGCCCAGCTCGGCCAGGCGGCGCCCGCTGAGGACCTGGCAGGCCACCCGCACCCACGGCACCCCCGTGGCCTTGGAGACATAGGGCACCGTCCGCGACGCCCGCGGGTTGGCCTCGATGACGTACACCTTGTCCTCGTGCATGGCATATTGGATGTTCAGCAAGCCCACGGTGTGCAGCTCGCGGGCCAGA
>Ga0194112_10009007_pt1 | contig 12773 bp, 5 predicted proteins | sample TA2MahC400mmetaG_FD_146191 | JGI IMG/M metagenome (GOLD analysis project Ga0194112, IMG submission 146191) | Freshwater microbial communities from Lake Tanganyika, Tanzania - TA2015016 Mahale Deep Cast 400m | ecosystem: Environmental > Aquatic > Freshwater > Lake | place: Tanzania: Lake...
TATCACGACCTGCAGTGGACTAGACCAATCAGAGAGTGCGTAGTGGCTGTCCATAGCCTGAGCCTTCACGTAATAGGTGCCTTCCTGTCTCCAGTGATAGGAAAAGCTCAGCGAACCGCCTGAGTCAATGCGGACCGTCGACAAAGTTGAGCCATCGCCCATGTCAATGTAGAAACTGATACTGTCGCCGTCGGGATCTGTGCCAGAAACTGAGTACGTGTAGTCTTCATTGACACAGCCAGAAGTTGGACCGGATGGCGTGCTTGGGATGTTTGGTGGTTGGTTGGGTGACGGACATTGGCTTATCACGACCTGCAGTGGACTAGACCAATCAGAGAGTGCGTAGTGGCTGTCCATAGCCTGAGCCTTCACGTAATAGGTGCCTTCCTGTCTCCAGTGATAGGAAAAGCTCAGCGAACCGCCTGAGTCAATGCGGACCGTCGACAAAGTTGAGCCATCGCCCATGTCAATGTAGAAACTGATACTGTCGCCGTCGGGATCTGTGCCAGAAACTGAGTACGTGTAGTCTTCATTGACACAGCCAGAAGTTGGACCGGATGGCGTGCTTGGGATGTTTGGTGGTTGGTTTGCACTGGCAGGCAGAGCTAGAAAAGTAGGGGATGTAAGGATTAAGCAGGATACAATAGCTAGAGTTAACCATATCTTACTAATTTTCATCCCCAAGACTCCTAGGTGATGAATCGTTGCTGATTATAAGGCATTACTGTTCTGATTGCCTCACCAGCATACATACTAACTCAGTGGTTTGCATTGTAACTTTGCATAGGGTATATGTCAATACGCTTTTTCGCCCTGGCATGAGCGGTGATCACACTTTCTGACGAAAGGTTCAGCCAGCCGTAACACATTCCGAACTCTTGTTTGAGAATAAGCAGTTTATCTCCGCTTAGCGGCAATTCCTTATCTCATTTCAAACATTATGCCGGGTGGTTAAAAGTACCACCATCGCTTAGGAAATTCCTGTATTATCTATGCATTCCTGAATCGCCCTGCAAAGTGCTATAATGCAAACAAACGATTATTAAGGTCTGTTTGGGGTCGAATTGGAGAAGCAAAGCGGTATCCTAAATTCCCATGAGCCTGCAGTTGATCTGCAATACATTCGTGAGAGCTTGCTCGCCGCTCTTGACAGTCCAAATGGTCAGATGAAAACAAAAGACGTCATAAGGCACCTACATGAAGCACAGAGGTGTGAGCGTGCCATTAGAGAAAAAGAATTACTTCAGAGGTACGGTAGCCAAGTTATTTCATATTTTGCAGAAGGTGCAGAGGTTGAGCCCCGTAAGATAGAACCCAAGCTCATACCGATTACTGAGCCTGATAGCTTGTGGGGACGTATATTCCGAGTAGCAACGTTACTCTGGTCTGTTCCTGTATCCAAGGGCTATGGTCGTAGAATGCGTTATTTGGTAGTTGACCAGTATAATGGCAAGCTCATTGGCATCATCGGACTAGGTGACCCTGTTTTCAATCTTAAGTGTAGAGACGAATGGATTGGTTGGAACGTCAATGAACGGCGTAAGTATCTCGCCTCAGTATTTGATGCTTATGTATTAGGGTCTGTTCCACCTTATTCATTAATCTTGGCTGCAAAGCTGATTGGTTCACTTGTGGCTTCTCAAGAAATCAGGGTGATGTTTCGGGAACGTTATGCTCGCAGGGAAGGCATAATTTCTAAATGTATGAAGGATTCTCATCTTGTGCTTATCACTACCACCTCTGCGTTGGGAAGATCGTCAGTTTATAATAGACTAAGACTCTCTGGTATGGTCGATTTTGTCAAAATTGGGACTACAGAAGGTTGGGGGCATTTCACTGTTACTGATGATTTGTTCCAGCAGGTGAGGACAGTTCTCAAGATGTATGAGGACCCTTATTTCAGTAATTATAAATTTGGACAGGGTCCGAGTTGGCGACTCAGAGCACTCAGAAAAGCTTGCGATATTTTAGACATAGACAGGGATCTACTCAGACATGGAATCAAGCGAGAGGTCTACGCTGTCCCATTGGCTACAAATTGGCGCGAGATTCTGCTCGGAACAGAAGTAATGCCTGAGTATCAGTATCATAGTGTGTCCGAAATCTCAACGGCAGCCCTTCAACGATGGGTAATTCCACGTAGTGAGAGAATGCCTGAGTGGTCATGTTGGACTCGCCAGAATACCTGGGACACTTTGACTAAGTATGTAATCTAATCCGAGCAAAACTTCATCTTCGCGTGGCAGATTGCTTGGTTATTGTTGAATTTAAGATAGTTTGTTTCAGCAGGAGTAGACATCGTGGACTGGGCAGGCTGGCGAGATTATCTATGGGATTTAGTTGGGCTGGAATCTGGAGGGGGGAAGGTTCCCCTCCTTATACCTAGGCTTGGAAATGATCTTCCCGAAGAACAAGGACAAGAACTTGCGCTAGTGATTCACAGGTATCTGTTCTCTAGTTATTCTTCCGCCAATTACCAATTACAGAAACTCATTAACCAAAAGGCCAAAGAAAGTCTACCTCTTCTCTATTTATCAGCATGGCTTGCTCGTCAACAAGAGGATGCTCATGCATTTTGGCCACCGTTCTGTGCGGCTGTGATACGTGATAAACTGTCTAACCAAACTGTACAACAGAGTCTTGCGCCTTTGATATCAGCCCTTTGGACGAAGGCACATATTGAACTGGGAATCTATAGGCCTCAGGAGGGCCGTGTACATGTTAAATGGCCTCAAGCACATGCAGGACTTACGGAAGGCGAAATCCAGCTCCTATCTCAGGTGCTTGCCAAGAACGTCGGAATTCAGGATGAGCCTCCTGACGAGTTGTATGAAGAGCCGAGTGAGTTCCTAGCTCTACTGCGCATTTGGCTGCAATCAGAGTGGCATGTATCAAGGCGACTTAAGAGACTCATATTCGGGCAGGATGGTCCGGCATTGGTCGTAGCGGAATTAGCTCAAAAACTACTACTAGAGTCATGGCCACCAGACCACATTTCTGATATATCTCCACCAAGAGAAAAATTACCACCTCCTTTCTTAAGGCTTGATCTGCATCCGATCCGGTTGTCAGTTATTATTCCTGCTGGAAGTGTACCTGGCTACGCAATGCTACATACCCAATATGGTGGTACTAACATTCCTCTCGATACATCTTATTCAGCACGTACAAACACAACGTCGTATAAATCCTATGAATGGCTTGTTACCAGTATCCCTTGGTCCTCGGAAGTTTCTTTGATGGGACATGAATCACCGGTGCGTATGAGGGTATTGCCAGAATGCCCACTTAGTAGAGGCCAGCTCGGCTTAATCATGTTTGACCCAGTCACTGGACGATGTGTTAGGCGCTGGCGCCCTAGACATCATTATTGGCTTTTTGCCAGTGCAACAAACATCCCGAGCTGGATAGAAAAGTTGTTTGAAGATATTGAAACTGAGGATGCAGGTTCAGTTGCAGGTATTGATGTGACAATACTTTCGGCAGTGGGCCGTGACCTAATAAAGGAATTTGGAAAAGACGAGACTTTGCAGGTGCTCAACGAGATGGAAGAAGAGATTAACAAATCTGCAGCGCTCATCACACTACCAGATTACAGAGAGCTTCTCCAACCGGAACTCACGTTCTGCGGTGGCCTACCAATTACTCAAGGAAAATACTTTACCTATATCACAGGCCATAGCCCCATGTTAGCAGTGCAGAACATATCGGAGAGTAGCGTCGCGCTACACGTCTACAACAGAGATACCAGTGGGCACGAATTCATAGTTGCTTCGGTTTCCTTAGATGGAGGAAATCACACGGACCCAGCGATATTGGAATTTCCCCCGCTGGGCGACGGTTTTTATGTCATCAGGGGCCTGAGCGAACCAAGCTTCTTCAGTCTCACGTCTGAATTGCCCCGAATTGCTGATATCAGCATGGACGTGAGTTTGCAGCTACTACAGTCAGACGAGGCAATAAACAAAAATGATATGAGGCATTTTGAAAGCCAAGGTATTGAGATTACAAGCTGGCCGTACGCTCGAGTTGCGTTCAAGGTTGCGACAGAAGCAGGAAGTCATGCCTATCCAATAAGGATGGGTTCCGATGGCAAGAAAACAGTTCGAGCTCATGATGTGGATATCCCTCAAACTGCAAAGTGGGCCAAGATACAAGCCAGTGCCTGGCTTGCTGTTAGTCAGCCGATAGAACTCGCATTGCTACCTTATGTTGCATCGGGGGAGTGGAGTATAGAAGGCGGGAAATTGGTTGCACAGGTACGAGGTGTGAACCCAGGCAAAGAGTTTCTGGCTATCGGTATTCCCGAGAGGCCATGGGACGTGAAGGTATTTGAAACCCATGGTAAGGTCAGTGTGGGTTGTGGGATAGACGTTGAAATACCTGTAACCCCAACATTGTGCTGGATCATGCTTATTGATAGTGAACATGCCGGTGTATGGTTATTCTCCTGCATCGGGGAAGCCAATGTTGTATATAACATCCAAGACTTTCGAAATCTTTGTTCTGAGGAGTTTAGTCTACCGTACTATCTGTCTATAATTGAGCCAACGGATGCTAGAATATGTCAGATGTGCAGTTTGATAAGGCTAGCTGCTCTTGCTCAACATGCAAAAATCCCGCAAGCAGACCAACCCTTGCCAGAGTTTTTAGTTGGGTTTGTTCAGCATCTTCGGCCAACTGATCTCCGATTGATACAACTTGATGGTAAATGGCATTACAAGAGAGCAACTATGGAAAAGGTTGATAGCGTTTCCCGTCATGGCTTGCTGAAAGTGGACGGCCGATACTTTCGAGTACATGTTGATGTAATAGAACAGAAGATTCGGCTAACGTGGCTAGAATCTAGCGCTCCGTGCATTTGTGGAAGCTGTGGACAGATTATGACACAGGAGCAGTGGCATTCGCATAACGACGGCAATAGTCTAACGCTGCTCGGCAGGGAATTTACTGCAGAACCATGGATGGATTGGCCATCGGTAATTGAACTCGTTGAAAAGTCAGTTTTGAATGCGATTGACAAGAGGAGCGTGTCTGCGCCAAATGGGCTCGACGTTATTTGGGCATCATTGCAGGATTCTTTTAGGAAAGACAATATGCTCATGTCACCCAAAGAATGGGTGGAGGGCATATTCTCGTCATGGCGAGACATGTTCTATTTGGTCAATAGTGAAGAGTTGAAACATGATTGGGCATCAATATGGAAGGCAGTCAAGCCATACAAAGACGCATTAACAAATCTAGAAATAGTGTAAAAGTAATTGCGATGGAGTCATTGAAACTACTAACACGTGATGAAGGAAGCCGGATCTGCAGAGAGAACTGTCCATATGCTGCATTGTTGTTTGTCTCCTGTTCAGGTGAAATGTCGAATTCAAAATTGCACCGGTTCCTACATAGATACATGTTGGTGGATGTTCCCGATAATGGGCTTACCGACAATATAGTGAAAACACTTTTGAGGAATGGCGATATTTATGAGGTGAGGGGTGGGTCTTATTCGGCATTACCATCGTATGCAATACAACGAAAAGAAGAGGAGTGGGTGATACTTGGTGATGCGCGAATAGATAATATTCTCAAAGAGGAAACACGGACCTTCGAAATCGCTAGCAATGTAACAACCGACGAAGTGATATTAGAGAGGCTTTTATTTGCTTCTTGTGAGGAGGCCAAAAGACTCTTCACTATTACCAAAACGCGTGCCTTTCAGTCAACTCAACTGGTTGAACTGGTACCGGATACCGAGTCTCTGAGTATTCCTAAGGTCTGGCCCAATTACCTTCCAACTTCCTATCCGAGATGGCAGAGACTGGATAAGCGAGGTTTCTGGGTACCGATGGAGATAAAAGATGCCGTGACTCAGGGGATCTGTAGGGGGCTAATAGTAGATGCGGAGGATAGAGTTATCTCGGCGAAACATTTCTTTCGCCACGAAAATGGCTGGAGCCCCATAACATACGAAGAGGCTAGCCTATGGGTATTCAAATCAGCCGCCCTAGCTGGGAAACCATATGCAGCGCGGTATATCGAAAGTAAACAGACTCTCAAGATGCCTGTGGGGCTGCCATATACGGCCTATGTCGTCTTGAAATACTTGGGACATAAGAGAGTCGTGAGAGGTGACAGCTGTGTAGTTGAGGGCATAGAATATGGCATAGCCCAAACTATCTGTCAAAAGCTAGACATTACACTGGTTAAGGAGGTCGCTTGATAACCAGAGTTAGTCCAATTCAAGTCTATAGAGAAGCTCGTGAATCGCTGGCGGCATACCTGGATACAGCTTATCGTATTGGTCACCCGTTGGTCGCACGAGAGCGAAGCGAGTTAATCCGCAGGGGGGATACTATAGCACAAAAGCCATTTGTTGAAACCACACCTCCTTTTCAGACCAAACACTATCTCAGGGATCTGAAGTCGCAATTCATCTCCCCATTGCTGAGCGAACTGTTCAGTACACACGTCTTAGGCCGACGTCCGCTTTATGCTCATCAGGAGCAGGTATTGGAACAAGCCTGGAATGCTGATGGCACACCCCACAACGTAGTCATAGCTTCTGGTACTGGATCCGGTAAGACCGAGGCCTTTCTGTTACCCATATTGGCCGATATTATGCGTGAGGCCATCAAGTGGCCTGATGGCCAGCATGATCTGCCAGATTGCGGATGTATCGCGAACAGATTATGGCAAAACAAAAGGCAAGGCGAGAAGAGATCTCCAGCTGTTCATGCAATAATTCTATATCCGATGAATGCGTTGGTTAACGATCAAGCCATGCGCCTGCGGCGCATATTGTCAACCGACCCAGCCATTGAATATATGAGAAATAAGCTTAGGAACAATCTGATCTATTTTGGGCAATACACAAGCAGAACTCAAACGCCGGGACACTGGTCCAACAAAAAGCGTGTAAATGATTGGGAACGGTATCGGAAGGAAATATATCGTGATTGGGTCAGTCTTACTGCGGATGAGAAGGCCGGTGGCGACTGGATACGTCCTGATGGACCAGAGATGTATTGTAGATGGGATATGCAGGGGGCACCGCCTGATATATTGATAACTAACTATGCGATGTTAGAATATATGCTTTTACGCCCTATGGAGCGAACCATCTGGGATATCACAAAAGAATGGTTGAAGGAGTCGCCTTCGCATCTTCTGACTCTCGTTCTGGATGAGGCTCATATGTATACAGGGGCCAGAGGAACCGAGGTTGCATATCTACTTCGCCGATTATGTGATCGGCTGGATGTTGGAGCAAAACAGATTAGATTTGTGGCAACTAGCGCGACTTTGGGAGAAGGGAATGGAGCAGAAGAGGCTGTTCAGGCATTTGTAAGCCGTTTGTTTGGAGCTGAAATCAATTCCTTCGCAGTAATTCGTGCCGAAACAGAACATTTAAGGGAAGCAGACTATGGTGATACATTGCATTTGCACGAAGTCATGGCAGATCTACAAAAAAGGTTGGAGGAGGGGATAGATATTTCGGTGGCCAGCCGGAATCTGACCAAAAACTTAGGTGAAGGTACAGATTATGCCGATTCGTCCGCTGCCCTCTTTTCCCTACTCAAAGATAACCCAACTGTAAGTCAGCTGCGTCGCCTTACAGCTCGGCGGGCTGTACATTGGGATGACCTGTGTAAAGAATTGTGGGGTTCTGATATACCGCATGACGAGGCTGACCTTGCAACAAGCGGGTTGCTTGCCGTGGGATCATATGCTCGTCCCGGTGGCGTGCAGGACAAGGAGACTCCTCCTCTGCTTCCAACACGAATGCACATGGTTTTTCGCGGGATACCAGGCCTTTGGGCATGTGTGCGTCCGGACTGTCCAAGCGTCGATAAGTCCTTTGCAGGACATCGTCCATGTGGCAAATTGTATTCGGAGCCCAGACTATGGTGTGAGTGTGGCGCTAGAGTGCTAGAGGTTTTCACCTGCCGTTTCTGTGGACTTATATTCCTCGGAGGCATTCCAGATGATCCTGCTCTAGGAGGTGGGGCTGGTCTTTGGCCCTATGAATATGACATGGAAGGGTTATCAAGGGAAGAACGAAATAGGCGATTTAGACTCTTTATAACAGAGGAACCGAGAGCAGATAGAGATTTCCAGTTCAGATCGTGGGCTACAACAAGAGTTGTGCACAGAGATGACACTACTGCTGTAAAATTCTGGCAGGAGGAAGGGCGGGAAGACAACGGTCATAGAATTCCTTTTCCCTGGACGTGCCCGCGCTGTTATGGCACAGCCTATCAAAGAGAGGGTGGCAATACAAGAGAAGTTATTGAGCCACTTGATACAATGGGGCACCAGGCTTTTACCGTACTGTGCGAAGAATTTTTCCGTTTTCAGCCGGCCGGTCTGTATGCAGCAACTGTGTCCGACAACGCGGCAGATTCTGGCTGGGGAAATTGGCAGACCGGGCCATGTCCACCAGAGCCACCTCAATCTGTCAACGGCGGCCGTAAGATAATAACGTTTTCGGACGGCAGGCAGCGCGCAGCGTTATTCGCAGGTGATTTGGCATATTCTCACCGTCGCGACGTCTTTCGACAGTTGATGCTTGTATCATTACAGCAACATGGAGGAGAGCCCATGTTGGGTAGAGATTTACACGCTGACCTGTTTCGACTTTGTGTCGAGAAAGCTATTGATCCTCTTGACAAACCAGATGGGGGTGGTCAGTTGGACTTTTGGGAGTTGAGACGTACCAATATCCCAGAAATGAAACGCTTTGCAGACGACGCACTGTGGTGTGTAATTAGACGTGAAATAACTGACAGACAGTTGGGACTTGAGGCTCTAGGTGTAGCTAGATGGCTTATTGCTCCCGGAGGTAAGATTGAATACCTCGACAGAATTCATCCTTTTCCTGGATTCAATCAAGAGGAATCTAAGATACTTCTAACAAATGTGATAAGAATACTTGCTGCAGAAGGAATAGTGTTGCCTCCGAACAATGACCCTTACTATTGGGCGCAGATCCCTGGTGGGGGCCTACCCTCGAAACTGCTTAGCTTCGAAACACTCCCTGGTGGTTTCAGATGGAGCGCAAAAGGTAGAAACAGACTGACCCGTTACCTTCGCAGCCTCCTTGATAAAAGAACGGTATCACTTGAAGCCTTGATGGATTCTATCTGGGAGGCAGTACGGTCAGGAGGTCTCATAGCCCCGACAGGTGCTGGCCCAGGCACGTGGGGTATACCTATTACATTGCTTGCTTTGGCCAGTCTTCCGGAGAATATTTACGCTTGTGATAGCTGTGGCTTCATTTCAGCTGAAGCTATCGATGCTGTATGTATCCGTTGTGCGGGAAGCAGCAGACAAACCAGTATTCGACAGTTGGAAGAACACAGACCAAATTATTATAGACGGTCCGCGCTTAACGCATTACGCCAGTCAACGCCTGATCCGTTCCCTTTGCACGTAAGGGAGCATACAGCACAAATAGGGGTAATTGATGCCCTTGAGCGTGAGCGTCATTTCAAGGGTAATTTTCGTACTTCAGGGGATAATCCTGACGATCCTTATAGAGATAGAGTTGATGTACTGAGTGTTACAACAACTATGGAATTAGGCATCGACATAGGTGAATTGTGTGCGGTAGGTATGCGCAATGTCCCTCCGACAGTTGCCAATTACCAGCAGCGATCGGGCAGAGCCGGCAGACGAAGTGATGGGGTCGCCTTTGTCTATACCATGTCGTTCCATTTCTCGCACGACCAATACTATTTTCGTCATCTGAAAGAAATGGTTTCAGGTTCGGTAAGATTCCCCGAGATAAACCTGGAGAATGAGGAGATTGCTCACAGGCACATGCGTGCATGGTTGATGGACTTGTTCTTTCAGTCGTATCCTGTGTCCACACAGGCAAATGTCTTGGAGTCTTGGGGTGACATAAGCCATCTTAAGTCTATGGGTATTAACACAATGGTGACTTTCTTCAAGGAAAATGCTAATTGGTTATTGAAGCGAGGAATGGCAATGTTGTTGCCAGGGACAGAGCTCAAAAAATGGATAGAAAATCTACCGACTGAAATATGGGAGGTGATTCGTCACCGACGAGATGAGGAGCCGCTAATATACATGCTGATGGAGGCCCAAATGCTTCCTAGGTATGGTTTCCCAATTGATGTTGTGGATCTCTGGTTGCAGCCACCTGGTATGGACAGGCGATTTTCGGAACCCATTCAGCGAGACGCAGGCATTGCTCTTTCTGAATTTGCGCCTGGGGGTGAGATAATAGTGGATGGATATATACACAAGTCGATAGGGTTATTCGACCCCTATGGAGGCCAAGCGGAGTACCAGCCTCAAGGGTGGTATTACGAATGTAGGAGTTGCCATCATGTCGAGATTGTAGAGGGCCCAAATCAAGCTGTCCCAGTAGCGTTGGAGTCCTGTCGTGTCTGTTTGGCACAAACTGAACCACGACGCTTCATAATACCGAGCGGTTTCAGGACCGATTGGGGAAGGCAACGGGTCTACAGGGGAGGTGGACGAGAAATCGTGGGTTCCACATCAGTCGCAAGGCTATTGCCGGGCGAAGGTGCCGAAACCGGCAAATCGCTTTTAGGTGGGCGCATAATTTGCCACCAGAGACGTGGAGCATTGTTGCAGGTGAACAGTGGCGAAGCAGGACAGGGATTTCAGATTTGTCAAGACTGTGGAACTGCATTAGATAATGTCGCACCGCACCCAAGGCCAGTACGCAGCCATGGGACCTGGCACTTTCCTTTATGCCCAAGTACGCAACTGAGTCGGGTAGTTTTAGTTAACAAGTTCTATTCCGAAGTCATGTTGATGCGAATTAATTGGCTAAATGACCTTTTTGCGAATCCTACGTGTAAAGCAGGAAAGGCCAGCCTGTATTCTCTGGGTTATTCTGTGCTCAGGGCGTCCGCAGTTTTTCTCCAAGTTGACCCCACAGAATTGGCCATGGGGGTGCAACCATACCAATTGGTTGACGAATTTGGTAGTAGCTTCATTGGCGGTGACGTGTATTTATACGATACGTTGCCAGGTGGTGCCGGATACGCAAGAACGATCGCCGCTAACCTTGAAGAGATTCTGAAACTCGCCCAAGAATTGCTCCAAGACTGTCCCGAGAATTGTGAAACGGCTTGCTACCGTTGCCTTTTAGACTACAACAATCAGAGGGTACACGGATTGCTCGACCGTAGACTAGCCATTGATATTTTGGAGTATGTTATTAATGGCACTCGTCCCTCATTATCCAACAAGGTCGAGAAGGCACTTTTGCAACGACTGCAGATGTTTGTGACTCAAGATTGCAACATCGAATTGATAAGCGATAGTAAACACGGCTTTTTTGGCGTTGTGAAAGTAGCCGATGGTCGAAAGGCTATTGTCAAACCAGTGCACACATTTTCAACAGGTAGCCAAGATTGCAGGCTGTCTTTGGTGAGTCAGGCTGGTATTGTAGCGTTTGTATACGCGCCGGCAATTGAGCTTGAGCGCCAGCCTTTTGGTATTTGGCGACGTCTTACAGAGGAAGCCCGATGAGAGAATGGGAGGTCTCAGAAAAGAACGTGTTCGAACTGGAACACCTGACTCCAATTGGATTCAGCACCTTGCGGTATTTGCGCGAATGCCCGTTACATTTTGTCTTCAGTCGAGATAAGAAGTATCCCCAGAAAGTACACCCAAAGGCTCGGATGGGAATAGCCTTCCATGAAACCCTCGCGTTCTTGTTAAGAAAAAGCCCCGCCTCCTTGTCAGAAATTATTGCATTTTTTCACTCTGCCCTGTCTAAACAGAGAGGCGAAGCACTACGTAATTATCGCGAGAGGAGACTCTCTTGGGCAAGAACAATTCGTGAGGCGTGTGAGAACGCATTGGCGGCAAGGTTTCATGGTTCTTCGGGTGTTAGCCATCCTAAGATCCGGCACAGTGTGGAGAATACTCTAATTAGTCGAGATAACTTGGTTATCGGCCGTCCGGATGAGGTGCTGATAACGCGGAATGGCTGTATCATTGTAGACTATAAGACCGGACGGTCCAGCGAGGAAACAGTGGAATCCTCTGAAGAACAAATCCATTTCTATGCCGGTCTCTGGCGGGAAGTACAAGGGGATATGCCTGTAAGTGGAAGAATTGAATTCTTGCTAGACAACCATCAACATGACTTCGTGATAGATCAGCAAAAAGCGGACTCCCTTGTACACGAGGCCCGAAGTTATGCCCGCGCCTTGCAGGAATCTAGGGGCTGGCTATTTAAGGCGAAATTTGGAGCGTATTGTCAGCTGTGCGATTATCGCCCTTGGTGCGCTGATTATTGGCACTCGCTCAATTCTGGCCCACGTACAGCATCGGCAGACATTGATGGACTTATCTGCTCTGTGCATCCTCGCGATAGTGAGGTCATCTGCGTAACACGCGATGGTTTGCATATCACAGTTGTCAACCGGGACTCTGAGCCAATGCCATGCTGGATGGCAGGTACACGGGTAAGGGCACTGAACCTCCAAGGGAGTGGCGACACTCGTTTCCGGGTTTTGTACTCTGAACTCTTTTATATCTCATCGGAATCTAACCTGTAATTCCTTGGTGTTCGCACATATAACCATGTTGTCATTGCACATTTCTGATTGTTACATCTTTCAATCTTCTAGCGATTATGTACCTTATGTAACCGGGCAGCTTTACTCTTTGTTTCCAGGTCTTTGTCGGGTGCAGACAAGAGTTCGACGCGTTGCCAGCTCATGCGAGCCGCAGTATAAGCGGCTGCAAACTTGACTTGTGTGCACGAA
>Ga0194112_10009008_pt1 | contig 12772 bp, 9 predicted proteins | sample TA2MahC400mmetaG_FD_146191 | JGI IMG/M metagenome (GOLD analysis project Ga0194112, IMG submission 146191) | Freshwater microbial communities from Lake Tanganyika, Tanzania - TA2015016 Mahale Deep Cast 400m | ecosystem: Environmental > Aquatic > Freshwater > Lake | place: Tanzania: Lake...
TCAGAACAAGAGGAAGCGTCATTCCCCGATATCCAAAACTTTTTACGGTCACATCGATTCCAATCTCTCTTCCCCGAAAAGCCAGGTTGGGTGCCTTCACGGCCTTGACCCATATATCCTTATACTCTTTTAAATCACCCAGAGGAAAACTGAGAATGGGGAATCCTATGGATTCATTTTCATCCCATTTTAAATTTCCATCACTCAAAAGGATGGCGAGAGAAGCCTTTCCGCGGAGCTTTCTTACGGCATCGGAAAGGTCTCCCCTTTTCTTTCCGACTTTCAATAGGGGCAGTTCCTCTTCCTTCAACGGCATCAGAGATTGACCTAGGCTATAGAGGTTCACATTAAACTTCTCAGATAAGGAACGAAGGAGAGGGTTCTGTCCCTCCGAAAACAGTGCTTTTGCCTCATCGAGCCGGCTTCCTTTTCCTCCACGTCCAGGCAATCCCATGCTTGGAGAAGTATCGAAGAGGATGGCCAAGGAGGGGAGAACCTTATTTTCCTTTCTCTCCAATGAGAAGGGATTGAAGAGAAAAGAGATGAGCAAAACCAGGGTGCAGAGACGGAGCAGTGAAATCGTGATCGCCCTGGAACGAACGAGCCTCTTCCGAATCCACACATATTGGAGGATGACCGCAATCCCTCCCAATGCGAAGAGGAGATAGATCAGCCCTATTGGAATCAATGGTTCGATGACGATCTCTTTTAAGTTCATATTAACGGTTTAAAAATAATGAAGACTTACCTTGGAAATACTTTAGTCACCCCCTCCCTCACCCTCCCCCCTCGAGGGGGAGGGTATGGGTGGGGGGGATTTTCATCGTCTGTGGGTGACGAATTCGTCGTGTAAAATTCATTTGTAAAACCCCTCCCCACCTCCCCTGCCTACCGGCCCCGGTCCCGCACTATTAATAGACCGAGGGCGGGGCAGGCAGGCTTTGCCAAAGGAGGGATTTACCCCTCTTATAACCCCCCTCTATTCCCCCCTTAATTTAAGGGGGGAAGAAGGGGGGTTACTGGAAATTTTCGAAAAAGCATATCTTTTCAATTAAGGACTCCTTAGTAGGTTCATAAGTTCTGGCGTCGTTTAATAAATGGATGATGGATCACATCTTTTTTATAATCCGAGGTAAGGCAGTAGACGATGATATTGATCCCGGCCTTAAAGGCGAGAGATCGTTGGACCTCTCCTCCTGGAACACATTCATGGATCCATTTTCCAAACTTATCCTTTGCCCACGCTCCGGATAGATCATTCTGGGAGTAGATCACGGGTGTCCATTGATCGAGGGTGATGCCCTCCAAGTAAGGATTCACCTTCTGTCGGCCTCCAAGGGTATCGATCAAATAGAAACTCCGGTAGATGGAGTGATCCGGAGGAAGCCTTTTCATCTCACTCTTGGGAAAGATCTGTTTCATCTCCGCCCGAAAAGCCCGATCGAATCCAAACCCCTTTGCACCCATCGTGTCTTCGGTAAAGAGAAACCCACCATAGGACAAGAACCGCCGCAGGGTCTCCCTCTCCTGGGAAGTGAAGGGCTCAAACTCATACTTCCCTGCCATGTAGAGAAAAGGAGCGTAGAAGAGATCAGGGTCTGAGATGGTGGTGATTCGTCTCACCTTGAGGCCATCCACGCTCGTCCTCAATTCCAGTTCCTCGATGATGGGTTCCACAAATCCTGGATTGGGATCCCATTCTCCACCTCGATATTTGAGCTGGGCAAAGAAGAATTGGGGAAAAGGTGCAGCCAGGGAGAGCTTCCGATCGAGAAAGATCCATCCAGCAGCAAGGCTCAATCCTAAAGATAAAAGATCTCGTCTTGAAATCATATTCGACCTACAACCACCATTTCGATAGCCAGAACCAGAAGGACAAAGTAGAGGAGGATGGGCCAGAGTTCTTTTCTCCCCGCATGAACGGTTTTCAAGATATCCTTCTGATATTCCACAACCCTCATATCGATCTTCCCAAACCTCTTTCTTAACTCTTCTGGACTCATCTTGGTGAGATCCGACTCCTCATGAGGTGGATTGATGGACTGTCTTATCTCACCCGAGGCAAGGGAAGATCTGTAAATGCCTGGCTTAGCCTCAGGGCCAATGGTCCGACGAGGAAGGGTCTTTTCCTGAATGGGTTCCCCGACCCGGATCCCTTTTGAGAAGGACCCGCCTGTTAGTCCCACAGTCTCCTTCAGGAGCCCCTGAATAAATGGAAGAAAAGCTGCCTTCAGAGGAAGATCATTCCAATCGAGGTCAGCGGTTGAAGTAAATAAGAAAACGTTTCCTTTGCCCACCTCGGCTTCAATCAGAAGAGGGTCTCTATTCTTGAGAATCAGAAGGTTCTTCGTCCCCCCTTCTATCTTAAAGTAACCACGGATAGAAGCGGCCCGAAGGCTCTCTCCTCCTGCTTCGGAAATCGACTTCAGAATAGGGCGGCCTTGATCGACCTCTGCGATCCCGACAGAATTTATTTCCTTCATCTCCCTCATCCTCCATGGAGAGAGAGGGAAAGCATTATATTCTTCGGGAATGACACGGTCTCCAAGAAAGATGAAGACAGGCCTGCCTGATTCCAGGACAGAAAGGAGTTTGAAGATGTGTGGTCGCCCCACATTTAAAAGGAAGAGGGCCTCATAAGGTTTTGTATCAACATAACCGAACTCCTCTTCTGTGATCACCCTCGTATGAAACGGTGAGCCCTCAGAGCCTCCGGGCTGAAGGGCATTGACTAAATAGTAACTTTCACCTGCCTTGAGGGATGTCCGAGGGTCTCCATCAACCACAAGCACTTTGACCTTCTCTCTCACGTTCACGGAGAAATAGAAGATGTCATCGAGCGGGAGCCGGTCTCCGGAAATTCTCACCTCTCCATCGATCCAGCCCGGGTGATCAAGAAAGAGCTCAAAATAGGCTTTTGTTTCCTGCCTGGCGTTGATCACCACAGACTTTTGATCTTTTTTGGTTCCTGAAAAAAAGAACTGGACAAGGATGTCTCGTGATTGATCGGAGAGATTGGACAGCGCAACTTCGATGCGAGCAGGAGCTCCCACAACGGCTTCACCTTCGATTAAATTCACTCCTTTGACAGCAACATTAGAGTCCCGATCTGGCCCGCCAATTCTAAGAAAGTTGACAGTTGTTTCAGATGATACTGTCCCGAGTTGGCTCAGGTCAAACCCTTCCCAATCTCCTCTGGCCATGTCGCTGATGATAAGGATCTTTCCGGGCTTCTTTATCTCCTTCAACGATTGATATCCCTGGTTCAAAGCTGACTTTGGATCTCCCTGGCTAAAAGTGAGAGGATTCCTTTCCAACTCCTGAAGAGCCTCCTTGCGTGACATCCAGTGGCTCGCTTTATTGAAGGAAGAAGTAGGAAGGAGTAGTATTTCACCTTTCACCTCCCCGATGATCTCTCTGGCTGCTTTTTTGGCGATGTCATAACGTTGTCCTTGATCTTCCGTATACCCCATGCTCATGGAGTTATCGAGGATCACGATCGTTGCCTTCTCATCTCCCAAGTTGAGAAATCCCGGCCGAGTGAGGAGGGGTTGAGCCATCAACAAGACCAGACCCATCACAGCCAAAACCCTCAATGCCAGCAGGAGGAGGTGCTTGATTCGTTGAGGTTTTGCCATGACCCGCTGCGATTTGATGAGTAGTCGGACAGCAGAAAATCTTCTGGTGATGGCCTTTCTCCGGGTGAGCCGATGAATGAGGATGGGCAACACCGCCGCAGCCAGACCGAAGAGAAATAGGGGATTGAGGAAAGTTAGATTCATAGATGAGGCCTGAACTTCTCCCTCCAGGTGAGGTAATGGATCAGGGCCTTGTCCAATCCAACAGAGGTATTGAACAGGAGATAGTCGATGAGATTGGAAGCACAGGAAGCCCTATATTTCTCTATCAGCGATTGGATCGTCTTCAAATAGGCAGACCGGATCGAACGGGGATCGGTGAGCAGCTTCATCTCTTCTTCCATATCCTCGAAGAGGCTTGGCTTCTCAAAAGGAAATTCAAGTTCATCCCGGTCGAGCAGATGAAATACGATGACTTCGCTTCCCCTGGAACGAATCTGCTTGAGTCCCTTGATCACCTCTTCGTCTTCATCGAGGAGGTCGGAGATGAGGATCACGAGTCCTCGCCTCTTTAACGAACCAGCCAGATCCTGAAGCACAGAACCGACTCGCGTCTCCCCCTTCGGACTTCTCTCCTCCAACTCCTTCAAGATGGCGAAGAGATATCCGTGGGTCGCCTTAGGGGGAATCCTCTTTTCAATCTTATCAGAAAAGAGGGTCAGTCCAACGGCATCCTGTTGCTTCAACATCAAATAGGCCAGGGAAGCGGTCAGTGTGGCACCATAATCGAACTTGCTCCATCCATCCGACGCATAACTCATCGAAGAGCTGGCATCGAGGAGGATGTAGGTCTTCAGGTTGGTTGCCTCACGATACTCTTTGATAAAATAACGGTCGAACTTCCCGTAGGCCTTCCAATCCATACGACGGAGATCATCCCCTTGAGAATATTCTCGATGTTCCTCAAACTCAGCGCTCAGGCCTTTGGCCCGGGAGGGATGAATCCCGATCATCACGCCATCGACCACAAAGCGAGCCCTCAGATGAAGCGTCTTCAGTTTAGCCAATACCTTTGGATCAAAATGATTCAAGGTTTAACCTCTTCGAGGAGACGGCTGATGATATCGAGTGAAGAGATCCCCTCTGCCTGGGCTTTAAAGTTAACAATAACTCTGTGTCTCAGGATCGAGGTGGCCACTGCCTTCACATCCTCAATGGATGCCACATATCTCCCATGCATAATGGCTCTGGCCTTGGCAGATAGGACCAGATGTTGGGAGGCCCTGGGCCCTGCCCCCCACTCCACCCAATCCTTCACAAAGGGAAGACCATCCGTGCCTTTGGGTCGAGAGGAACGGACCAGCCTCACCGCATACTCGATCACATAAGAAGAGACAGGGACCCTTCTGACCAACTCCTGCATCTCTAAGATCTTCTCTCCATTGATCACCTTATCGAGAGTGGGTTGATAGGAAGAGGTGGTGGTTGCCACAATCTCCCTCTCCTGATCAAAAGGAGGATAGTCCATGCCGATGTTGAACATAAATCGGTCCAGTTGTGCTTCAGGTAAGGGATAGGTTCCTTCCTGCTCAATCGGGTTCTGAGTCGCCAGGACAAAGAAGGGAAGATTGAGAGGGTAGGTCACCCCACCTGCTGTCACTTTATACTCCTGCATGGCCTGAAGCAGGGCGGCCTGGGTCTTGGGGGGGGTTCGGTTGATCTCATCCGCGAGGAGAATGTTGGTAAAGATGGGACCCTTGAGAAACCGAAAAGCCCTGCGTTTACTTCCTGCCTCTTCTTCCAGGATATCTGTTCCAGTGATATCCGAGGGCATCAAATCTGAAGTGAACTGGATCCGATTGAATTGAAGCTCCATGATTCCTGCCAGGGTGGAGATAAGGAGCGTCTTGGCAAGTCCTGGGACGCCTACTAAGAGGCAGTGACCGCGACAGAAGAGGGCAATCAATATCTCCTCGATCACCCGATCTTGGCCCACGATCACCTTCTTGATCTCCTGGATGATCTCGCTTTTCTTCCGGCCCATTTCTTCAACCTGGGCCAATTCCTGATCCGGTATTTGTTCTTTGATCGCTGCTTCCATTGTTCTCCTCTCTGAATCCCATCCCCCTCCTGGCCTCCCCCTTCCCCGCCCCGGTCTATTGAATAGGGCGGGACCGGGGGAAGAGGGAGGAATTATGCGAAGCATGTGATGGTCACCCTCTCCTTCAGAGGAAGGGGCGGTCCCTCAATTATTCCCTCCCCTTCAGGGGGAGGGTAGGGTGGGGGTGGTATATTTATCTTTCACGCAGTTTTCTAGCAATCTCCTTCTCTCGGGCAGCAAGACCTTGCTCCCCTAACATCTCGTAAGCCTGACTGAGTCCTTGGTGGACCTCAGGATTGAAAGGATTGATCTGAACCGATTCGAGAAACGCCTCTTTGGCCTTCTTAAAGTCTTTAAGCTTTAGATGGATCTTCCCCAGGTTCGTGTGGGTTGTGGGATGATCCGGAGAAATCTCGCTGGCCCGATTTAATAAAGGAAGGGCCTCCTCATCCTTATGAGTCTGGATGAGGACAGAGGAAAGTTTGTTTAAGATGGAGATGGAATCAGGAACTTCTGAAAGGGCCCGACGATATTCTAAGACAGCAGCGCCCATCCTTCCTCTTTCCTTGAGTCTGTCCCCGAGGTGAGCCCTATTCTTTGCCACAAGCGATTTGATCTCCTCCATGTCAATACGTTCTTCGTCCGCCCTTCCTTCTTTGATCTTAAGACGACGCACATTGGCTCCGCCCATCTCCTTCAATTCCTTGGAGGCCAAAAATTCCTTCCAGGTTCTCTCAAATTCATAAAAGTTCAATCCGAGAATCTCTCTGATCGATTCTGTTGCGCCTCTGCGGCTCTGGGTTGACATATGCTTCATGATCTCCTGAAGCCCCTTGTAATCGGCTTTGGCGATTATAAATTCGATCGCAGAGGCTCCCTGTGCATAGGCTAGCTGGACCTCCTCTGGCGTCTCCAGTCTGACAACCGAGGGCTCCATCTTATCAAACGGGATCAGCCTTTTCTCTGCCAGGGCCCTAAAGAGGAGGCTCTGATTGGGAAGTGAAAGGTAAGAAGGACCTTGCCGCCATCGGGTCTCCTCATATTTTGCCAACCCTTCATGAAACCAGATGGGAGCCTTATTGGCGGTCATCTTCACGATGAGATAGTGGATATACTCGTGGCTGATGGCATCGAGCCAACGATAGCCATGGATCAAGGCTCCTGGTGATAGGAGCATCAGTTTATTAAATTTGGTGAGGCCCACGGCTCCGATCTCGATATCTCTTGCTTGGAGGGACGAGGCATAGTAGAAAGCCCTGGCATTGGGAAAAATCTCTACCCTGATCTTCTCCTTTGGTCGAAAACCATAAGATTTTGCCATGACCTCATAGGTATTTTCCAATGCCTCTTTGAGATAATCGACCAGGAATCCGTCCTGCTTCTCATCGAGAAAGATGATAAAATGGGGGCTCTCATATCTCTTAAAGGGAGTGATGACACCGATCGTCTCTTCAACAAAAAGGGAGAACCCTTTTCTCTTCTCCTCATCTCCTCCTGCCTCTATTGCAGACCTGATCAACCTCTGTGCCTCTTGGTAGTCACCCCTGTGAAAGGCAATATAAGATGCCAATTCGAGAAGTTGGAGATTCTTGGGCGCCTGACTCAGTTGACTTTTCATCTCTGTCCAGGCTTCTTCAATATCCCAACGCTCCAGCTTCGCCTCGAGAGACCGGATTGCCTCCGGTGAAATGGCTTGCGAGATGGAAGGAAAGAAGATGAAGAGAAAGATAATGACGATCGCTAATCTTTTCATTCTGCCAGACCCCTGAAATATTTCTCCACTTCTCTTCGATAGGGAGAAGGAACTCTTTCTTTCAAAGATTCCATCACCTTCTCTCTGAAGATCTTTGGAACTCGATAAGCATCTTTTGAAGGCGGCTCAAACTCCTCACGATCAATCCCGGTGAGGCCTTTCTCCTTGGGCCGTTTGACTTCTGGTTGAGGGAGAGTGGGTTGAGGGATCCATGGGCCGTAATACCAACCCGGTCTGGGATCGTAGACCAGAGGATAACCCCAGCGAAGCGCCTGCATTCGCATGGCCATCTGCTGGGCCATCTGTTGCATGGCCTGCTGGGATTTGGACAGCCTTCGGATAGCCTCCTGTTCTGGTGGCATGGCTCCTGGAGCATCTTCCTTTTTAAGTTTCTTTGATGCATCCCCCATGGACTCCCCTGCCTCTTTAAGGTCGTCCAGGATTTCAGTATCCATTCCAGGGAAAAGTTGAGCAAGCCTCTCCAGTTTCTCACTGATCGCCTTTGTCCTCTCTTTAAGATTCTCCTGTCTCGAGGAGAGTCCTGGAAACTTTGCCCTGGTTTCTGATGTCATCGCTTCCTTAAGGTCAGGATTTAAATCCTCTCCAATCTCTTTCATCTCCCTAATCAGTTTTTGGGCTGCCTCATTCTCAGAAAGTTCCCTCTCCAGTTCCTTCACCAGATGAGAAAATCTTTCTATTCTATCCTTTCCGAGAAGGCTTTCCATTTCTTCGATCGAGTCCGCTTGCTCATGGGGAAGAAGGGATTTCAGGCTCTCAAGGATTTCTTTTAATCGGGAGCGAGATTTGGAGATTCTCTTTTCTGTCTCCTCCTCAGCTCTTCTCCTCAATTCTCTGTCGATCTTCTCAGTCTCGGCGAGGATTTCCTTCTGCTCGGCCAATATCCTATCCAGTTCACCGGTCTGACGATTCATCTCTCCCTGAAACCGATCAAAGGCGTTCATTCCGGATTGGGCTCCTGCCCTTCCCATGGCAGCCATCATTTCAGAAAGGGCCTGAAGGAGTCTCTGGGCTGCCTCCAATGCTCCAGTGATGTCTCCTGCGGCAAGCTTTTTCTGCAATTCCTCCAGATCTTTGAAGAGGTTTTGAAGGTCAAGCCCTTGAAGCTCCTGGCTGTTGATGAATTCGTCAGGAAGTCCAGTGGCAAATTTACCCATAGCGTCCATGATCGAACGGAGAAGTTCCTCAATCTTCTTCAACTCTCTCATCGCCGCTTCCAGCCCTTCCTGAGTGAAGCGTTCTTTCAGGTCATGGAGTTGATCAATGAGGCGACTCTGCCGGTTTTTGATCTCTCTGGCCAGAGCTTCTAAATCTTTCATCCTTGCTCTCTTTGCCATCTCTTCGGCCAGGAGGGCGAGTCTTTCCATCTCCTGTGTCACCCTCTCCTTCGGTTCACTGGAAATCTTCTCTCTGAGGGAGCTCAGATTTTTCTTAAGAGCCTCGAAATCGAAACGCTCAGGCCTCTCCCTCATCTGTTCGAGATTTTGATCCACCTGCTTCAGAATCTCATCCATCCCCTTTCTTAAATTGTCTTGATCTCTGCTTCCTTCCAACTGATCTGCTAATAGATCTAAAAGACGATTCGCTATCTCCTCTATCTCCTCTCCCTCTTTCGCGGTCTGGGCCCTCTCATCCCTGACCAATAGGGTGAAGGTCCGGGAATATCCCAATTTGGGGCCGGAGATGGAATCGTTATCCGAGGCCTCAATACGGTAGAGCACCCTATCTCCAGGGGTGAGGGAGAGGCTGGACAGATCCCATTTGAATGTCTCAGGGCCGAAAAAACGATTGCTCAATGAACCCCTCAGGTTGATAAAACGTTCTACCCCTCCTATCTGATATCCCAATCGGATGGTCGTAATCCCAAAATCGTCCTTTGCCGTATATTGGATGGGAATCACCTCATCCCCTGCTATCTCCAGGTCCTGTGCCGGACTGATGATCTCTACCTCCGGATAATGGTCGGGGATGAGGCGAACCTGATAATGAACAGGATTGGGGTTGTCGAAACCAAAATCATCCTTCACCTTGATGGAATAAGTACCCGGATAAAAGACAAGAAGGCTTCCTAAAAGACGTTCTCCTTTGACCTGGAGAGGAATCTCACTCTCTTTATTCAGTATCAGTTTTCCTTCAATGACCCCTTTGGTTGTCCGTGCTTCCAGGTTGACGACGGTTCCTTTTAGGGCTTCAATATGCCCTTCCTCCTTAATCTCTTGAGGAAGCCCTGTGTAATCAGGTGGAATGAGAATGAGCCTTACCTTCCCTACTTCGGGTGGGTCCACCACCTGAATCTTATAAATAGAGGAGGCGCCCCGATTACTATAGGCCTGATACTGAAAAGAGGATTGGGTAGACACAATCCGATAGGAAAACTTTCCATTTCCTTCTGGTTCCATAGATTGGTGTATGGGCTGACGGCCTTCTGGTGAGATGGAGAGCATCAGTTTGTCTGGAATAGTCCCTGTGGCTTTGGCCTTTATTTCTATTGGAGTGCCGCGCGACACAATGGCCCCCCGGGGTTCAATTGATATGAAGGTTTCTCTCAAGGGGAGTGTTGATAAAGGATGGGCAAAGAGCTGGAATGAGCGGTCAAGGAACTGGGGATCGAAAGTTAGGACCAAAGAGAAGGTGATGATAAGAGGGATCAATAACCGGAAATGGTTGAGTGCCCCTTTCAGGTTTACCACCTGAGCAGGTTGAATCTGCCAAACCTCCTCCTTCGTCTTCTTCAGCTGAGCCTTGATCAATCCCTCTGAAACCTGACCGGGTCCCAGACCTCTTTCCATCTCATCGTAAAGGAGGAGGGAATTAATGACATCATCCTTCAACTGCGGGAACCGTTCCTCTAATCGCCTCGCGATCTGGACCATCGACGGCCTTGAAAAGATTTTCCATAAACCCAGAAAGAGGAGGACGAGTAATGAGAAAAGGGTCACCAGAACATAGATGAAAGGGAAGTAGGGGAAGATCTCTTTCAATTTAAAGATGAACAGGGTCCCAAGAAGGACGAGGATCAAACCGGAGGAGAGGAGAAGTAGAAATTCCAGAGTCGTGCGAAGCTGAAGGCGTATGGATATGCTCCGGAGAAACCCGGTTAGGAGGCCATAATCACGGTGAAGACTCTCTTTTGGTGTCACCGTCCCCTCCAGGGATAAATTACATTCAATTATAACACATGTTTCCCCTTCCGTAAGTTCGAATTAAACATTAACCATGATCGCATTCTGTAGGGCAAGGCTTTAGCCTTGCATTCGATAGAACTGATGTAGACCTGAAGGTCTGCCCTACATAATCGTTAGAGGAAAATTCCCAGATATTCAGTATTAGAATCTAATTGTAGCCACCTTGCCACTCGATTATAATGGGAATAGATAAGGGTTAATATATGGGAGATATTAAAAAAGTTCTCCTCACAGGGCGCCCGGGTGTAGGTAAAACTACATTGATTAAAAAAATTGCCGAAGCCCTGAAAGAATATCATCCTGTTGGGTTTTATACCGAAGAGATCAGAGAGAAAGGTATGAGAGAGGGATTTGAATGGGTCAGCCTCGATGGGAGGAGAGGGCTTCTCTCTCATAAAAAGATAAAGAGCCCTTATAGGGTAAGGGAATATGGTGTTGATGTCAAAGGATTTGATGATTTCCTCAATTCGGTTCCATGGACCGATCCTTCGACCCGCCTGATCATCATCGATGAAATAGGAAAGATGGAATGTTTCTCCGATCAATTCAAAAAGATCCTGAAGGAGGTGTTGGATTCCAAGAAGGGACTTATTGCGACAATTGCGATAAAAGGCAGCGGACTGATTGCCGAGGTGAAAGGGAGAAAAAATGTGAAGCTATTTACAATGACACCAAGTAATAGGGATTCTCTTTTGTCGGAAACCTTAAAGAACTATAGCAGTTTAGCCTTTTGAAACAATTATTCGAATTATAATCAGGAGGTGATCTATGGATAAAGACGTCATCGAAGAGTACGGGCACCGGGTGGGATATAGCGATTCAGAGATCGACAAATTTCGAGAGGGTGGGCATCGAACCAGACATGTGAAGCGACTTTCTCGGGCAGCCCAGCTTTATTCCATAGAGGCTCAAGTCATCAGATCCCGCCATTGCAATTCAGGACATACGGAAGGACAGAAGTTTATTCTCGATGTTGATGGCAATCTCATCACCAAGCTTTGCCCAAAAAAGATGTGCGTCTATCTCGTTTCGCAACTTCCCATACCTGTGGCACAGATCAACGAGAGATTGAGCGAGGGGCATGATCCCGCTGAATTCCATTTCATGCGGTATGTCAGGTGCCCAGATGTTGGTGTTGAATGCTTAGGATATGGTGAGGTCATGCTTAGGGTTCAGGTTGTTCCAAGAGTCAAATGAGGAAAAGTGAAGAGATTGGAAAACCTCACTGGAGTTTTGTTAAATGATCAAAATAGAATCATCCCATTTTCAAAAAGAAATAGTGATTGAGAATCTTCATCAGCATGTGGGATATCTCTCTGTCACTATTGGAGAGCGGCATCTCTGGAAAGAAGGATCGCTCGAAAGAACAGCCGATTATATTGAGTCAGCCCTGATCTCCATAGGGTATCCTGTTCAGCGCCAAACCTATTCCTGCTATGGGAAGAATGTCTCCAATCTGATCGTTGAAAAGACCGGAGCAGAGAAAGAGGTGGTGGTCATTGGCGCCCATTATGATACGGTTCCTGGAACCCCTGGGGCGGATGATAACGGTTCTGCAGTGGCGGGCTTGCTTGAACTGGCGAGATTGCATCGAAATATCCCAAGCAGAAAGACTCTTTTATTCGTCGCCTTTACCAATGAAGAGCCGCCCTGCTTTGGATTCTCCAACATGGGAAGCATGGTTCATGCAAAGGCTTTAAAAGAGCAGGGGATTCCTGTTGAGGTGATGATTTCGCTGGAAATGATCGGATTCTTCCGATCAGAATGGATTCAGCATTATCCCCTTCCGGGGATGGATCTTTTTTATCCCAAGACTGCTGATTTCATCGGAGTGGTGGGTAATTTTCGCTCGTCGAAATATGTTTCTTTTTTTAAAAAGGGAATCAGAAAATATTCGGCCATCGATGCTAGGTCGTTAACCGGACCAGAATTTTTTGGAGGGATCAGCCTTTCGGATAATTTTTCCTTCTGGCGCCATGGCTATAGAGCCGTCATGGTGACCGACACCTCGTTCTTCAGGAATCCCAATTACCACCAGGAGACAGACACGATTGGCACCCTCGATTTCGAGAAGATGGCTGAAGTGGTCAAAGGGCTTCACTTTACGCTGTTGGAGATGTAATAAGAATGGAAATGG
>Ga0194112_10009010_pt1 | contig 12769 bp, 9 predicted proteins | sample TA2MahC400mmetaG_FD_146191 | JGI IMG/M metagenome (GOLD analysis project Ga0194112, IMG submission 146191) | Freshwater microbial communities from Lake Tanganyika, Tanzania - TA2015016 Mahale Deep Cast 400m | ecosystem: Environmental > Aquatic > Freshwater > Lake | place: Tanzania: Lake...
CGCATGGGGACCTCGCCATGCGATTCCACGAGACCGGCGTTCTGCCTCCGGCTTCCGATACGGTCCCGGCGTCCGACGGATCGCCGCTCATGCTCCTCGGCGGCCCGATGCGGCGCGAAGACCTCGGCCTGTTCGATACGATCGACCGCTCGGGCGGGTGTGTCGCAGTCGACGGTACGGAATCCGGCGAGCGGGAGTGGCCGCGGCGGTTTGACCGGCGGCGCATGGGCGGGGATCCCGCGGGCGAGCTGGCCGACGCCTACTTCGGCCACATCCCCGCGGTCTTCCGCCGTCCCGACAGCGGCCTCTTCGACTGGCTCGCGGCGGCGCTGCGGGCGACGCCGGTCCGCGGCATCGTCGTCGTCACCCATCCGTGGTGCGACGTCTGGCGCGCCGAGGTGCCCAGGATCCGCGACGCATCGCCGGTGCCGGTGCTGGCCCTCGACCTCGCGGGCGCCGGGGCATCGGCGGGCGAAGGGTCGACGCGCGTCGAGGCGTTCCTGGAGGCGCTGCGATGAACGCGCCCCCCCGCCGGCTCACGCTCGACGACTGGGATGCCCGCTACGGGGACCTGCGCCGCGCGGGACTGCGCGAACCGTCCTACGGGGGACCGCTCCGCCGCCATGTCGCCGACGGCGACCACCGGCTGCTGCGCCTCCAGTTCGACAACTCGGCCGCGGCGCTGCGGTTGTGGAACTTCCTGCTGACGGAGGAGGACCGCCTCCACGCGGCGCGCGCGGAGGGGCGGCGCATCGTCGGCGCGATGAAAGACCTCGGCACCGTCCCGGTGATGGCCTACAGCCTGCCGGGCGTCGTCGCGTTCTACCCCGACGGCGCGTGGTGGACGCCCTGCGTGATGGAGATGAGCGACGAGCTTCTCGCCGTCGCGGACCGGATGGGGATCGACGAGACCTTCTGTCCGGTCCGCGCGATGCTCGGCGCCTTCGTCACCCGCCGTCACTTCCCGATCCCCGACCTCCTCGTCTGCAGCGCCGGCGCGGTCTGCGACGACTTCTCCGCGATCGCCCAGCGCCTGAACGGGCTCGGGCATCCGATCCTCTGGTGGGAGGCTCCGCACCGTCGCGAACCCGAGCCGGACGAGGAGGCCGTGCCGCTCCCCGGCGGCGGCCGCGCCCCGCGCGCGCAGGTCGCCTTTCTCGAGTCGGAGCTGCGGCGCGTCGGCGAGGCCCTCGGGCGCCTCGCCGGCACGGACCTGGATGACGCGCGCCTTGCGGACGGCATCCAGCGCGCCAACGGCATCCGCCGCCGCCTCCGCGAGCTGCGCGAGGCCTGTTTCACGGCCCGCGTCGCCCCCCTTCCGGCGCTGGAGCTGCTGATCGCGGAGATGCTCGCGATCCACTTCTGCTCGGACCTGGAGGAGGCCGGGGCGGTGCTCGACGACCTGCTCGACGAGGTCCGCCGCCGCGTCGCCGCCGGCACCGGCTTCGGCGGAGCCGACGCGGTCCGCGTCTACTGGGTGAATCCCGTCGCCGACCTCCGGATGATGAACCGTCTCGAGGCGGCGGGCGGCCGGCTGTGCGGGACGGAGTTCCTCTTCAGCCACGCGCTGGACGGGATTCCGGAGGACGTGCCATGCTGGGAGGCGCTGGCGCGCGCGGCGGCGGCGGATCCGATGGCGGGGCCGGCGCGCGACCGGGCGGCGCGGATCGCCCGCGACGCGGCGGCCCTCGGGGCCGAGGCGGTGATCGTCTCGCGCATCCCCGGCGCCAGCCACTGTGCGACGGAGGGAGGGGTCATGGCCGACGCCGTCCGCGCGGCGGCGGGGATCCCGGCGGTGGAGATCGAGGTGCCGCCGCTCAGCGATGCGGTGGCGGCGCAGGTGTCGACGCGGATGGAGGCCCTGTTCGAAACGGCGCGCGCGCGCCGGGGGTGCGGGACATGATCGTGGCGGGAGTCGATGCGGGGTCGCGGGCGATCAAGATCGTGCTGTACGACACGGCCGCGGGGGCGGTTGCCGGGCGGGCCTCGTGCGACCAGGGCGTGCGGCAGGAGGACATCGCGGCGCGCGCGCTCGACGGCCTCCTCGCCGACCTCGGTCTTGCTCGGGGCGACGTTGCCCGCGTCGTCGCCACCGGTTACGGCCGCGCCGCGCTGGCCTTCGCCGACTCGGCGGTGACGGAGATCACCTGCCACGCCCGCGGCGTGCGCGCGGTGGCGCCGGAGGCCCGCACCGCGGTCGACATCGGCGGGCAGGACAGCAAGGTCATCTGGCTCGACGCCGGCGGCGCGGTGCGCGACTTCGTGATGAACGACCGCTGCGCGGCCGGGACGGGCCGGTTCCTCGAGGTCGTCGCGTCGCGCCTCGATGCGGGCGTGGCGGATCTCGGCGCGATGGCCGCGGAATCCGCGCAGCCGGTGCCGATCAGCAGCACCTGCGTGGTCTTCGCGGAGACGGAGATCGTCGGCCTGCTCGCGTCGGCGGCGGATCCGCGCGACATCGCGGCGGGGGTGCAGAAGTCCATCGCGTCGCGCGTCGCCTCGATGGTCGGCCGCCGCGCGGTCGAGCCGGTCGTCCTGACCGGCGGCGTCGCCCTCGTCCCCGGCATGGCGGCGGCGCTCGCCGCCGCGCTCGGCTGCCCCGTCGCCCTCGCCCCCGACCCGCAGTACACCGGCGCCCTCGGCGCGGCGCTGCTGGCGGCGGAGGCGCGGGCCTAGCGAGCCGGAATCCGGGAGTGGGGACACGACAGGCGGCAGCGAGCGGAAATGCTCTTGCCTCCCCCTCCCCACGAGCTACTCTCGGCAGGGTGCGTCGCGCGTGGGCGCCGTGACCGCGTCCCGGAGCGGCGACTGAAGGCAGGGGAGTCAAGGAGACCCAAGCCATGAGAATCGACTGTCATACCCATGCATTCAACCTTCTGACGGCGGCGACGCCGTACGCGGTGCGGGTCTTCCTGGCGCGGAGAGACGCCGGCTTCCCGGCCCGGCTCAGCAAACTGCTGGCGCGCGCGATTCGAAACCTGGCGGCGAGGCGCCGCACGGTCGACCGCGAGGCGATCGTCCGGAGCATCATCGCCGAGATGCTCTCGGATAAGCGCGCTGCTTCTCTGTTCAAGGATCTACCGACCGCCAAGCTGGTGCCGGGCTCACGCAGGCTCACGAAAACCCTTGTCGGCCGACTCCGCGGAGACGCGCTGGACCGGATTCTCGCGTGGATCGATCGGAAGCCGAAGGCGGGGGATCCCGACCAGGACGTGTATGAAGCCAGGCTGGGGGATTACGTCGCCTTCATGTCCATCGCCTTCAAGCCGCGGATCGCCGACGTCTGCTCGGACATGTTCTCCGGGATGGCCGCCACGGACGGCGCGATCGCCCTGATGATGGACATCACGGAGAACGCCGACTATGAGAATGTCTTCGTCGCCCAGATGGAACAGATGGCGCAGATGATCCTGCGCTACCCGGGGCGCTTCTTTCCCTTTGTCGCGGTCGACCCGCGTCGGAAGGCGGGGAACGATCTCCGGTACGAGAAGCTCCTCCATCGGGCGGTCGGGCAATTGGGCTTCGTCGGGGTCAAGCTGTATCCCTCGCTGGGATATCCGCTGGACTCCCCGGACATGCGCAGGGTGTACGACCACTGCCTCGCGAAGGAACTCCCGATCACGCTGCACTGCAACAGCGGCGGCTTCACACCGGCCGACGAGGAGTACTGGAAATACGCGGACCCCGCGGAATGGAAGAGGCTCCTGGGAGCCGATGCCCGGTATCGCGCCCTCCGGATCTGCTTCGGGCACTTCGGGGGTGACGACGTCCTGGCCGATGCCCATCCGTTCACGGGCAAGAGCTGGACGGCCGCGATCACGGAACTCATGAAGGCACCGGGGAGCCAGGTCTACGCCGACGTTTCGTACCACACCGCCGCCATGGGCGGCGGCAAGGGCTCGGACAAGGAAGTGAACTACTTCCGGAATCTGCGCGATCTGCTGACCGACGGGGTCGTGCGGGAGCGACTCCTGTTCGGCACGGACCATTGGATGGTGCGGGTCCGGTGCGCGCCGGGATCGTACTGGCACTACTTCCGAACCCGCCTGCGCCACTACATGGGCGACGGTGCGGGGTCCGCCGCATGGGACGCGATGACCCAGACCAACCCGGCGCGCTTCCTGGGCCTGCCGCTCCATGGACGCTCCGATGCGACCCCGCCGATCCGCGGCTACGCCCGCTACGTCGGCGACCATGCCGCGGAGGTCGGCGAACGCCCGGCTCCATGGCTCAGGAGACTTGCCGAGACGGAGCTCTTCCGGAGTGTCACGTTCTAAGGGGGTGCTCCCTCAGCCGGCTGCGCCCGGACCGCGGTCCACGACCCGCAGTGCACCGGCGCCCTCGGCGCGGCGCTGCTGGCGGCGGAAGGGGCGATGGGGAGGCGGGAGCAGGGAGCGGGGAGACGGGTACCGGGATTCGGTCGCGCGTCCTTCCGGCTTCCCAGCATTTCCACTCCCGACTCCCGTCTCCCTTCTCCCGTCCTCCCCGTCTCCGCGCTTGTCTTTTCCGCGTTTCCTGCGCATTGTACCGCCCGTTTTCCGAGCCTTGGAAGCCCGGCGGCACGCGGTTTCCAAGGGTTGGAACCGGGAGATACGGACATGAGCGGTTCGCGCGCGACACGGGAGTTGCAGGGCACCTTCACGGCCATCGTCACGCCGTTCGACAAGGGCGGCGCGGTGGACACCGGGAAGCTGCGCGACCTCGTCGAGTGGCAGATCGCGTCCGGCATCACGGGGATCGTCCCGGTGGGCACGACGGGCGAGTCGCCGACGCTGGACTTCCCCGAACACGAGAAGGTCATCGAGACGACGATCGCGGCGGCCCGCGGGCGGTGCCTGGTCATCGCGGGGACCGGCGCGAACTCGACCGCCGAGGCGCTCGAGCTGACGCGCCACGCGCTCGGCGCCGGGGCGGACGCGACGCTGCAGGTGACGCCCTACTACAACAAGCCCCCGGCGACCGGGCTGCTCCGGCACTTCTCCGCCGTCGCCGACCTCGGCCTGCCGGTGGTGCTCTACAACGTCCCCGGCCGCACGTCGCGCGAGATCCCGCTCGACGTGATGGTGAAGCTCGCGGAGCACCCGGGCGTGATCGCGGTCAAGGAGGCCGGCGGCAGCGTGGAGCGCGTCAGCCGGATCGTCCGCGCGTGCACCCTCTCGGTGCTCTCGGGCGACGACTCGCTGACGCTGCCGATGATGGCGGTCGGCGCGCGCGGCGTGATCAGCGTCGCGACCAACGTCGCGCCGGAGCCGGTGGTCGCGATGGTGACCCACGCGCTGGCCGGCCGCTTCGCGGAGGCGCGGGCGCTGCACCTGAAGTACCACGCGCTCTTCACCGACCTGTTCCTCGAGACCAACCCGGTCCCGGTGAAGGCCGCGCTCGCGATGATGGGCCGGATCGAGGAGGTCTACCGCCTCCCGCTCTGCGAGATGGAACCGAAGACCCGTGCCCTGCTGGCCGCGACGCTCCGCGAGGCCGGCCTGCTGAAGGCCTGAGGCCCCGCGATGCGACGCCTCCTGGAACTGCTGGCGATCTTCGCATTCGCCTTTGCGACCCTGCTCTTCGAAGTCACGACGACGAAGATCTTCGAGTTCAGCCTGTGGGCGAACTACGCCTACCTGGCCGTCAGCACGGCGATGTTCGGCCTCGGCTTCAGCGGCGTCGTGCTGACCCGCTGGCCGGGGATCTCGCGCGTGCCGCTGGCGGACTTCCTGCCCGCGATGGCGCTGGCGGGGGCGCTCGCGATGCTCGGCGCCTTCGCGGCGGTGAACGGCGTGCCGATCCATCTCTCCGAGCTGCCGGAGGGCTGGACCTGGGGCCGCGAGCTGGTCAACGTCACGGTCGTCTTCCTGGCCCTCGCGTCGCCGTTCCTGTGCTTCGGCCTCGCGATCAGCCGCATTTTCGACGAGCGCGCCGGGCTGGCGAACGTCTACTACTTCGCCGACCTGATCGGGGCCGGCCTCGGGGCGCTGGCGGTGGTGCTCTGGATCCCGACGCTCGAGCCCGAGGGCCTGGCGGCGGCGGCGGCGATCTCGGCCGGCGCCGGCGCGCTCTTCCTCGCGGGCGGGGCGGACCGGCCGTCCGCGGGCCGCCTGGCGGCGGCGGGCGCCGTGCTCGCCCTCGCCGTGGCGGGCGGCGTGCTCGGCGCGCCGCGCATGCGGGACGCCGTCGAACTGCGGGTCAACGTCGGCCGCGCCGACTACATGAACGACTGGAAGGCGCGGCGCTTCATCGCCAGCGGGTGGAGTTCGCTTTCCCGCGTCGACATCGTGCCGATGACCGCCGAGCGGTTGCGCGTGCACATCGCCGGCGGGGCGAACGTGTCGTCCATCCGCCGCTTCAACGGCGACTACGACGCGCTCCGCGCGCGCCGGCCGAAGGTCCTGGCCGACAGCGCCAAGTACGTCCAGCACCTCGCCCTGCCCCACCTGTCGAAGACGAACCACACCGTCTGCATGATCGGCACCTCCGGCGGCGAGGACTCGCTGACGGCGCTCAGCCTCGGCGCGCGGCACGTGACGGGCATCGAGATGGACCCGACGATCGCGCGGTTCGTCACGGAGACGTTCAGCAAGTTCGCCGGCGGGCTCTTCAACGACCCGCGCCACGCGACGATGATCGTCGACGAGGGCCGCAGTTTCCTCCGCCGCTCGCCGGACCGGTTCGACGTGATCCAGCAGGTCAACAACTTCACGCCGATCGCCTTCCAGAACGGCGCGCTGAACCTGAGCGAGACCTACCTGCTGACGGTCGAGTCGTTCCGGGAATTCCACGACCACCTGACCGACGACGGGATCCTGGCGATCACCCGCTACGGGGCGATCCGGCTGCTCTCGAACGCCGTCGAGATGTTCCGCCGCATGGGGCTCAAGCCGGAGGACTACTCCAAGCACCTCTTCGTCGGCGAGGGCGGCCGGTCCGTCGAGTACACCTTCATGATGAAGCGCAGCCCCTTCACGCCCGGCGAGGTCGACGCCCTTTTCGACTTCTACAAGGCCTCCGGCGCGCGCAAGGTGCTCTTCGCCCCCTACCGGACGAACGACCTCCCGGCGCGCGCGGAGAACCTGTACTTCCAGATCGCGACCGCGGAGGATCCCGCCCCGCTGTACCGGATGGGCTGCTTCGACTTCCGGCCGACGACCGACGACCGTCCCTTCTTCAACCGGATGAAGGTGCTCGGCGTGCAGGACCGCCACCGCGAGCAGCTACCGCTTCTGCCCGCGGAGATCCGCGACGTCGAGCGCCCCGGCCGTCTCGACAAGCGCGTGCCGCAGGGCGACCTGCCTCCGCTGATCGTGCTGGCCGAGGGGCTGCTCCTGGCCGGCGTGTTCTTCGGCCTGCCGCTCGCGTCGCGGCGCGATCTGCGCGAATCGCTTCGAGGGTCGCGCCGGGTGCTGGGCTACTTCGCGTGCCTCGGGCTCGGCTTCATCTTCGTCGAGATCTGCCTGATCCAGCGGCTGGTGCTCTTCCTCGGCAGCCCGGTCTACAGCATCGCCGCCGTGCTCGGCAGCCTGCTGGTCTTCGCGGGAGTCGGCGCGCTCGTCTCGGGACGCCTCGCCCCGACGCAGGCCGTGCTCCAGCGGCTGCTGCCGGCGGCGGGCGCGGCGATCCTGCTCCTGCACGTGGCGCTGCCGCCGCTGACCCACGCCTTCCTCGGCCACACGCTGCCCGTGCGGTTCGCGGTCGCCTTCGGCTTCACCGGGCTGGCCGGTTTCGTGCTCGGGATGCCGATGCCGATGGGCATCCGGTTCCTGAAGGAGCGCGGGCTGCCGCTCATCCCGTGGGCCTGGGCGATCAACGGCTACTTCACGGTCATCGGGACGGCGCTGACGGTGCTCCTCGCGGCGGCCGCCGGCTTTTCCGTGGTCTTCGTCACCGCGGCGCTGATCTACGCGATCGCGCCCCGGTTCCTGTCGCGGGCGGGTTGAACCGCCGCGGGGCATCCGATATCCTGACCCTTTGGTGCACCATGGGCAACCCGTCGGTCATCCTGGTCGGCGTCAGCGGCGGCATCTCGGCCTACAAGGCGGCCGAGGTCGTCAGCGCGCTCGCGCGCGCCGGTCACGAGGTCCACGTCGCGATGACCCGCGCGGCGGGGGAGTTCGTGACCCCGACCACCTTCGCGTCGCTCTCGCGCCGTCGCGTGCTGACGCGCATGTTCCCGGCGCCGGACGCCACGGCGGGCGAGGATCTCTTCCCTCACCTCTACCCCGCGTCCCGCGCCGACGCGTTCGTCCTGTGCCCGGCGACGGCCGACGCGATGGCGCGCATCGCCGCGGGCATGGCGGACGACGTCGTCGCGGCCTCGGTGCTCGCCCTGCCCGGGGGTTGCCGGCGGCTTTTCGCGCCGGCGATGAACTCCGCGATGTGGGCCAACCCCGCGGTGCAGGCGAACGTGCGCCGGCTGGAGGCCGCCGGCTGGATCCGGATCGGCCCCGGCACGGGCGCCCTCGCGTGCGGCGTTTCCGGCGATGGACGCATGGCGGAACCCGCGGAGATCCTCGACCGGGTGGCGTCGGCGCTCGAGCCCGCCGGGCCGCTCGCCGGGCGTCGCGTGCTGATCCTCTCGGGCCCCACGCGCGAGCCGATCGACCCGGTCCGCTTCATCAGCAACGCCAGCTCCGGGCGCATGGGCCGGGCGCTGGCCCTCGAGGCCGCCGGCCGCGGCGCGGCGGTGGACTTCGTCAGCGGGCCGGTCGCCGAGGCGCAGCTGCCCGGGGCATCCGGCCTGACGGTGCGCCGCGTCACGACCGCGCGGGAGATGCTCGCCGTCGCCGCGCCGCTGGCGCGCCGGGCGGACATCGTGATCCTGGCCGCGGCGGTCGCGGACGTCGCCCCGGCTCGGCCCCGCGCGGCCAAGGCGTCGAAGTCCTCGCTCGGCCGTTCCCTGGCCCTGGCGCCGACGCCGGACATCGCCGCGACGCTGTCGGCGGCGCGCCGGCCCGGCCAGGTCTTCGTGGGCTTCGCGCTCGAGAGCGCGGGCGGGCGGTCGCGCGCGGCGCGGAAGCTCGCGGCGAAGAAGCTCGATGCCATCGTTCTCAACGACACCGCGAGCCCGGGCGCCGACGGCGCCTCCTTTGCGTGGCTGGACCGCGCACGGGGGGCGCGATGGCAGGCCTGGGGCCGCCTCGACAAGGCGGCCTGCGCGCGACGGATTCTCGACACGGCCGTCCGGCTGGCGCCGGCGTCCCGTTCCCCCATCAAGAAAGGAAGCGACTGACATGCCGTCCCTGCCCTCCATCCAGCGAGCCGTCCAGCTCGTCGCACCCGACGAACTGGTGCTCAACGCCGAGAAACCCGTCTTCAAGCCCGGGCCCCACCAGTTCCTGTGCGAGGTGGTGGTGGTCGGGCTCTGCTTCTCGGACCTGAAGCTGCTCAAGCAGTTCTCGTCGCACGTGCGGAAGTCCGAGATCGTCGGCGGCATCGAGCCGTCGGTGCTCGAGGGGTTCCCCGGCTACGTCCCCGGCGAGAAGCCCGCGGTGCCGGGGCACGAGCCGGTCGTGCGGATCGTCGCCGTCGGCGCGGGGGTCCGCCGCTTCAAGCCCGGCGAGCGCTACTTCATCCAGGCCGACTGGCGCTGGCTGCGGACGGCCGCCTCGAACGGCGCGTTCGGCTACAACGTCGAGGGCGCCCTCCAGGAGTACGTCCTGCTCGACGAGCGGATCGTCGTGTCCCCCGACGGCGAGACGATGCTGCTCCCGGCCCCGGCGGGCGATCGTTCGGCGGCGGCCTACGGGCTGGTGGAGCCGTGGGCCTGCGTGGAGAACTCCTACCGCGTCGCCGAGCGGCGGCAGCTCACGCCCGGCGGCCGGCTGCTGGTCGTCGCGGATTCGACGCCGGACATCGAGAAGCTCCGCCGGCTGCTGGATTCGGGGCCGCGTCCGGCGCGCATGACGTGGGTCTCGTCGCGCCTCTCGGTGCCGGCGCACTGGCCGGTTCCCGCGGAGCGGGCGAACACGCTGGCCGAGACGCAGGGCGACCCGTACGACGACGTCATCTACTACGGCCACGAGGCCGACATGGTGGAGAAGCTCTTCGCGCGGACCGCGAACCACGGCCTGCTGATGCTGATCCTCGGCGGCTCGCGCTTCGGCCGTCCGGTGAACACCGCGCTGGGCGCGGTGCACTACCGCGGCGTCCGCATCGCGGGCACGCGGACGCACGATCCGGCCGAGGCCCTGAAGTCGGTCCCCGAGACCGGCGAGCTTCGCCCGAACGACCGGGTGCACGTCATCGGCGCCGGCGGACCGATGGGCGTCATGCACGTGGTCCGCGGCATCTGCCAGGGCGTCGTGGGCCTGACCATGGTCGCGGCGGACCTGAGCAACGCGCGGCTGGCGGCGCTGGATCTCGTCGCGAAGCCGAAGGCGCGGCATCACGGCGTGAAGTACGAGTCGTACAATTCGACGAAGGGCCCGCGCCCCGGGCCGTACGACTACACCGTGGTCATGGCGCCGGTGCCCGCGCTGGTCGCGGGCGCCGTGGCGGCCTCGGCCCCGCGCGGCATCATCAACATCTTCGCGGGCATCCCGGTGGACAAGTCGGGACCGGTGGACCTGGATGCGTACGTCGAGCGGCAGCTCTACTTCATCGGGACCAGCGGGTCGGTGATGGACGACATGCGCGCGGTCCTCTCGAAGGTCGAGGCCGGATCGCTCGACACGAACGTCTCCGTCGCCGCGATCAGCGGGCTGGACGGCGCCGTCGACGGCATCCGGGCGGTCGAGGCGCAGTCGGTCGCGGGCAAGATCATGGTCTACCCCGGCTGCAAGGGGCTTCCCCTGACGCGCCTGGAGGACCTGCCGCGGACGCTGCCGGCGGTGGCCTCCAGGCTGGCGGACGGCGTGTGGACCAAGGCGGCCGAGGACGCGCTGCTCGCCGGATTCGGCGCCAAGGCGTGAGGGGGGAGACGATGAGCGGGCTTCTTCAGGACAGGGCGGCCGTCGTGACCGGCGGCGCGCAGGGGCTGGGCGAGGCGATCTGCGAGCGGCTGGCGCGCGAGGGCTGCGACCTGATCCTCGCCGACATCCAGGCGCCGGCGGCCGAGGCGGCGGCCGGGCGGATCGCGGCCGCGACCGGGCGCCGGGTGACGGCGATGGCGGTCGACGTCACGAACGAGGACCACGTCCGGGCGCTCTTCGACCGGGCCGTCGAGTCGTTCGGCCGGGTCGACGTCGCCGTGGCGAACGCCGCGATCCTGATCGCCGAGCCGATCGCCGAGGCCGACGCGAAGAAGTGGCGCGCGGTGATGGATGTGAACCTGTTCGGGAACTTCCTGACGTTCAAGCACGCGTGCCGCGTCATGAAGCCGAGGAAGAGCGGCGCCATCATCCAGATCAACTCGAAGTCCGGCAAGAAGGGCAGCGCGGCGAATTCGGCCTACGCGGCCAGCAAGTTCGGGGGGATCGGCCTCGTGCAGAGCGTCGCGCTCGAGATGGCCCCGTTCGGCGTCCGCTGCAACGCGATCTGCCCGGGCAACCTGCTGGATTCGCCCCTGTGGACCGATCCCGATCGCGGCCTCTTCGTCCAGTATCTCCGCGCGGGCAAGGTCCCCGGGGCGGCGTCGATCGACGACGTCCGGGCCGCCTACGTCGCCCAGGTCCCGATGCGCCGCGGCTGCGCCTACGAGGACGTCTGCAACGCGGTGGTCTTCCTCGCCTCCCCGCAGGCGTCCTACATGACCGGCCAGGCGATCAACGTGACCGGCGGCCAGGAGATGCGCTGACGGCCCATGGCGGACCTGGCTCCAGACTACTTCACGTTCACGTACCCGCGGCGGTCATCGGACTTCTGCCTGCGCGCGGTCCGCCCGCCGGCCGCCGTGTTCGGCGTCGCCGACATGATCGGGCACCCGCGCGGCCTCCGCTGGCGGAACTACATGCACGTGATGAACCGCCACCTGGGGCACGCGATCCGGACCTCGCCGCCCGTCGACGTGGCGGCGCTGACGGACGCCCTCCGCGAGCAGCTCATGTGGCACAGCCGCCAGATCCACAACTTCCGCGTCGCGCACGACCAGGCCGCGTTCGGTTTCTGCCTCGCGATGGCCACGCTGCACGGCACCGACTGCCGCGTGCTCTCGCTGGGCGACTGCCGGGCCTACCGCGTCCGGCGCGGCGACGTCGACCCCGCCACCGGCGACCGCCGGTTCGAGGTCAACTGCCTGACCCGCGATCACAACGCCCTCGGCGAAGCCGTCGGCCGGGACAGCGGCTTCACGCTGTTCCAGAACGAGATGATCGAGCAGACCAAGCGGCTGGGCGCCTTCCTGGGCCTGGAGGACGACGACCTCGTCGCCCGCCTCCTCGGCGAGGCCGTCACCCCGGTCACCCTCACGCCGGACGACTGCCTCTTCCTGATCACCGACGGCATCTACATGCCGCACCTCCGCGCGCAGATGGACGCGGCGAACTTCCACCTCTCCACCGCCACCTACTACCTCGAGTCCTGGCTCCAGAACCTCTTCTCCGCCGCCGACCGGCGGATCCGCGCCGCTGGCGGCGACTACTGGCCCGAGATGGGCACGATCCTCGTCGAGGAAACGCTCCGGCACACCGCGCGGCGGCGGAAGTACCTCGACGACATGGCCATCACCGGCGTCTACCTCGCGCCCCCCGAATGAACCCGCGCTGCGGCGCTGTCAAAGGAAGCCCCCCATGAGCGAGACCCCGCAGCCATCCCCGGCCGAGCCCGCCCCCGTGCTTCGCGTCAACGGCGAGACCGTTCCCGCCGAACTCGTCCGCCGGGAGGAGGACCTCCTCCGCCGCCG
>Ga0194112_10009018_pt1 | contig 12762 bp, 8 predicted proteins | sample TA2MahC400mmetaG_FD_146191 | JGI IMG/M metagenome (GOLD analysis project Ga0194112, IMG submission 146191) | Freshwater microbial communities from Lake Tanganyika, Tanzania - TA2015016 Mahale Deep Cast 400m | ecosystem: Environmental > Aquatic > Freshwater > Lake | place: Tanzania: Lake...
CGGGAAAGCTCGAGGACGTTTTCGGCCGCCTCCGGGACATCGAGGAGGAAACCCGCGGCCTTCTCAAGGCTTGGGACGATGAGGCCCTGACCCCCGTCGTCCGGTCGGCCGTGGCCGACATTCAGGTTAAATTTTCCGACCCGGCCGCCCGGGCCTACCTGGCCGAGGTCGAAGAAAGCCTCATCGGCAACATCGAGGTTTTCAAGAGCCAGAAAAAGGACGAGGAGAAGCAGGAGCCGCCGCGGGACGCCTTCCTGGAATACCGGACCAACCTCCTCGTCGACAACGCCGGCCTCCGCAAGGCCCCCGTCGTCATGGAGACGAACCCCAACTACGTCAACCTCTTCGGGTCGATCGAGTCGACGGTCGGCCGGTTCGGGTCGTGGATGACGGACTTCACGAAGATCAAGGCCGGGTCGTTCCTCAAGGCCAACGGCGGCTATCTCGTCCTCAACGCCCTCGACGCCCTCGTCGAACCCGGCGTCTGGCTGACCCTCAAGCGGACCCTTCGCAATCAAGTCTTCGAAATCCAGAACTACGCCTCGCTCTTCCTCTTCTCGACGAAGACCCTGAAGCCCCAGGCCATCAAGGTCAACGTCAAGGTCGTCCTCATCGGCGACGAGGAGATCTTCAACCTCCTCTACGACATGGACGACGAATTCAAGAAGATCTTCAAGATCAAGGCCGAGTTCGATTCCGAAATGCCCAAGAACGACGAGGCCGTCAAGGATTACGTCCGGTTCATCAAGAAAATCTCCGCCGAGGACGGGCTCCTCCCCTTCGACCGGACCGGCATCGCCGCCCTCGTCGACTACGGGACGAGGCTGGCCGGACGCCACCGAAAGCTCTCGACCCGGTTCCATCACATTTCCGACGTCATCCGGGAGGCCTCCTACTGGGCCCGCCGGGACGGGAAAAAGACGGTCGCCGCGCCCCATGTCGAGCAGAGCGTCCGGGAGCGCTTCGAGCGGGTCAGCCTCATCGAGGACAAGATTCAGGAGCTCATCGAAGAGGGAACGATCATGATCGACACCTCCGGAGGCGTCGTCGGCCAGGTCAACGGCCTGGCCGTCTACAGCATGGGCCAGTTCGCCTTCGGCAAGCCCAACCGGATCACGGCCCGAACCTCGGTCGGCCGGGCCGGAGTCATCAACATCGAGCGCGAGGCCGACATGAGCGGCCAGACCCACAACAAGGGCGTGCTCATCCTCGGCGGGTATTTGCGGGGGAAATACGCCTCCGACAAGCCCTTCGCCCTCTCGGCCAGCATCGCCTTCGAACAGAGCTATTCCGGGGTCGACGGCGACAGCGCCTCCTCGACCGAGGTCTACGCCATCCTCTCGAGCCTGTCGGGCCTTCCCCTCCGTCAGGACCTGGCCGTAACCGGGTCCCTCAACCAGAAGGGGGAGATCCAGCCCATCGGCGGGGTCAACGAGAAGATCGAGGGATTCTTCGACGTCTGCAAGGCCAAGGGGCTGACGGGGACCCAAGGCGTCCTCATTCCCAGCCAGAACGTCCAGAATCTCATGCTCCGCCGGGACGTCGTCGAGGCCGCGGCCGAGGGCCGGTTCCACATCTATCCCGTCCGGACGATCGACGAGGGGAGCGAGATCCTGACCGGCGTCCCCGCCGGCCGGCTGAAGGAGGACGGGGCCTGGGAGGAAGGGACGGTCAACTTCCTCGTCGACAAGGAGCTTGTCCGCCTGGCCAAGGCCTCGAAGGATTTCGCCGAGGACAAGGCCGCCAAGAAGGACTGATCTCTTATTCGACTATCAAAATCCAGCCTTTGGCCGGCTCGAAGGGAATCGGCTCGGCCGGGGCGAATGTCGTCGCGAACTGGAGGCCGGGGATTTCGGGCGCCGTGAGCCTGGCCTTCGCCGGGGCGATCCCCAGGGCCTTCCAGTCGACCTCAAGCCTGGTCCTCGTCGGCCCCTTGGCCCAACTCGCCAGCGCGATCAAGGCCTTCCCCTTTCCCTTGTAGACCGTCGCCAGGACCTCGGGAACGTCCGCCCGGACCGGACAGCGCGTCGACCAATAGCCGGTCATCTCGCTTTCGCCCATCCCGAAATCGTCCCAAACCTTCCATATCTCGGCCGGATTGCGGCCCGACCACGGCAGGCGGTTGGTCATCCCAAAGACCATCCCCCGCCAGGGATTTCCGCCGTCCTGGAGCATCTCCCCCATCAGGCCGAAAGGAATGCCCGAAATCTCGACGAGCCAGTAATCGGGCGGCAGGGCGTCGTAATCGAAGTATTCCCCGAACCAAAGGCGGTCGACGTAGGGGAAGTGCTCGAGGTAGAGGTTGGCGCTCGAGGCGAAACCGTCGCGGGGATTGTCTTGATTGGCCGAGTGGAGGTCGATGAGCGGGGCCGGCCTGTTGCGTTCGAGGACCTTCCGGACGCGCTTCATCGTCGTCCGGTCGAAGGCGACGTCGTCGAGGTAGAGGCCGTCGATGCCGACGTTCTTGGCCAGCCAGTTCAGCCCCTCGATGTAGTAATTGTGCCAGCGGGACATGCCGCTGTTGATGACCGCCGCGTCCTCGAGGTCGGGAACGAACCAAGCGGCGATGTAATCGTCCCCCAGGTGCTCCTGGAGCCAGGCATACCCTCCTCCGGGGCCGGGGGAAAAAATCTCGGTTCCCAGGCTGCGGAGGGCGAAGAGCTCGGGGGCCCGGTTCGAAAGCTCCCGGATCGTGTTGTAGATCTTCACCCTCATCCCCCGCTTGTGGGCCTCGTCGATATAGGCCTTCATCTCGGCGACGCGGAGGAAAGGATAATTGATGTAGGGATTGACGGCATTGGCGTGATGGATGTTCAGGGTGTTGGCCCCCGTGGCCGCGGCTTCGTCGACGGGCTTGAAGGCGTGGAAAAACCGGGTCGCCCACTGGGCCTTCGTGTCGATGAGCTTGAAGGGCGTCAGAAGAAGGGCGAAGTCGAAGTGGAGGTCCGCCCCCGGACGCAGGGTCCGGCGGCCGCTCGTCGCCGAGACGAGGACCGCGCCGCCCGCCGTCTCCCTGACCGTGACCGTGCCCAGGCCGTCGTTATGCCAGGACGGGGGAAGATTCAGGGGCTTGGAGAGGTAGAAATTCGTGTTCAGCGGCCGGCTGTAGTTCTCGGCCCGAAGCCCGACCTGGAGGCCGGCGTTGACGTCACCGACCCAGAGGGCGTCCTGGTTTTTCGTCCGGTCCCAGGCCCAGGCGAATTCGGACGGCCGGTATCCCCCCTTGAACCCCAACCCCATCATGTAGCGGGCGACGTCCCGGACGAACGGGATGTCAAGCCGGATGTCCTTGACCTCAAAGACCTCGTCGACGGAGACCCTGACCTTGAACTCGCAGAAGCCGTCCATCTCCATCCGCGCCCGCCCTTCGACGCGGACGGGGCCCGAGCCGTTTTGAAACGTCCAAGCCACGGCCCCGGGCTTCCGGGAAACGAAATCGACGCCGGAGGCCGTCCAAACCAAGGACTCTCCGGCCGAGTTCTCGACGACCAGGGCCATCGGCCCGGCCAGAAGGTCACGCCCTTGGGAAACGAGGCCGGTGTTTTCGGGACCAAAAAAGCTCTGGATTCGCGCGGGAAATCCCGTCTCTCCGAGCGTCACCGTCCTCCCGAGGCAGGAGACGCGGCGGCGGTCGACGGCAAGGGGGGAGAAAGGAGCGACGATTTCATCGTCCACGGCCGAAGTCGAATCGAGCCAGCGCAGCCGGGACATCCGGGCGGGGTCCGCATCCCCTCCGTCTTCGAGAAGAGAGGCATCGACCTCCAAGGACAGCCGCACGGCCCGAGCGGGACAATCCTTGGCCCTCACCGTGACCGTGCCTTCGTACCTTCCCGGAACCGCGTCGGCCGGGACTTGAACTCCGCACCACAAAGCCCGGACTTTGCCCCGGCCGACATCGACGCGCTTTCGGAGCGGCCGGCCGTCCCAATCGATTCCGCCGGTGTTGAAGCAGCGGAAGGCCGAGGCCGGGATCGTCCCTCCCGCCGATTCGAGGTTCGAAAAGGCCACGGCCACATCCTCGAGGCCGGCCCGGCAAGCCCAGACCCCGACCTGAAAAGCGTAGAATTCGCCCCGAGCCGCCTGGCCCCGAAAAGGCGATTCGGAGCCGAGGAGGGCCCAACGGCGGGGCAAGTCGTCCGTCATCCGGATCGAGAAGGCCCGGTCCTCGGGAAAAACGAGGAACGGGGCTTCCGGATGGCGGGCCAGGAGGCCGGCCGTCTCCTCGGCCGTGGCGATGATCTCCATCGGGTGAAAGCTCGAGAACTCGTCGAGGGACTCGAAGGCGGCCACCGCGGCCTCCGGAAGGCGCCCGGGAATATTCCTCAACCAGCCCGGCTCGGCCGTCTCTTCGGGTTCGAGATACCGGGCGTTCGGGTAGTTCCGGCTGCCCGTCAAGCGGTACGGCATGTAATAGACGTGGTAATCGCCGGGGCCGGCCGCCGGCTCGAAAACGATCTCCCCGAATTCCCGGTTGATTGTCCGGAGGAGGACGTTCCGGATGCGGCTCGAGGCGGCCGCGTCGAAGACAAGGACGGCCTTCTTCTCCGGGTCGGCGTCGCGGCGCCGCCAGGGGATGCGCGCCAGGACGGCCTCGGCCGCGGCCTCGACCCGGACGACGGCCCGATGATTTCCATAGGCCCGGCCGTCCCAGGACCCCGTCCGGTAGGGGATGTCCCGGCCGAGAGCCGCCGGGATGATCCCCGCCGCCAGGAGCATCCCCCCTCCGGCCAGCCTCGCCGCCGAAAGAACTTTGCCCATGGACCCCTCCCTTTCCGGACTCACTCCCCGAAAAGCCGGAGTTCGGCGATCGACCAATGGCGGGCCTCATGGGACCCGGTCAAGCGGAAGCGGAGAAAACGGGCTCGGCCGGGGACGAGAGAAGCCAGGACCCTGTACCGGGAGAAATCCTCGACCATGTCCCGCCGGATCGGAGGAAAGTAGTTCTGCCCGGTGTCGAGGACCGTCCAGGACGAACCGTCGGCCGAGGCTTCGGCGACGAAGTTCCGGGGGTAGTCCAAGGGCTGGTTCTGGAGGAGGAACTCGACCCGGGCGAAACTCTCGACCCGGCCGAGATCGACGAGGAAAAAGTCGCCTTCCTCCTGGGGATAGCCCGTGGACCAGAAGGTCTCCGGGTCGCCGTCGAAGGCCCGGCCGGCCTGCCGATTGTTCTTGTTCGCCTCGGCCTTCCATAGAGACCGGTCTCCGACCGGGGTTTTGCCCCCCGGGAGAGAGGGCAAGGGATGATTTTTCCGCCAAGGGAGGAGACGATAGAGGAAATCGCCGCTTTCGGCTTTGACGAGGGCCGCCCGCTCGGGATAGGAGGCCATCCGGGCGACGGCCGCCGCGCCCTTCTCGGGCCGGAATTCCCGGGTATGGACGAGCACGTATTCGACTTCCAGGTTTTCGAGAAGGTCGAGAGTCCAGCGGTCGGGGAAATTCTCCATGGCTTCGCGGACGATCCGGTAGGCCGGCGGGGAATAGCCGCTGTAGCCGTTGACGATCCATCTCCAATGGAAGCTCGAGCGGTAGGTCGGGACGGCTTCGAAGTATTCCTCCCGGTCACGCTCGGGCATCGGGAACTCAAGCAGGACGGCCTCCGGCGGAAGGTCCCGGACGGTTCGATAGATCGGAGGCAGCGTCCGTCGCGTCTCGACCTTGGCCAGGGGAATCGGGAAGGCGGCGTAGTCGACGAGGACGAGGAGGCAGAGCCCTCCGGCCGCCAGGATCCTCCCCCGGGCCGAGGCCATCCGGCCCAGCCGGCCGGCCAAGGCGTATCCTCCAAATAGGGCCAATCCCAGCATGACGAGGACGAGGAATCGTCCCGGAGCGCGAAGCTTGGCGAAGCCGGGGACCCATCGATAGAAAAAGGCGTAAGGCCCGGCGATGATTTCTCGTCCGAGAAACCGGACGACCGGCCCGAAAGTCAGGAGCCAAGCGAAAACGGCCAGGGCGGCATAATATTTCTGGAGCGGATCGAGCGACCGGAGGACGAGCGCCGCCCGGCGGCGAAGTCCTCTCTCGGCCAGGACGCGGAGGACGAGGGAAAGGAGAAGAATTCGGACGGGATTTTGGAGGTTGCGGGCGGAGAGAGCGAACGGGCCGAGGGCGAACGAAAATCCCCCCGTCGCCCCGACGGCCAGAATGAACAAGAACAGGGCCGCGTTCGCCCCGTCCCACCACCGGAAGCCCTTGGCCGGCTTCCCCGCGATCGAAGGCCCGGCCGCGGCCAGGGCCCGCCGTTTCTTCCCCAAGAACCAGAGGCCCGCCAGGGCGACGGCGACAATGCCGGGATAGAGCTGTGTTTCCTGGTTGCCGAGGCCATCGGTCAACGAACCCCAGAGAACGCTCCAGCGGGGCGAGGCGAAGAAATGCTGGAGCTCGGCCGAGAAGTGTTTGATCTCCCAAAGCGGCCGCTCGTACGATATCCGGCCGTGGACGGCGGCATAGCCATAGACGTAGGGGCCGAGAACGCCCCCGATGAGGACGGCCAAACCCGCCGTCCGGAACCGGAATCCGGCCTTTCGCCACAATCCGGTGCGCCAAGACGAGACGAGGAAAAATGAGCCGGCGAAAATCCCCAGAAAAAGGCCGTAGTAGGCGCAGGTGAGGACTTGGAGGATGAAAAACACCCCGATCCCCAAGGCGTTTCCCCAGCTCGGCCTCTCGAAGAAGCGGTGGAGGAACAGGAAGCAGAGAGGGATCCAGCCGAAGGAGATGATCTCGATGTGGCTGATATGGGCCAGGTTATAGGGAAAAAAGGCGAAGATGAGCGCCGCCAAAAAGGCCGCCGGCCGGGACCGGACGAGATGCTTGGCCAGGAGATACATGCCCAGACCGCGGACGAAAAAGGAGAGGAGGAAGAGGGCGTTATAGGCCAGAACGGGATTGCCGGTCAGCCAGCGGAACGGCGCGCCCATCAGGGCCAGGGCGAGGATCGTGTCGGCATAGAAGAAAGCCCCGGGATGGGGGAAAAAAATGTTCGCCTGGCCGAACTCGCCCGGAGAGGAGGCCAGGGCCTTGAGGCCCCAGGACATGTTCCAGATGTTGAAGAGAGGATCGTAGGGATCGTGGCCGACATGATCGCCCAGGTGAAGGATGAGGGGCCAGGTCATGGCGGCCGACAGGACGGCCAGGGCGACCACGGCCGCGGCGTCGGCCCGTCTTCCGGACACCGCCCTAATCCTCTTTCCCGGTCAGGCCGACGAGACGGCGGAGCCGTTCAATCTCCCGGGCGGTGAGGAAGCGCCACCGGCCGGCCGGGAGATACGACAGCGACAGGCCGGCGAAGCTCACCCGTTTGAGCTCCAGGACGTCATGGCCCAGGGCGGTCAGCATCCGCCGGACCTCCCGCTTCCTTCCCTCGTGGATCTCGACCTGGAGGATGCTCGTCTTCGGGCTCCGCTCGAAGACGGTCACCCGGGCGGGAGAGGTCTTCCCGCCTTCGATGGAGACGCCGCGGCCGAGCCGGGCCGCGTCGGCCGGGGTCATCTCGCCCCGTATCCTGACGATGTAGCGCTTGACGACCTCGAACCGGGGATGGGTCAGACGGTAGGCCATCTCGCCGTCGTTGGTCAAGAGCAGCAGGCCCTCGCTCTCCTTGTCCAGACGGCCGACGGGGAAAACCCCCGGAGGGAGGCCGGCGATGAGGTCTCGGACGGCCCGCCGGCCGAACGGGTCGTCGAGGGTGACGAGATACCCGGGCGGCTTATTGAGCATCAGATAAACGGGCTCGGGGCGCCTCATCCGGACGGGTTTGCCGTCGACCGTCACCCGGTCGCGGCCGGAATCGATTTTCGTCCCGAGGTCCTCGACGACGGCGCCGTTGACCGCGACCCGGCCCTGGGAGATCAAGACGTCGGCCCGCCGCCGGGAGGCCGCTCCGGCCTGGGCGAGGTATTTGTTGAGACGGACGAGCATCACCAGTAGATGTTCAAACCCGCGGTGAAGGTGAAATCGCCGAGGCCGATTTCGAAGTCGTCGAGGACGAAGGTCGCCCTCTGCCATTTGCCCTCGCCGATAAGCGCCAGCCGGCCGAGCTTGACCTCGAGGCCGCCGCCGAAATTCCAGCCTCTTCGGCGGTCGAGATCGACCCCTCGAAGCTCGGCCGTGTACGAACCGTGGCCGAGCGCGAGAAACGGGCGGACGACCGGCAGAGGGAACATCAGCCGGAGGCCTCCTCCGAAAAAGCTGTAGTCGTTCTCCAACCCGTCCCAGTTGAAGAGCAGGAAATCCTCCATTTCGACGGCGTGGCCGGCCTTGAAATAATGGAATTCCAGGGCGAGCATGAGGACTTGGACGCCGGCCCGCAGGCCGTAGAGAAAGGTCGTGTTCCTGTCGAAGCGGACGTTCTCGAAGCTCGGCTTCTGGGCCGAGACTCCGGCGTAGGGGCCGAGGTAAAGGCCGACCTGGGAGAAGGACGGGACGGCGGCCAGGAGGACGAAGGCGGCGGCGAGGGCGGCCGGGCGGCGATGTCTCATCTTCCTCTCCTTGGACGGAAACCGTCAGGCGAACCGGGGCTTGGCGATGACCTCCACGATCCTGAGATCGAAAAAGGACTGGGCGTTGGCCGGCCGGAGAAGGACGGCCGTGTCGGCTCCCCGGCCCGTCCCGCCGATCGAAAGGCACGGCTCGTCGACGGGGACGAAGCCGGCATCGGCGGCCATGAGGGCGATCTCAATGGCGACCTTCGTCCCCTCCCCGAAAATCCGGAGGGTGTAGGCGACGAGCTCCTCGAGCTCATAGGTCCCGAGTTTCTTCCGGACGGCCCGGCCGACCCCGCCGAAGGCATGCTGGCAGGTCAGAACCCTTCCCCCCTCGGCCTCGATGAGGCGCCGGTTTTCGGGGTCGAGCTCCTGGCGGCCGGGGGCGGCGAATCCGGCCGAGTGGGACACGGCGACGACGGCCCGGCCCTTGAACCGCCTGGCCGCGGCCAGGCCCGTCCGTCCCGTCGTCGTGGCGACGAGGATATGGCGGACGTCGAGCTCTTCGGCCCGCCGGGCGGCGAGCTCCATCGTCGTGGCCGTATTGCCCGGACCGGGCTCCAAGAAATACACGGCCGCGGCGATGACCGCCGGGGCGGCGCCTTTGTCGTCCATGCTCGTCCTCCGCCTCTCTTTCCTCGGCCCCATTCTCCGGGACTCCCCGAGGCAAGTCAAGACCAGGAAAGGTTGCCGAGGAGGTCGGCGGCCCGGGCGACGGCCGCGGACAGGTCGGCCTCGCGGGAGCCGGCGATCTCGACGAGCGACGGCCCTCCCCCGCCTTTGCCGTTGACCAGAGGGGCGAGGACGGGAACGAGCGTTCGCAGATCGGCGGCCAGGGATTCAGCCCTCGCCAGGACAAGATGGCTTCGGGCTTCGGAGAAGGCGCCGAAGCAAACGGCGAACGTCCCCTGGCGGACGATGCTCAAGGCCAAAGCCCGGGCCGCCTCGGGGCTTTTCTCTTGCAGGACCGCGGCGATGACCCGCCCTTGGGCTTTGGCGAGGTAATCGGCCGCTTCCCGGACGGCCAGCCTTTCCTCCGTCCGTCTGAGGGCCTTTTTCAGGTCTTTGAGCTCGGCCGCGAGGCGTTCGACCGAGCCGGCGACCTCTTCGGGCTTGACATTGAACCGGCCGACGAGGTCCCGGACGGCCCGGTTCCGGACTTGGAAGGCGGCCAAGGCCCGGCCGCCGCAGACGAAGGCGAACCGGAGGTTTCCGCGGATCCGCTCGGCGGCGAGGATCTTGACGAGGCCGATCTCCCCTGTCCGGCGGACATGAGTCCCCCCGCAGGCCGAGTGATCGAACCCCTCGACCTCGACGACCCGGACGGCGCCTGCGACTTTCGGCGGCCGACGGAGCGGGACCTCGCCGATCCGCTCCCGGGCCACCTCGTAGGTCTTGACCTCCCGGTTTTCGAAAACGATCTCGGAGGCCCTGCGCTCGACCCGGTCCTGGGACTCCTCCGAGATATGCGCCAAGCCTATTTCGAGGGTGGACTCCTCGGCCCCGAGATGGAAAGATTTCGTCTCGCCCCCGAGGACTTCGAGGAGGGCCTGAGAAAGGATATGCTGGCCGGTGTGCTGCTGCATGTGGTCGAAACGCCGGGGCCAATCGATCTTGCCCAGGACGGTCCCGCCCTCGAGGGGCTTGGCCAGGACATGGACGACCTCCTCCCCGTCCTCGAGGACCTTGAGAACTTCCGCGCCTCCGATCGTCCCGAGGTCCCAGAGCTGCCCGCCCGATTCGGGATAGAAGCCCGTCCGGTCGAGAACCACGGCCGGACGGCCTTCGACCTCGCGGACGGCGACGACCCGGGCCTCGAACTCGACAAGATAGGCGTCTTCGAAATACAAGCGGATCGTCGGTCGGGGCATCTCAATTCTCCCGTTCTATATTATCCGAAACACCAGGAGGACGGCGAGGGCCGCGGCCAGGACGGCGCCGGCCGGCCGGATGAGAATCTTGTAGACATCTCCCAGGTCGGCCTTGAAGTAGTCGGCCGTCAAGGCCAGGCAGAGATGGGCCGGCGACAGGAGGATCCCGACGAATCCGCTGACGTAGGCGAAGAGAAAAAGGACCATGTCCGCTTGGCCGCCTGTCCCGATGACGGGGACCAGGAGGGGGAACGAGATCGCGACATAAGCCTGGTTGACGCCCGTCAGGAGGCCGATCGCAAACGGCGCGGCGAAGAGGAGGACATAGCCGGAGAAGCCCCGGGGGTCGACGATCCCCCCGATCGCTTCGAGGGCGCCGGATGTCTCGAGGATCCGTTTGAAGACCATGACCGCCGCCGTGAGGAGGATGATCCGGGGGGTGACGGAGCGGCGGAAGACCTCGAGCCTCTCCTTCCACGGCAGCTTGGAGAAGATTTGGCTGAGGACGCCGGCGATCCCCAAGGCCGCGAGCATCGGCAGGCCGAAGGCGAAGATCAGGACGATCGTCAGGAAAATCGGCCAGATGCTTAAAAAGACCCTGGCCGAATCCGCCGCCCGGCGACCGTTCGTTCGGGCGTTGGCCGCGTAGGGGATCCGCCGGAAGAGGATGATCAGGCCCGCGGCCGCGGCCAGGACCGTGAAGGGGGCCTGATGGAGGCAGACCTTGGCGATCGGAACACGGATGATCGTCGCCGCGAGGATGAGATTCAGGTAGAGGGGCCAGCTGTATTCCCAGATGTGGCGGAACCAGTAGTTGAGAAAGGTCTTCCAGGCGGCCGAAAGATCCCACCGGCGTCCCGCTTCCTCGACGATCGGGGCGCCCATCATCGCCCCGGCCATCATCGGCAGGAGGCCGATGAAGGCCGACGGGATGGCCAGGATGAGCCGGGCGTCCTTGACGAGGTTCTTCAGGGCCTCGACCATCTGGCGGAAATGGCCGCCGGCCTGGAGAAAATTTCCCAGATAAAGAACGAGGACGAGGATCCCGAGAAGGGTCAGGGTCTCTTTGTCGATGACCGCCAGACCGGCTTGGCGGAGGAACTCGAGGGGCCGCATCCCGAAAAGCAGTCCGGTGAGGGCCGTGTCCAGGACGAGGACGAGCCCGAGGTCCCACTTTTTCTTGATGAGGACAAGGAGGAGGAGGATGACCGCCGCGATTTTGGCCAGGACGATCATGAGGCGGCGGCCAGGACGCGGTCGGTGATCTTGAAATGGACCTTGGCCGTCTTCTCCAGGGCCTCGCGGCCGTGACGGCGAAGGAGCTCGACGGCGGCCTTCTCGACGAGGGCCGAGGCGCCCTTGGGCAATTCGAGGCCGAAGTCCTTTCCGAGGAAATGGAGGCGCTTCAGGAATTCGGCCCTGGCCAGGATCGAAGCCGCCGCGACGGCCGGGTCCTCCTCGGCCCGGGGCTTCTGCTCGAGGACGATCGCCCGGCCCATCTTGAGGAGGGCGTCCCTGACGAACCGCTCGTCCCCGAACTGGTCGGTCACCGCTTTCCGGCAGTCGACCGCGGCCAGGATGTTCTCGATGGCCCGGGCGTGCCCCCAGGCCAGGAGCTTGTTCAGGTTCCGGAAATTCCGGTAGAGGGCGTTGTAGCGCTCGGGCCCGACGGCCACGACGGCGTGGACGTAACCCTGCCTGAGCGTCTCGGCGACGTCGCGGACGCGGCCGTCGCTCATCCGCTTGGAATCCTTGACCCCGAGTTCGCGGAGGACCTCGTCCTGTCCCTCCGGGCAGAAGAATCCGGCCACGACGAGGGGCCCGAAATAATCGCCCTTGCCCGACTCGTCCGTGCCGATCCGGCCGGCGGCTCCCGGGAAGAGGCGCCCCTGCTCCATCGGTGCGGCGTCAGGCCGGCCGGCGGTAAACGACCCGGCCGCCGCAGATCGTCATCTCCACGTTCGCCTCCTTGATGTCTTCGGGAGGCCCGGCGAAGATATCCCGGTCCAGGACGACGACGTCGGCCAGCTTTCCGACGGCGATCGTCCCCTTCTCCTTTTCGGCGAATTCGGCGAAGGCTCCGCCCCGGGTGAAGCCGCGGACGGCCTCCTCGACCGAGATCTTCTGTTCCGGGATCCAGCCGCCGGGATTCTTCCCGTCGATCGTCGCCCGGGTCGCGGCGGCCTGGATCCCGAGGAGGGGGCCCATCGGCGCGACCGGCCAGTCCGACCCGCAGGCGAGGACGACACCGTTGTCGAGAAAGGACCGGAAAGCGTAAGTCGTCTTGGCCCGTTCCGGTCCGATCTTGCGTTCGGCCCAGCGGCCGTCGTCGGCGGCATGGTAGGGCTGGACCGAGGCGATGACCCCGAGCTCGGCATAGCGGGCGAAGTCGCCGGGCCGAAGGTGCTGGG
>Ga0194112_10009021_pt1 | contig 12761 bp, 14 predicted proteins | sample TA2MahC400mmetaG_FD_146191 | JGI IMG/M metagenome (GOLD analysis project Ga0194112, IMG submission 146191) | Freshwater microbial communities from Lake Tanganyika, Tanzania - TA2015016 Mahale Deep Cast 400m | ecosystem: Environmental > Aquatic > Freshwater > Lake | place: Tanzania: Lake...
CACTCAACTTTCTACTCTCTACTTTAAGGAGCTGAATGCTATTATTTATTCAAAAGCAAAATTTGGAGATAGAGAAATACATGAAATAATTGATATTGCAAAGGCTGTGTCTCATCGTTTAAATAACGTATTATCCATAATACTTACCAACGCACAGTTATCAATAAGTGAAATTGATATGTTGCCTTATATAGGTGATATAGAGGAAAAACTTCAAAAACGTCTTTATAATATCGAATCTTTTGCAGTTAAAGGTGGTTCGCTAATACATCAATTTCAGGATTTTTTGGATTATGCGATTAACCAAAATGAGGATAATTCTAAATATTTCAATCAACTCATAGACGATTTACAGATACTATACTCCTCTTTCAATATAGATTCAGACCATAAAAAGACGCAGAATATTTCAACAATGGTTGGTCAAACATCTATATTGATTGTTGATGATGAAAAAGAAATGAGACATGCCTTATCTTATGCCCTTACTCTATGTGGATATCATGTTATGACTGCCGCAGATGGTAAAAAAGCAATAGACATATTAAAAAACAGATCGTATGATGTTGTCTTTGTTGACTTAAAAATGCCGGGAATGAATGGTTTGGAGCTGTCTGATGCAATCAAAAAAATTGACGCAGATATTAAAGTGATATTAATGACTGGATGGAATGTTCAATTAAATCAAGAAAAATTTGGATCAAACATCATAGATGCAATGTTATCAAAGCCTTTTAACCTCTCAGAAGTATTTGATCTTATAACTAAATTTAAAACATAACAGGTTTAATAGATTATTTTATAGGTTTCTGGCTTTTTTTGAGTTATTCAATTTATAAACAAACGCAAAAATCTCAGCCACTATCTTATATAATTCTGGCGGTATTTCCTTTTCCAGATCAATCTGTACCAGAATTTCCACAAGTTCAGCATCCTCCCTTATGGGTATGTTATTGTCTTGAGCAATCTGGATGATTTTTTCAGCCACAAAACCCTTACCTTTAGCCTTCACCACTGGCGCCAAGTTAAGTTGCTCATTATATTTCAAGGCAGCCGCCTTTTGTTGTGTAGATTGTCCTGGGTCGATTTTTCTTGTATAATATTTCATTTCTTTAAACAACAATATCTATATTATCTATAACTCTATATTCTGATAAAATAGGGGATTTTTCTTCGTTTGTGCCTAGATATTCTCTTATACATTTTATCCTATCTGTTTTATAACCTAAAGCCGCCAAACTTTCTATGAGTTCATTTGAATATTTTTCTATTAGTATATATGTCTCGGAGTTATCAGTTTTTACCTGACAGTTAATATTTATTCCATTTACATTTAGAGCAAAAATTATGTTTCCAAGGGATTCCATATTCAAATTTAGAATTATATTAAATGCTTCATCTTCTGATCCATTTTCCCCTTTTTGACGAAAAAATTCTAGTTCTGTAGAGATAATATTATCCTGTATTATAATTGGTATCTGGATGTGGAAATGATGAATATGTTGAACGTCACTTGTATGAGGTAATAAGTTTATCTGCTGGAATTCAATACTTTCCAGTGCTTTTCTGACCAGTTCTGTTAATTCAACCCGAATGCTTTTATTCTCAATCTGACTATTGCTAAGATATGATTGGATATTGAGCAACTCAGATTTTAATTGAGTTTGAGAATCACCAGACTTAAGCTGACCTTTGGCAATATCATCCGCTATTTTATGTTCATATCCATATCCTATCTTTTCTATAGCCTTATGGATTTGTTCTGCCAAATTTGGTTCTGATACGTTAACAGGTATTAGATTGATAGATTTTTTTATTTTTTGTAGTAATTGCTTTAATGACTCGTCGAGTGATGGTAACGTTATTAATGTTGCTTTATTTATAAAAACTAAGAGCTGATTCAAAACATCAGCGATTGATGTTTTTATTGGGATATCAGGCGCAGAAACAGTCTCATAATTTGCGAGGTTGGTAAGCCTTAGTGTGATTTTATTGCCGATATTCTTGACTATAACATCCATTTCTTGCCCATTTTCCAGCATAAGGTCTGTATTTGCAACAATCCGATGACCTTTCAAAGCAATAATTAGCTTACCACCACCTAGATGTTCTAGAACTTTTATACGCGCTAATTCGCCATCTCTATAATTATTGACTCGTGAGGGCGGGATATTTTCAACACTTGTATTTGGGTTGTTTGGAGGAATTTTTAACATTGAAAATCACTATATTAATTCATTTTGCCATGTGTTTTTACTTGTGCCAGATCAAGGATAAGATTAACTTCTCCAATAGGTATATTGCTTTTCTTTGAAATTGCAAGGCGATCCAGACCAAGCTCTGCTAATTTATATACCTTTTCATATTGCTTTGTATGCGAATCCGGCTGTACAATATCGTCCGTCTTCGTTTCTTTTTTCTCAGTTTTAAGAAGTGTTTTAGAGTTTTTAGGAATTTTTACTTTTTCATCTCTGTTTTCATTCGCCAAATTCTCCTCTAAATTGTTCATAGTATTTTTAAATTCTTGGTTCCTATTGTTAATTAGATTATTCTTCAAGAACTTGTTCATATAAAAAATTCTGATAGAAATAGCTATAATCCCTATCATAAATAATATATTAAAATATGGGTGAATAAGCATATATTTTTCCACTAAAAGCTGTGTTATGTAGTGAAATAAATTATCTGAATTTTTGTTTTTTGTATATTGGGAATTATTTGTGTTTTTGTGATTCTTATCCCCTTGACCAATATCGTCAGATGTGGTAATGACTCCACCATTTTCAGAATTTTTATGTTCTAAAAGGTCAAAATCAGTATTGACTAATTGAATGCTACCTGGTATCCCTACGGTATTTACCGTGCTTAGTATATCAATAACTATGCAAAATGGTGAATTTAAGTAGAAAATGTCGTATAATACTTTTTCCTTAAATAAAATTCTTATTTCCAGAACACCGTGGACTATCTCGTTGGCAGTTATTGACTTTATCTGTTGGCTGTTAACATTTATCGCCTGTTCTCTATGATCAAGCTCTGTTTGAAGCAGGTATATTAATATACCAGACTCGATAGTATTTTTAACATGATATTGTACTAAATTATCAAATTGGAATACAATTCTAGTTTTATTAGATTCTGAATATGATCTTATATCCGTTATTTTTGCGGCATTAACTTGAAGCTCAAAAACAACAAATAACATAAATATTATTATCAAAATCAAGTATCTTTTCATAATTTGCTCCTATTTAATAAATCTTTAGATCAATATGCTGTTCCTCACTATCATATTGTTCGCTCTTTAATTTTTGATTTTTATCATGTATTTCAGTTTTTTGACGTTTTTTTCTGTTTTTCTTCTTAGCCTCCTTTTTTTCTACCTTAGTTTGGTTTACAGCAGATTCGACCTTTTGCTGTGTTTGTACCTGAGTCTCTTTGCGAATAGTTTCTTCTTTTAATGCCAGATTAAACAGTTTTTGCTGTGTTTCATCTTTCTGATGTTGGATATTGCTTATTCTAGCTATATTGACCATGTTTGCTACTGAGGCATTTACATCTATTGGTTTTCCCACAAAACTATCACCACCTATAAACCGACCTCAATAAAATTTGCCTTTAGTCGCGCATATAGTTTTAATATTGCGCTGGAATGTATCTGGCATACCCTAGATTCCGATATGCTAAGAGTCTTCCCTATTTCCTTCATATTCATTTCTTCATAATAATACATAGTTACAACAAGTCTTTCTTTCTCAGATAATTTCTCGATAGCATTACCTAGCATTTCTTCTCTTTCGTTGGTCATTATAGTCTGCTCTGGATTTTTCCCATTAGTATCTTCTAACTCGTTTGATATGTCATCATCATAAAGGGCGTCCTGCAGCAAAGAAAGAGTTATACTGTTGATTTTTGACAATGCCATCCGATAATTTTCCAGAGACATATTTGCCGCTTTTGCAATTTCATCTTCATTGGGATTATCAACCCCATTCTGGTGTAGTTTCTGTATTGCTTTTTCTATCTTTCGAGCTTTTTCCTTAGTTGAGTATGATACCCAATCCATCGATCTTACTTCATCCATAATTGAGCCACGAATTCTATATCTAGCGTAGCATATAAAACTTGCGCCTTTAGCTGGATCATATTTTTCTAAGGCATCTATTAAACCAATTATTCCAGCACTAACTAAATCGTTTACATCTTGAGATGGAAGCATATATATAGATAAATGATAAGCACATGATTTTACATAAGGCAAACATGCCAGGATCAATTTTTCTCGATTTTCCGGTGTGCTATTATTGTTATAATTTTTCCAAAGCTCATCTATCATTTAACTTCTTGCCTCTCCTGACCTTGGGGTGATAGATTTTTTGGTGTTTTAAGGTATTTCTGAATTACTGATATTAACAGATATTCAAATATTGTAAAAGTAATAAATGATATGAAAGCGCGTTTTAACATAACAACCGGTCTAATATTCATAGCAAGACCTAGTATTAAGCATAGTGCGAAGACAAATAAACTAATTTTTATACTTAAACTTCTTTCCATATTCTTCGCGGCGAGGGGACACCCGGATTTATCCGGGTGGTGAATCGCCGCCTCCTTTTTGTTATTGAGTTTATATAACTTTTATGATATAATATTAACATCACATTCCGGTAACGTTCTTTGAAAATTGAATATATCAGGTTGTTTACAAAAAACGTTGTAAACGTAAAATATTCAACGTTTAAGAACTAATATTGAGGGGCCTGGATAAGGCCTTTGTAGCATAACGTAAGCACCGGCTATGCGTGCTACAAGAAGCCCACGTATTCATACGGGGGAGTTATCACATACAAACAATGATTAATATAAGCAATAATCAGAATTTTAAACCTAAATTTCGTCCACTTATTAAATATTGTTAGTTTGCCAGGATTTTTTCTGCAATAGTTCTGATACATTGAGACGCGCCGGATTGAGGATATTTGAATATCAACGGCTGTCGACATAATATAGCTTCAGATACAGCAAAATCCTTTATAATATACCCTAATAAAAATACCCTTGTATTAATAAATTTTTCAGCGGCTATAATAATTCTATCAGCAATATCTAAAGCTTGCTGAGAATCGTTTACCATATTAACAATAATCCCTATACTATTAAACAATGAAGATTGAGATGTTGCATTATTTAATGAATACCTGTTGTCAAGAGATGATAACACTTTCAATGTTGCGTAAGCATCAGTAATAGCTGTAGGTTCTGGGGTAGTGATGATAATAACTTCTTGAGCTGATAGGATAAAATCTATTACATTACTGGATATTCCGGCTGATGTATCTATAAAGACTATATCAAATTCCCCAGTAATCCTGGATAATTCCTTTATCAAAGCGTTTCTATTAGCATCCGAAAGATTAGCTAAAGATACCTTCCCGGATCCAGCCGGCATAATAGTTAAACCAGCGGGACCTTTTATAAATATCTCATATAGTTTCTTTTTGCCAGAAATTACATGTTCTATATTATATTTAGCCTTAAGCCTTAGAAGAACATCTATATTGGCTAAACCTAGATCAGCGTCAATAATCCCAACCTTCCTATTTTGTAAAGCGATAGCCAGAGCAAGATTGATTGCCGTATTAGTCTTGCCAACACCGCCCTTACCGCTAGTGATTGCTATAGTACGCCCTTCAAATCTATTATTTATTGCTGATGAAAAAGGAAAATCCACCGTCGCTTTTACACCAATTTTACACTTCGCATTTTTTTCAGCTAAGAGCCGTAATCTAGACGCTTGGTCATACATATTTCCACTCCAATTTTCAGATAGTTTTTATACTATTTTGACCATGCAATAATAAGTCAATCATGAAATCAAAATTTGCTGTTTTTATATCGTCAGGGACATTTTGCCCTATAGTCAGATAAGAAATAGGCATTTTCGCTTTATTGCTCATATTTAATATAGAACCAAAAGAGGACGTCTCATCAAGTTTAGTAAAAATAATCTGATGGACATATTCAGGAGCAAAATTGTCCAATGTAAAATAAGCATCCTCTTCTTTCATAGTAAGTGCTATTAGTAAATGAATATCTGCCGGTTGAGCAACTACCAGAAATTCTTCAAGATTGTCTAATGCCTTTTTATTGAATTGACTATGACCAGGAGTATCAATCAAAATAAGATCAAGGTTTTCGTAGCTACTAATTGCTAGTTTCAATTCTTCTGGGGTTAGCGCCACTTTAAAAGGTATAGACATGATCTGAGCATAAGTTTTGAGCTGTTCAATAGCCGCAATTCTATATGCATCAATGGTAATAATTCCAACAGACTTAGATTGATAAAAATGATATTGTGCCGCGATTTTAGCCAGAGTAGTAGTTTTTCCGACCCCTGTTGGACCTATTAATATGACTGTTTTTTTGTTTGTATCCAATCCTCCAGATAGGTCAAATTTTTTATTCATAAACAAGAAAAGATAATCTTTGTATGTAGCTGATTTTGGAAGTTCGGTATTTGGATTGTTTTTAAAAAAAGATAACATTTCATTTGTAATATCTGAATCTATCCGGTTTCTTATGCAATTTCTTATGCAACAATCATGCAATAAATGAAATATATTTTTATCATCATCTATCGTCTTTTTATCATCTTTCTTTGTAATATATTCAATTTTACGGTTTGTTTTCTTTAATAATTTGTCATCAATATTTACCTTATTAAATTTATCCTTTCCTAAAGTTTTACCATCTTCCTCAGGACCTATAACTTTTGTATCTTCACTGACTATAATATCAACTCTATTAATGTTTCCTTCGGTCTGCTTATCTAAATTTTTTCCCTCACACTTTATAGCTTTTATTGAGGTGTCTTCTGAAAAAATTTTATCTATATTGTCAATCCTTTGGTTCAATACCCTGTCGTCCTTTTCTAATTCATCATCAATAGTTGCAATAATTTCGATCTTTTCTTCGCAATTATCTAATTCTCTCAAATGAATCATACTTGCTTCAGGTCCTAAATCTTCTTTAGCTTTTTGTATAGCTGTTTTTAGATCTTTAGCCCGATATTTATTAATCAACATAATGTTTCTCCCGCAAATTTCTATTCGTTATTATCTGATAATTGAAGTACAACAGTTCCCAATTGCTGAACTTCGATGTTGGAAGGTATCTCATTATAAGAAAGCACAATTAAATTAGGTATATACTGTTCAGTTAGCTTTTTGAAATGACGTCTTATAATTGATGAACACAAAATAATTGGTTGAGTCTCTATAGAAATATTATTTATAGTTAATGCAGTAGCATTGATTATAGCTTGAATAACATTTATATTTAAAGACAATGAAACTCGATTAGCATTAGGCAAGCTGTCTGATCTAGTTATAAGAGCATTACTTATCATCTCTTCAAGTGATGGTTCTAAAGTAAAAACTTTAAGTGTCTCATCACTGCTAATTAGAGGTTTAACAATATTACGGGATAGTGCATGGCGAACATATTCAGTCAAAACATCAGAATCTCTTACTTCTTGGCCAATATCAACTAGGACCTCAAGTATTTTGGTCATATCTCTGATAGAAACTTGTTCTTTGAGTAGATTTCTTATTACTCTATGAGCTATACCCATCCCAAGATTGCTAGATTGAAATTCCTCTACTATAGCTTGATTTGTGCTTTTTAAGTTATCTAGTATATTTTTCAACTCTTGCCTTCCAAATAATTCGTGTGCGTAAGTTTTAATAGTTTCCGTAATATGAGTTGCGATTACTGTTTCTGGCTCTACGACTGTATATCCAGCAATTTCTGCTTTATCCTTTTGCGCCTCATCTATCCAATATGCTTTAAGACCAAATACTGGTTCTTGAGTCTCTATGCCTTCAATACGAAAGTCGTCTTGCTCTTCTACGGCGTTTAATATTCTGGGATTCATAGCCAAATATTGACCAAGAATAACCTTTCCTTTTGTTACCCTTGTACCGCGTATAAGCATATCGTATTCTCCGGATTTTAATTGTATATTATCTCTAATGCGAATCGGCGGAACCACAAACCCCAACTCAAGAGCGCATTGTCTTCGTATAATCTTAATCCTATCTAACAGCTTGCCATTTTCTGATGGCTCCACTAAAGGAATAAGATTATGGCATATTTCTAGTTCCATTGGATCAATTTCTACTATCTGATTAATATCTAGTGTATCTGTTCTCTCTTTTGGTTCAGATTGATCGCTTTCTGGCATTTCTTCGATTTGATCCCTGCCCAACACCGGACCGTGTCTATTTACATAAGCAACAATGCCAGATATACACGCCAAAAATAGAAAAGGTATCTTAGGCAATCCTGGCAACAAGCCCATAAACAGCAACATACCGGATGCTATGGCAAAAGCTTTTGGTTGAGCTATAAGCTGAAGTGCAAATTCCTTACCAAAATTTGATTCTGATGCTGCCCTGCTTACTATAATGCCTGAAGCTGTTGATATCATTAAAGCAGGAATCTGCGTTACCAGACCATCTCCTATAGTTAGTAAAGCATAAACCCGCGCCGCCTGTGTTAGGTTCATTTTATGTGAAACGACACCAAGTATAAACCCGCCTATAATATCAATAACAACAATTATAATTCCCGCTATAGCATCTCCTCTCACAAACTTGCTTGCGCCATCCATAGCTCCATAGAAATCAGCTTCTCTGGCTATCATCTTGCGTCTTTCTCTAGCTTCATCTTCGCTTATTAAGCCTGCATTCAAATCAGCATCTATACTCATCTGCTTCCCGGGCATCGCGTCCAAAGTGAAACGAGCCGCGACCTCTGCTATCCGACCAGCACCTTTAGTAATAACTACAAATTGTATTACTATTAAAATCAAGAATATCACAAAGCCAACTACATAATTTCCACCAACGACAAACTTTCCAAAACTTTTTATTACATGACCGGCCGCTAATTCCCCTTCGTTGCCACGAAGCAATATTAATCTACTGGAAGCAACATTCAGTGATAATCGCGCTAAGGTTGAAACTAGAAGTAGTGAAGGGAAAATTGAGAAATCCAAAGGTTTAAGAGCATACAAAGATATAAGAAGAATGACTAATGCAATCGTAATATTGAAAGACAAAAAAATGTCCAAAATTATTGTAGGAAGAGGTATTATCATAACCAGTATGATACCTACAACACCTGCGGCAAGAGCAATATCAGTATTCTGACTTATTTTTGCTAAAATTGTTTGGTCTCTTTGAATTCCAATTCCCATAATATTATATACAAATTTCTATTTACCCATTCGGTATACCCGCGCTAAAATTTCGGCTACAGCCTTATAAAGCTCTATTGGTATTTCCCATCCTAGTTCGAGTTTAAATAATGCGCGAGCTAATGGCTTGTCCTCAATAATTGGTATATCATGTTCTCTGGCAATAGCTTTTATACGTTCAGCTATAAGCCTCGCTCCCTTAGCGCATACTTTAGGTGCTAAATCAGTTTCTTTATTGTATTTAAGTACAACTGCAAGTTTGGTTGGGTTTGTTATAACTACATCGGCTTTAGGTATCTCTTGCATCATGCGCCTTGTAGCCATCTCTCGTTGAATACTTCTAATCCTTGACTTGATTAATGGGTCTCCTTCAGTTTCCTTGTATTCCTCTTTAACTTCTTGTTTGGTCATCTTCAAGCTTTGCTCATACTCCCATCTTTGATAAGCATAATCAAATAGAGCCAAGACGAAAATTATCAAAGCCGCTCTTATGCTCATTTTAAAAATTATAGAGGCTATATAGCTAATAGACATCTTGATGGGAATATCGGATAATCCAATTATTTTGTCTTTTTCACTTTTTAAAGTAATATAAAGTACATACCCAACAATAAATAGTTTAAGTAAAGATTGGATAAAAGCAATCAAGGTTTTTTTGGATATAAGCCTGGATGCGCCTTTAATAGGGTTGATCCGTTCATATTTTGGCATCAGGGCTTCTCCACTCATAAGGAAACCAACCTGAAAAAAATTGATGGTTAAAGCTGATATAATCAATATTAAAGACATTGGCATCAGTACTAGACCTATATGTTTCAAACTAAATAAAAGAGAATGGCTTATCAAGCTTTGTTTATCCAAACTCCAACAGTGTCTTGAGATATTCAATATTTCAGAGAAAAAATAAGGAAAAAGAAATCGGAGGGCAATTATCGCAATTAGAAACATAAAAGCTGAAGTCAAATCTGTACTTCTAGCTACTTGCCCTTTCCTTCGCGCCTCCTCTCTACGTCTAGGAGTCGCGGATTCAGTTCGTTCGTCTTTATCCTTTTCTTCTAACATTTTCTCTGGTTTACTGATCAGAAAGTAAAATATAGAGTAAAAATTAAAAGGTAGAAAGTATTTTCTACCTTCTGCTTTTTACTTTACTCTCAGTGTTCAAAATTTTAGAATTTGAAATATATTTTCTCTCATTGATGTAAATAATGTTATAATGATCCTTACAAAAAATGGCAACGATATTGCCATTGCAATTAAACCTAAAGAGATCTGAATTGGAAAACCAACAATAAATACATTCATTTGGGGCATGGTTCGCGCAACTATGGACAGAGCTATCTTCGATAGAAAGATTGCGCCCATCACAGGTATAGAAATTTTTATGGCAGTTATAAAGATTCCTGCAAATATGTTGTTTAAATGTTCTATAAAAGCTGATGATATAGACCAACTACCAAGAGGAATAATGTAGAAGCTTTCTGAAATGCTCATTATAATATAATGGTGACCGTTCATAAGAAGAAATATCATAGTAGCTAAAATCATATTAAGTTGACCAATTATAGTAATACCTGTATTTATTGATGGGTCTAATAAATTTACCATAGAAAAGCCCATTTCATGACTAACCAAATGCCCAGCGAACTGTATGCTTGTAAAAGCTAACTGAGCAGTATATCCAATAGCAATACCAAGAATTATTTCTCTAAAAATAGCCGAAACTAGAGATGGATAACTGTTAATACTTTGTTTTTCTGCTGTCAAAACACCGTTTTCGTTTATAAGAGACTTTAACGACACTACTAAAATTATAGTTATAGCAAATGAAATCAGAATCCTTACCTTTGAATTAATATTTTTGTTGCTAAAAAAAGGTGCAGTAAATAATATTGCCCCTACTCGAAAAAATACTAAAAGGAAAAAAGCTATTTGATTAATATCAAGCATGATTTTTCCCAAAAATTCACATCCATACATTTCCTGATAGGTTACCCAATATAGCTGAAGCGAAACTCACTAATATCCTGATAATCCATGGAGCAAATACAACCAAAGCTATAAATATAGCTACAATCTTCGGTATAAAAGTCAAGGTAACTTCATGAATTTGACTAATAGCCTGAAAAATACTTATAACAACGCCTACTATTAAACCCACAATCAACGCTGGCGCTGAAGCGATTAAAATAAGTATTAAAGCTTGTCTTATAATGTGAACAACAAATTCCATTGTCATAGTTTTGTCCTTTTAAAGGAATTTATATTTTATCAGGTACCATGAATCATGCAACTACAAGTTTTTTCATCAAATATCCGTACCTCTAATTAAATCCAACTACGAGTGATTTTACTATCATACGCCAGCCATCTGCCATTACAAAGAGAAGAATTTTAAAAGGGAGCGATATCATAACCGGCGGCAACATCATCATACCCATAGACAAAAGTATGGATGATATTACCATATCAATAACAATAAATGGTATAAATAGCATAAAACCCATTCTGAAAGCCATGCTCAATTCGCTAATTACAAACGCAGGTATAAGCACGTAAGTAGGAACTTCTGTTTCATTCTTAGGTTTTTCCATTTTTGCCATCTGTATCATGAGGGCCAGATCCTTCTCTTGAGTTTGCCTAAACATAAAATCTCGGATTGGATTTAAACCCTTATCTAAAGCCAAATTATATGAAATTTCACCAGACATATAAGGTTTGATAGCTATATCGTTTACCTGATGCCATGTAGGTGCCATAACAAAAAATGTTAAAAATAATGCCAGCCCAATTATTACTTGATTGGGAGGAATTTGGTTAATAGAAAGCGCTGCCCTAACAAATGAAAGCACTATAACAATTCTAGTAAATGATGTTAGCAGTAATAAGAAAGCTGGCGCCATAGATATAGCGGTTAGCAAAAGCAACAATTGTATGCTTGTAGATAATTCTTTTTCTCCAGTATTTTTATTGTCTATCTCTATTCTGGGTAAAGTAACCTTAACTTGAGAATATACCGGTACAGCATGTAGTAAAAAAACAAACAGAACAAAAAACAATAGAATCCTTTTCCAAAGTAAAATTTGCTTTATCATCTTTTTTTATCCAATATCAAAGCATTGTTTTTTATTTGTATTAGCTTTGAAAGCAATCTACGAAAGCCGTGGTTACCTATGCTTTCCGGGTAATTATTTTGCATTGGCAGTTTATTTTCAGCGTCTTCTCCATAATAATCTTCTAAATTCATCTTAGTCAGAAGGGACATATTAGCGTTTGTTATACCTATTATAAGTACCTCATTAGATATTCTGACAAGACATATAGACTTTTTTTGACCTAATGGTGTTGTTGAGATTATTGAAATATTATTGCCATCAGCAAAACCTCTATAGCGAGTCAGCTTCTTTAACGCGAAAACACAAGCCGCAATTAAAGCTAAAACAGCAAATAGTGAAGAAATCATCTGTATCATTTTAAACTCTTTATTCTATCCTCTGGTTTT
>Ga0194112_10009024_pt1 | contig 12758 bp, 13 predicted proteins | sample TA2MahC400mmetaG_FD_146191 | JGI IMG/M metagenome (GOLD analysis project Ga0194112, IMG submission 146191) | Freshwater microbial communities from Lake Tanganyika, Tanzania - TA2015016 Mahale Deep Cast 400m | ecosystem: Environmental > Aquatic > Freshwater > Lake | place: Tanzania: Lake...
CCCACCGCGACAACCACATTCCTGCCTGGCGCAGCCGCGACACGGTGGCCGCCATGCTGCGCCTCGAGCCTGCGCTCCTTGATCTGCTCGCCCCCACCCAGGTGTCTTTTGCCCCGCACGCCGTGGCCCAAGAGCCGGGCGCACTGGAATCGCGGGCCGCTTGGGCGGTCGAGCGCCTCACGCCCCTCGCCCACATCGCCCAGCGGGAGGGGTGGGACCAGGCCGCCATGGCCACCGTGGTCGCCCAGGTCCAAACCGCCGCCACCGCCGCCCTGCGCCACACCCTGCCCGGCCCCACCGGGCCCCTGCCCGACATGGCGCGCCTGGCTCCCTATTTTGGCGCACCGCCCGAACCTTTTTGCGTCAGCACGGCCCTCCAGGCCCTTGTGGGCGCCGATCCCACCCCCTGGGTGGCCCCCTCGGCGGCACAAGACACCCTCACCGCCACCGCCCTCTCGTATGGGCTGCCCACCACCTTGCGCGCCCAGTTGGAGCAGGCCGCGCCCGATCTGCTCGAGGGCGCCATCCTCCATGTGGATGGGGCAAGCGCGGTGCTGTCCTTTTCCAAGGCACAGGCCCGCATCCAGATCGAGGTCACGGCCGCGCCGATGGACGGCGATCGGCTGCGCGCGGGCCTGGCCGGCAACGCGCTCTTGCCCGAGCCGCGCCCGGGCCTTGCCCATATGGTCCAGATCCGCGCGCGGCTGACCATGGCAGAAGGGGCGGCCCTCGACAGCGCCTCCGCCCGCATGCTCTTGCGCACGGTCGGCGCCTTTGAAGGCCCGGGCTGCCTGGTGGGCCAGCCGGGCGTGTTCTTCCCCAGCGGCTGGATCGCCGCGCAGCTCGAGCAGGCCCCCGGCTGGCCGGTGGGGGCCTTGGCCGGCACCCGCCTCCTCCCCGAAGGCGGGGTGGCCACCCAAGGCCTGGCCCCGCTGCTGGGCACCGAGTTTGCCTACCACGCCCCCCACGCCAGCGCCCCCGAACAGGCACGCGTGCTCTTCGCGCTGGCCGGGTGGGTGGCCGATCACGCCCCCGCCCTGCAGGCGGGGGACACCATCGGGGACGGCGAAGAGCCCCGCTATGCGCTCACCGCCGCCACGCCTGCATGGCTGGCCTTCGGCCCCGCCCCGCACGCCCGGCCCCGCTGGGCCAAGGCACGGGCCAAGGCCGGGCGGATGGCGCCGCTCCTGGCGGCCACCGACCCCCACACCCCCTGGCGGCCGGCCTGGGCCCGCGCGCGCCATGCCGCCAAGCGGCTCGATCGCCTGGTGGTGCAGGCCACCCCATCCACACCCCGCGCGCCGACCTTTTGCGCCCCCCTATTGCCGTGAGGTGCCCGATGACCACCCCCCTCCCCAAAGGCGCCAACACCGCGATCGACGCCCGCCACTCCCCTGTCACCGCCCGCGTGCATTGGGCGCACCAGCCGGGCTGGGAGATCGACGCGGCTGCCTTCGCCCTCGACGCCCAGGGCCGCGTCCTCTCGCCCACCGCGGTCGCCTTCTACCACCACCCCGAGGCCCTGGGCGGCGCGCTGCGCTACCAGCCCGGCCCGCAGCCGGAGGCGGACGACAGCGGGGCGGGCTTTGTGCTCGACCTGGCCGCCCTCCCCCAAGGGGCCGTCCGCATCGCCATCACCCTGGTCCTGCATGAGGCGCCCGCCCGCCAGCAATCCTTTGCCGGGGTCCCGGACCTGCGGCTCGATCTGCACGGATCCGAGGGCCTGCTCGCCACCACCGCCCCCGATGGCCTGATCGCGGGCGAAACCGCCGTCATCCTCGCCGAGATCTACCGCCACGGGGGCGGCTGGAAGATCCGGGCCGTGGGGCAAGGCTTCCAGCAAGGCCTGGACGCCATGGCCGCCCAATTTGGCCTGGCCTGACCCCCTTTTGCGCCGCCGACCCCATCTCCCCCTTTTGCCCGGACACCCCTATGGCCAAGCTTCCCAAACCCTCCCTGCGCACCCTGCTGGCGTGGGTCTTGATCTTCCACCCCCGCGGGCCCTTCAAGTCCTGGGGGCCATGGATAGGCCTGGCGCTCATCGTCGCCGCCCTGCCCTTCCTCCTCGTGCCCCAGGCGCGCGACCGGCTGGCGGACGCGCTGCGCCCCAGCCCCAGCCAGACCACCCAAGCCCCCACCCATCCCGGGGCCGTGCCGCCCAGCTTTGACCCGCGCGCCCACACGGGCGTCTGGTCCGTGGGGCCGCGTGACGAAGAGCGCACCACATGGAGCTGGGAAAAGGCCAAGCGGCTGGCGGCGGATGTCTGGGAGGCCCAGTTGCCTGGCGAGGGGGCCTACCGATCCTTTTACTGCGGCTGCACCATCACGCGCACCGGCCCCTCCTCAGGCGCGGTCGACACCGCCTCCTGCGGCTACGAAGGCCAGGGCAACGCGCAACGGGCCGGGCGCCTGGAATGGGAGCACATCGTGCCCGCCGCCACCTTGGGGCGCGGGCGGGCCTGCTGGACCACCGGCCTGGAGGCATGCCGGCAACCGGACGGGACCATGGAGGCCGGGCGCGCCTGCTGTGAGCAGGCCGATCCGATCTACCAGATGATGGCCACCGATCCGGTCAACCTCACCCCCGCCATCGGCGAGGTCAATGCGCGCCGCTCCAACCTGCCCTTTGGACTCCTCCCCGCCGGGCAGGGCGAAGGCTTTGGCCAACAGTGCGGCATGCGCATCGACACGGCCCGCGACATCGCCGAGCCGCCCGCGCACCGGCGGGGCGACATCGCCCGCATCACCGCCTACATGAGCCGCGCCTACGGCATCCCGCTGCCCAAGGCCACGGCCGATCTCTACACCCGCTGGATGGCCGAGGATCCGGTCTCCGAGGAGGAGCGGGCCATCAACCGCGCCATCGCCGAGCGGGGCCACCGGCCCAACCCGCTGGTGCCGCTGGCCCCCTGACACCCGACAGATCCCAGCCGCCCCTTCCACCATCCAAAACGGGGCGGCTGACCCCCACACCACCCACAGGAGGCCCCATGGGCGCCGACATCCACTACGCCATCGAGGCCCGCGACGGCACCGGCCGCTGGCATACACTCTACCTGTCCGATCTGTTCTACACGGAATGGTGGACATCCCGCTTTCCCCGCAACACCCCGGTGTCCGACCTCCTGGACGGGCCGACCTGGCGCCACTACGCCCTGTTTGGGGTGCTGTCCGCGGTGCGCGGCGAAAACCCCCTTGCCCCGACACTGGGCAACGACGACGGTGTGCTCTTGCGCGGCATGGGCCCGGACGAAGAGCCCGAAACCTATGCGCTGCCCGCAGATGCCTCGCCGATCGCGCGCGACAGGATGGGGGAAGACAGCGCCGATTGCCACAGCCAGGGCTGGCTGTTGCGCCGCGACCTGGACGCCATGGCCGCGCTGCTCGACCTGGGGCACAGCCGCTGGGCCGATCACCCGCAGGAGGCCGCCCTCTTGCGCGCATGGATCCGCCAGATCTGCACCATCATGGACCTCTTGGCCGGAAAAGACGGCACGCCCGGCCTGATCGGCGGCCCTATTTGCTATGTGCCCGGGGACGATTACGACGACCCCAATGCCCCCGTGCTCCACGCCCGCACCCATGGGACGAGCGCGCATGAGATCTTGCAGATCACCACCCGGATCACCTCCGGACAGGGGTTTGCGCCCGAGGAGCTGCGGGTCCTGGTCTGCTACGACAACTGAGATCTTCCCCTACAGCTCGTCGAAAAAAGCATGGCGTTTTCCGCAAAAACACCCCAAATGTCTCTCAGATATCCCACAGGAGACCGCCATGTCCGAAGTCAACGATTCCACCCTCGTCAAATACGCCAAGCAGCTGATCGCCCTCGATGACCAGCTCGATGATATCAAAGAGCACATCAAGGAGATCAAGGCCCAGGCCAAGTCCGAGGGCATCGAGGTCAAGCACCTCACCAAGGTCGTGGCCGAGCGCAAGAAGGATCGCGACGCGATCGAGGAAGAGGAAGACATGCTGCGCGTCTACCGCGACGCGGTACGGGGCAAGATCTGACGGACACAGACATGCACACCACCATCGCCGACCTGCGCTTCCTGGACTTTGAGGCATCCAGCCTTTCTGCCCAGTCCTGGCCCATCGAGATCGGCCTGGCGCGCCTGGAAGGCGGAACGGTGGTGGTGGAGGATCGCCTCATCCGTCCCGATCCGCTCTGGGATCGGGGCGACTGGAACCCCCAGTCCGAGGCCATCCACCACATCTCCCGCGCCACCCTCGACGCCCAAGGCCAGCCCGCATGGGACGTGGCCACCTGGGCCTTGGGCCGGATGGAGGGCACCGTGCTGGTCTCCGACGCGCCCGCCTTTGAGCGCCACTGGCTGTTGCGCCTGCTGGCGTGCCAGCCCCAGCCGCTGCCCCGCGATCTCCATCTCGTGGATTTCGATCAGGTCTTGGCCAGCGCCCTGACCCCTGCCGGTCTGGACGCCGCCTACGAGTACCTGTCGCGCCAACACAAGCCCCATCGGGCCGGTCCCGACGCCGCGATTATGGCGGGCGCGCTGCTGAGGGGGCTGGACGTGATGCACGGGCGCACCCCGTTGCGCCCGGCCTAACTTTTGCCTGTTGACCATCTCCCCCGCCATCCCCACCTGGGGGTGGCGTTCTTTTGTCAGGATTGCCTATGGCCCGCTTTCTCTACTGGACCGATCTGCACACCGAGTTTGCCCCGTTCGACCTGCCCCCGTTGCCGGAGGGCACCGATGCCGTGCTGATCGGCGGCGACACCGGCGTGGGCATAGGGGCGCTTGATGTCTTGGAGGCCATCTGGCGTGCCTATCGCGTGCCGGTCCTCTTTGTGCTGGGCAACCATGAGTATTACGGCCAGGAGGTGGGCGCCTTTGAAGAGGCCCTCGCCCGGCGGCTCGACACGCTCCACCGCCAAGGGGCCGACATCCACTGGCTCCAAGGCAATGCCCATACCGTGGGAGACACCCGCGTCATCGGGGCCACGCTCTGGACCGACATGGCGCTGCTGGGCGATGGGGGGATGATGGCGCGCCGGATGGCCGAGCGGGCGATGAACGATTACCGCCGCATCCAGATCACCGAACAGGGCCCCCTCGACATCGACGCGGTGGGCTGGCGCAAGGCCCGGGCCCTCACCACGGCCGACACCATCTGCTGGCACCACACACACCTGGCCCGCATCACCGATGCCCTGGCCACGCCGTTTGCTGGGCCCACGCTGGTCTTGACCCACCACCTGCCCTCGCCTTTGTGCATCGCCGAGCGGTTTCGCGGGGACGGCCTGAACCCGGCCTTCGCCTCCGATCTCACCCCCACCCTCACCCACGGGGGCGTGGACTGGTGGCTCTACGGCCACAGCCATGGGCCGGTCGAGTTTGATGTGGCGCGTGCCGATGGCGGGGTGTGCCGCGTGCGCTCCAACTGCAGGGGCTACCCGCGCGAGTGGGTCCACACGGGCTTTGATCCGCTGCGGGTGATCGACACCACGCCGCAGCCGTAAGGAACCCAGGCGCACCAGCGCCCGGATGGGCCTTTGGCCGCCTGCCGGCCCTTCTCGGCTACCAGCAATAGATCGGCAGATCCATGGGTCCGCGGTAGGCGGCCAGCCAGCGGATATCGATGGCCACCGTCACGGTGGCGTTTCGGGCCACGGACTGCGTGCGCGCGGCCAGAAAGGCTGCAGACTGGGTGGCCACGCTCATCGGCGCGATGGCCAGCGCCTCGCGCAGATCGGCGGTGTAGGTGACATCGCCGCGGATGCGCCAGTACATCCCCTCGCGCACCGGCCCCGGCAGCACGGCCGCGCCCTGATCATGCGCCAGCGCCAGGCGCGCGGTCACCGGTGTGCTGTCCTCCCCCCATTCGGCCAGCGATTCGGGGAGATCCATTGGGGTGACCGCCAAGCGCCCGCCCAAGGGAACAAGCCCCAGGGCCCCCACCCGCCCATTCCTGCGCCCGTCGTCGATGAAGACGATGATGGATCCAGGGATGGGGTTGGTGCATGCATCCGACAGGCCCGCGCTGTGGATGATGCCATCCACCTTGCCGCTGGCCTGCGGCCCCCCATCGGAGACCTCCACGCGCGCCCAGCCACCCTCAAAAAACCACGCCAACGGCAAGGGCGAGACCAGCACCAGGACGACAAAAGGCAGCAACACCGTCACCGCCGACACCATCGACAGCAGGCGCCACTTGATCATCTGCCACGTTTCTTCCCGGTCCATCGCCCACGCCTCCTGTGGCCCCTGAAAAAATGGGGACAAATCCCAAAACCCCATAGAAATACCAGCGCCGCGCCCCACATCTGGACAGACCCACGAAGGATACACGCATGTCGGCCCATTCCGTGATCGCCGCCTGGACGCACCAAGACGGCCAGGCCCTCCACCACGCCACCGAAAGCCTGCTGGGCGCGGGCGTCTACACCGCCTCCTGCCTGGATACCATCACCCAGCACATGGACCCGCTGGACGGATCGGCACTGAGGATGGACGCGCTGATGCAGGCGGCCGAGATGGAGCACCCCCTCGGGGTGGAGGGCGGCATCGCCCATGCCGCACTCTTTGCCCTGCCCCTCATCGGCACCCCCTACCAGATGGCGGCCTTTTCGGGACAGCCGGAAACGCGGGCCGCCTTGGCGGCCGGAATCGCACACAGTGGGCTTGTGTCTGCCGGGAGCGTGATCACCATCCTCCATGGGGTGTGGAACGGGGCCGATCTGACGGCGCTCCACCCACAGATGCTGCGCGACGCGCTCCTGGAGGCATGCCGGCTGTGGCAGGCGGACGTCAACCTTGCCGCGGCGCGCTTGAGCGCGCTGGCGGGCCTGCCATCCACCCTCCACCAGCAGGAGGGGGACGTCGGCGGGGTGGCCATCGCGCTGGTGGTGGATGCCCACAACCCCTATGCCACCGGGCGCAGCGATGGGCTGCGCGCGCTGCTCCACGAGCAGCGCGCCCCCACGGCCCACACCCCCGATCCCGCCACCCAATGGGCACAGGCCTGGCGGGCGCATGGACCCGCAGAGCACCTTTCCACCTTGGTGCCGGTGGGGATGGGCGCGGCAGCCGCGGCCTGCACCGAGATCGACTGCATCAGCTTGTTGCTGGAATCCGGCGGATCTTCCCACAGCCCGGTCGACACCTTTGTCTCCCCCACGCCCAGCGGGGGCGCCCTCATCCAGATGTCCCAACGCGGGCGGGTGCTGTGCAGCCACACCATCGATGCCCCCACCTTCGCCGCCATTGGCGCCAGCCTGCTCGATCGCTTCACGCCGCCCGATGGCCTGGACGAGGACGAAGACGAGGCGCCCAGCGTGCCGCCGATGGCGGCACTCACCCGCGCCCCCTCCATGGCGGCCTTTCTGGCCGATCTCTGCCCACCCCGCGGGCAGCTGCACTAGCCACGGCCTGCGCGGCTGGGGTGGGGATCTGGACCCACCCCACCCGCGGAGGCCCCCCATGGGACAATACCACCAGCTGACTTGCCCGGAACTCAACGCCTGTGTGACACCCCATGCGGTGGGCTCCGGCGCCAAGGCCTGGGAACAGATCAACACCGTGATGATCCACGCCGCCTTCGGCCTGCTGTGTGCCGCGGGCTTTGGCCAACACCCCCGCAGCCTGCCATGGCTCAACAAGGGCCAGTGGGCGGGCCGGCACATTGCCATGATCGGGGACTATTGCGAGCCCACCGATCTGCTCAACCACCCCACCATCGGGGGCGCCCATCCCGACGAGCCAGCCCTGTATACCTGCACGCGCACGGGCAAGCCTTCCACCCGGCGCAAGGCGCACATGACCTGTGTGGCGCACGCCCTCGTTCCCGCGATCGAGCGCATCACCAGCACGCGCGCGGTGGGCTATGTGGCGCGGCCCACACCCCGCGACATCCTCCATTTTGTGGGCCCCATCACAAAGCAAGAGGACACTTGGGATTTTGACGGCGCGGGCTATACCCCCAAGGAGCGCACCAGCCAGCAGGAGTACCTCGATCGCATCAGCCCCAACCGCGATTATGCCCGCGCGCCCATCCCCCTGGCCAAGGCCCCCGACAGCGTACCCGGCATCACCGAGGCGGGGACCGGCGAGGCCGCGCTGTGGGTGTCGATCGACGCCGGCGAGTTCGTCGATCCGGCCGCCTTCGGCGCCCCCGATCTGGCCGCCATCCTGGACAGCACGGATGCCTCCTATTTCGTGCTGTCCACCCTGTTCCACCCCGAATCACGAGGCGGCGGTGATCTGCCCCCATGCGGGGCACTGGGCGTGGTCGGGCGCTGGCGGGGCGATCGCCTCGTGCTGCTCGGCCCTGGTGGCCTGCGCACCGACGGGCGCGTGCTGACGCAAGAGGAGGTGCGGGCGCAGTTTCGCGACGTCACCCCGCTCGCCCAGGCCTGGACCACGCATATGGACAGCCTGCGCGCCCATGAAGAGCCCACCCCCGGGCCTTTGGGCACCTCGCCGCTTACGGCTGCACAGCGCGCGCGCCTGGGCCAGATCGTGCGCGGCCTCCAGCAGGCCAAGGTGATCACGGAGCAAAAGCAGATCCAGGTCATCACCCGGCCAGCCGCCACCTGCACCCACGGCGAGACGGCCTATGCCATCCCTCCCTCCATCTCGCTCTATTGCGACGACGGCCTGATCTGGCTGCCGCGCACCGAACGCGAGGCGATGGTGCGCGATCTAGCAACAGGCCGCCCGCTCACCCTGGCACCGTGCGGCGACGATCGCAACAACGACCGCCTCGCGCTCACGGGTGGCGACAGCCACATCACCACCATCCCCATCGGCAGCGCCCACCAGCTGATGGCGGCGATGGCGGCATGAAAAAAAGGGCGCCACCGGCGCCCTTTTCTCCACCCTGGAACAGGGGTTATCGCGCCACGATGGGGCTTTCGATGCGCCGGATCTGGGCCTGGTTTTGGGACTGCACCATCAGCACGCCCACAATGGCCATCAGCACGTTGAGGACAGGAAAGACCACCCCGGCCAGGCCCAGCGTCAGCACGAACAGCACCGCGTAGATGACCATGCTGGCCAACGCCCAGCCGACGCTGACATACAAAAAGCCGAAGGGGCCAAACAGCACCGTCAAAATGAACGCCAGAATGGCACTCTTGGTGGAAACCGCCACCACGGTGTGGGAAGGTGCGCTCATCGTATTCCTCGCATAGACCTGGGCCAGTTGCCCCATTAGGGCCCGCCCTATTGGCGAGACTTGCCGTGTATATATGCAGATCGCCCATTTTGGACAAGGGGAAAACAGGCGCGTTTCGGCACTTTTTCTCTTTTCTGTTTGGCCGTGCCTTTTTTCTGTTTAGCCCATCCCTTGCCAGGGATCAAAAAAACACTCCCCCTACTATGCCCGGCCCTTTCCACCCCACACAAAGGCCCTTTCCCATGCGCCTCTGCTTTTTGGCCAGTTCTTCTCCCACGGCCCAGGCCGAACATGCGGCCCTGCTGGCCCGCCATGCCCACCATGAACCCCACGCCTGCGATGCCATCGTCGCACTGGGCGGCGATGGTTTCATGCTGGAAACACTGCACCGACTGGGGCCAGGATCGCCGCCGGTCTTTGGGCTGAACCGCGGCACCGTCGGCTTCTTGATGAACACGGCCGATGGGGCCTACAACATCGAAGACCGCGTAGCCCAGGCCGTGCGCCAGCCCATCCACCCCCTCGCCATCACCATCACCGACGCCTATGACCACACCCACAGCCTGGACGCCATCAACGAGGTCTCCCTGCTGCGCCAAGGGCCACAGGCGGCCAACCTGCGCGTGCTGGTGGATGGCGTGGAGCAGCTGGACAACCTGATGTGCGATGGCGTCTTGCTGGCCACCCCGGCCGGATCAACGGCCTACAACCTGTCGGCACACGGGCCCATCCTGCCCATGGGTGCCAACGTGCTGGCGCTCACCCCCCTCGCCGCATTCCGCCCGCGCCGCTGGCGCGGCGCCGTGTTGCCCGACACCGCCCAGGTGCGCATCGAGACGCGCGATCCCGACAAGCGCCCCGTGCTCGCAAGTGCCGACAGCGCGTCGGTGAGCAGCGCGGTGCTTGTGGAGGCCCGTCTTGACATAACCCGGGCCTACACGCTCCTTTTTGATCCCGGCCAGGACCTGGCCCGGCGCATTCGCACCGAACAGTTCGTGTGACAGGGAACCCGGGCGCCCTTGGCCCGTTGGAGGGGCGCACCCACAGGAGAACGCCCCTATGTCCCACAACAGCAACGACGTCGGCCAGTCGGCCAACCGCCACCGGCCTGCCATCATCGCCATCGTGGTGGTGCTGCTGGCGGCCCTGGTGGCCTTTCTCGTCTTCCGACCCGGCCTGAACGAGCAAAACGCGGGCATCGCGACCACCCCGCCGCCTGCACCCACCGCCATTGCCCCGGCAGAAGGCACAGATGGGACCGCGCCCCCTGCTGTCAGCCCACCCGACCTGCCGGTTTTGGACGAATCCCAAGTCCGCGCCACGCCCGCGGCCCCCACAGCGGTGGCATCCGAAGCCCCGGAACGCGCCCCCTCCCCGACACCGGCGCCAGGCACCGTCGAATAAGCAGAGCACCCAGGCACGCCTTGCCCCCTACAGGCCGCGATCCCGTCGCGGCCTTTTTTTTTGCACAAGGCCACCCATGCCCACCATCCCCGTTCCCGTGCGCCCCTTGCAGGCCTCCCTTCCCGCGTGGTTTGACACCCTCCAAGAGGAGGCCCTGGCCCCATATACCCCGCAGGCAGATCTTCCCCGTATCCTCGGCCTGTCCTATACCCTCACCCGCGAGGATCGCCAACTGTGGGATCGCGAATCCCACGTTGGGCTGTGGGCGCAAGAGAACGACACCCTGCATTACCACTACGACCACCCTTCCGCCCTCGATCACCTTCTAGAGGCCCACCCCGCACAGATGCCCACCTGGGCACACGCCAGCTTGCTGGCCCAGCAGATCCAACACCGCACGCACCCCTTGCGGTCCGCCGTACTGGAGGCCATACGCGACATTGCCGGACCGTTGAGCGCAGGGGGCACGTTTGTGCAGGCCATCATGCTGCGCCACTGTATCCTCCTTGCGGGCCCCTCCTTTGGTGAAACCTCCCCGCCCTAAAGGACGGGGCTTCCTTTCCCACGGCGCCTAGACGGCGTCGGGGCGGAAGAGCGGTCTTCTCACAACACACCGGGTGGCACAAGGGGCAGGTTTTGGCACCAGGAACGGCCACAGCCCGATCACGGCGGCCGCATGCACATCCGCATCGATCGCCATCCCATCGGCGTGGGCCACAAAGGAGCGGCCCTTGCGCTGCCTCTTATCGACTACCCCATGGCGCACATCCGTGCTGCTGGTGTAATAGGACGGCACCTTGATGTGGGGGATGCCCATCCAGGCCAGTTTGCCCGCGGCCAGGCGCCCGTAGCGCCCCAGGCTGCCGGCATTGATCATCGTGTTGAAGGCGCGTCCCTTATACTGCGGGGACTCCTTCTCTGTCGTGACGACCGTAAAATCTTCACCCACCACGGCCGCGCCCCATTGGGCCGCCATGGCGGCTTCCTGGTTGGAGACATACCCCAGCCACGCGCGCTTGACGCCATCGGCGCGCCGGTAGATCTGGCGGCGCTTGTCTTTCAGCGCGCCCACGATGCCCAGCAGCTTGAACAGCCGTGCGTGGGTGCGGTGGGCATCTGCCGGCATGGCGTCCCACACCCCGCGGGCGCGCAGGTCCGCCTCGGGCGCCACCTGTGCGTGCGTATCCAGCCCCAATGCCCGGCACAGCGTGCCCTTCAGGTGGCCAATGCGCGTGTAGAGGCGATCGATCTCGCGGCGCAGGGTGTCTATCTGTCCCGCCAGGCTGTGCAGGTGGGCCAGGAAGCGCGTGCCGGAAAACGCCCGCGTCGCGACCACCTGCGCCTCGCTGGGGGCCACATGCCCCTCCAGCCATGCCTTCGAGGCCGCCTTGGCCGCGTCTTCCTCCATCTCGAGGAGGGCGGCGGCCTTGGCCCGCGCCGTGTCCAGATTGTGGGGCGCGCCCAGGTCTAGCACCGCGAGCGTGGAGGTGTTGCGATAGCCCACATCGCGCGCCAGCACCATGCGCGCCACACGCGGCTCCACCGGTGGGGGCTGCACCAGCACGGCGCGCACCACCGCCTCTGTGGGGCCGATGGTGACGGTGAGGGCGGCGACCTCCACCCCCGACGCGACCACCCCGCGCAACGCCCGCCCGCACGCCTGGGGCACCAGCGCCACCGGCAGCGCCACCGGCGCGCCACGGGGCACCGGGCCGGACATCGACACGACGCCTGCCCAGGTGCGCCCGGCGCGCAGCGCGGCGGTCAGCTCCGCCAAGAGCCGCAGGTAACCCTCCCGCCCACCCGGGCGCACGGAGCGGTGATCGAGCGTAAGGGCCACCGCCGAATCCGGGCGTGTCCATGTCGGGCATGGGTAGGCCAGGCAGGCCTGCTGGACCAGGTGCGCGATGATCGGGCCACTTATGCTGCGGGCCGTGGCAAAGAGATCCCCCGGTGCGGCGCCCTCCAGCGCCGCCAGCTCCCGGTCACACCCCGCCGGCCCCACGGACTGCGCTATGTCTTCGGGGGTGTTCTTGCGCGCGTGGCGCAGCAGCCCGAACAGGTGCCGGCTCCGCCGTCTTGCCTGTTCCTTCAAGGCGGCAGCCACCACCATGCGCCGGCTTTCGGCCCACACCGAATTCAAACCGGAGGCGGCCTGCACCGCCAGCAGGCAGCGATCCACATCCTTCCCCTCTGAGTAAGGGTCCAGAGGG
>Ga0194112_10009028_pt1 | contig 12754 bp, 7 predicted proteins | sample TA2MahC400mmetaG_FD_146191 | JGI IMG/M metagenome (GOLD analysis project Ga0194112, IMG submission 146191) | Freshwater microbial communities from Lake Tanganyika, Tanzania - TA2015016 Mahale Deep Cast 400m | ecosystem: Environmental > Aquatic > Freshwater > Lake | place: Tanzania: Lake...
TAGGCCAAATCCTATCTCATCGGCCATTTCCCCCTCTCGCTGGAATCTCTGGAACAGATGTCCATGCGCGTGGCCGGCGTCCTGGCCTACCGGCTGGGGACAGACCACTGGGAACGCTATATCGAGAACATCATGCTCGTTTCGGCCGAAGAAGTTCTGTCGGCCGCCCAGAGACTTCTCCTGCTCAGTCCGACGGTGGTCATCGCCGGCGATGAGGACAGCATGCTGGAGCCCCTCAAGAATTTCGACCGCATCGAAGTCTATGATAAAAACGGCAACCTCAAATACACGCTGGTCAAGGAGAAGTGAACCATGAAGCTGGTGGAATGCGTCCCCAACTTCAGCGAGGGGCGGGACCGGGCCAAGATCGAGGCCATCACCCGGGAGATCCGGGCGGTCGACGGGGTCCAGCTCTTGGACGTCGACCCCGGCGAGACGACCAACCGGACCGTCGTGACTTTCGTCGGAACGCCCGAGGCCGCGGCCGAAGCGGCCTTCCGAGCCGTCCGCAAGGCGGCCGAGGTCATCGACATGAGAGCCCACAGGGGAGCCCACAGCCGCCTGGGCGCCACGGACGTCTGTCCTTTCGTCCCCCTTTCGGGAGCGACCATGGAGGACTGCGTCCGTCTGGCCCATGGCCTGGGACGCCGGGTGGGCGACGAGCTGGGCATCCCGGTCTATTTCTACGAGGAGGCCGCTCTCAACCCGGAACGGAAGAATTTGGCCGTCATCCGCTCCGGAGAGTACGAGGGGCTGGCCGACAAGCTCAAGGACCCGGCCTGGGCCCCGGATTGCGGACCGGCGGAATTCAACCCCGGAGCGGGAGCGACGATCATCGGCGCGCGGGAATTTCTGATCGCCTACAACATCAACCTCAACACCAGAGACAGGAAGCTGGCCAACGAGATCGCTTTCAGCCTCCGGGAGACGGGCAGGCTGAAGAAAGACGCGCGGGGCAACCCCGTCCTGGACGCCCGGGGGCAGCCGGTGCGCGTTCCGGGCCTTTTCCCCCACGTCAAGGCCGTGGGCTGGTACATCGAGGACTACGCCCGCGCCCAGATCTCGATAAACTTCACGAACTACAAGATCAGCCCCCCCCACCTGGTCTTCGATGAGGCGGTGAAGCTCGCCTCCCGGCTCGGCTTGAGGGTGACGGGCAGCGAGCTCGTGGGGCTCATTCCCAAAGAAGCGGTGCTCATGGCCGGACGCCATTACCTGGAGAAGCAGGGACGCAGCCCCGGAGTTCCCGAGGCGGAGCTCATCCGCACCGCCGTCCTGTCCCTGGGGTTGAGCGATGTCGTGCCCTTTGAAGCGGAGAAGAAAATCATCGAGTACCAGCTCGGAGGCGAAGCAGCCTCCCTGTTGAAGCTTGACCTCCGGGCGTTCGCCGACGAATTGTCCCTTGAGTCCCCGGCCCCGGGCGGCGGCAGCGTGGCCGCCCTGTGCGGAGCGCTCTCGGCCTCCCTGAGCTCCATGGTCTCCCATCTGACCGTCGGCAAAAAAGGCTATGAGGGCGTTCAGAGGGAGGTCAAGCGCCTGGCGGTCGAAGCCCAGAGCTTGAAGGATTCGCTCCTCCAGGATGTTGACCGGGACACGAGAGCGTTCAACCGGGTCATGGACGCCTTCAAGCTGCCCAAGAAAACTCCCGAGCAAGCCTCCCAGCGGGAACGCGCGGTCGAGGAGGCGACCCTGGAGGCGACGCTCGTACCCCTGGGAGTGTTGGAAAAGAGCATCGACCTGCTGAAGCTGGCGAAAAAGATCGCCAAAGCGGGAAACAAAAATTCCTTGAGCGACGCCGGCGTGGCGGGCCTGACGGCCCAAGCGGCCGCAGAGGGAGCCTACTATAATGTGCGCATCAACCTCTCTTCGCTGAAAAACGAGGAGACCCGCGCTTCCCTGGGGATCAGAGCGAAAACGTTGAGGAACCGCGCCCTCAAATTGGGGGACAACGTTCGCCGTATCATGGACAAGGGGCTCCGTCGGCGCTGAAACTCCGGCCTGGAAACCGCCCGCTGTCGGTCTCCGGGAGACGCGCCGGTCAGCGGGACCTCACCGCCCTGAGGAGAAAGCAGAAGACGAACAGCAGGAAGGACAGGATGACGATCGAGGCGGAGGCGGGGAGGTCGAGAAAAAAAGAGGCGATGATGCCGCCCGTGACCGATACCAGGGAGATCAGAACGGAATAGACGAGCGCCCGTCGGAAACTCGAGGCCACCTGCAGGCCGGCAGCGGCCGGGATCACCAGGAAGGCTGAGATCAGCAGGATCCCGATGATTTTTGTTCCCAGGACGACGGTGACGGCCGCCAGGACGGAGAGGAGCCTATCCAACCCCCCGGTGGGCACTCCCGCGGCACGGGCCGCTTCGGAGTCGAAGGTCATGTACATGATTCGCCGTCCCCCGAGGAGAACGGTCAGAAGAGCCAGGACGGCCAGACCCGCAGACAGCCAGACCTCGAGCGCCTGAACGGCCAGGATTTCCCCGAACAGATACTGGAGGAGCGAAACGTTGAACTTGCGGGACAGAGAAACGAGGAGAACGCCCAGGGCCATGCTGACGCTGCTGAAAATGCCGATGACCGTGTCGCCGTAGAGACCGGCTTTGTCTTTCAGCCAGGAGATGCCGAGGCCGGCCGCAACGGCGGCCGCCAGGGCTACGGCCAGAGGAAGAACGCCGAGGGTCATGGCCAGGGCCACGCCGGCGAAGGTGACGTGGGACAACCCGTGGCCTATCAGGGCGTCCTTCTTGAGCACGAGAAACACTCCCAGCAGGGCGCAGGCCAGCCCGAGAAACACGCCCGCGGCCAAAGCCCTCTGGAGGAAGCCGAGCTCGAAGAGGATCTCCATATTCTTCAGCCCGCCCGCTCCTAGTGGCTGTGGGAGACCAGGTGACGGCCGTCGGAGATCATCTCCCGGAACGCGTCCGAGCGGCAGAATTCGCCGTGCGATCCGTGGTAAGTCAGGCGCTGGTTGAGGCAGGCCACTTTATCGACATGACGGTCCACGACTCCGATGTCGTGGGTCACGAGGACGATGGTGATGCCCTCGCTCCGGTTGAACCGTCCGAGCATGTCGTAGAAATGCTCCTGATGTTCGCGGTCGACTCCCGTGGTGGGCTCATCGAGAAGGAGGAGGTAAGGCCGGTTGACCAGGGCCCGGGCGATGAACACCCTCTGCTGCTGTCCTCCGGACAGGCTTCCGATGCGCCGGGTCTTTTCGTCCAGGAGGCCGACCAAGCCCAGGGCCCTCTCCACGGCCAGCCGCGCCCCTGCCCGGCCGCCGAAGAGCGGCCGCGAGGGCGGCCGATAGGCCATGGCGACCGTCTCGGCCACGGAGGCGGGAAAATACGGGTCCACATGCGCTGCCTTCTGGGGGATGTAGCCTATCAGGCTTTTGTCCGGGCAGTCCTCCGGAGGCAGGCCTTTGATGAGAACCCGCCCTCTCCGCGGCTCGAGGAGCCCGAGGATGAGCTTCAGAAGCGTCGTCTTCCCCGACCCGTTGGGGCCCAGAACGGCCAGAAAATCCCCGGCCAGGATGTCGAACGTCACGGATTCGAGGACCGCCCGCGGCCCGTAGCTGAAGGAGACGCCTCTGACCGATACGAGAGGCAGAGGGTCATTCACAGCCCAAACCCCGTCGCAGGGCCGACAGATTGCGGCGCATCAGCCCCAGGAAGGTGAACTCCCCGGACGAAGGGCTCCTCTTCGGATTGCCGCCCGGGTCGAGTCCGATCAGCGTCGCCCCGGTCTCCCGGGCCAGGACTTCGGCCAGCTTGCGGCTCGTGTTCTCCTCATAGAAGACGCAGGACAAGCCCTCCCGCCGCATCAACGACACAACCTCCGTCAAGCGGCGGGCCGTCGGCTCGGCGTCGGGGCTGAGCCCGTAGAGGGAGACCTGCTTCAAGCCGTACCGGGCCGCGAGGCGACCGAAGGCGGCATGTCCTCCCAGGACGATGGTCCTGGTCCGGCACCGGCTGAGGCCTTTCCGGTATTCTTCGTCCAGGCGCCGAAGGTTCTCGACCGCGGAACGGGCGTTTGCCGCGAAGAACCCCGCATCCGAGGGGGCCAGGGCCGCCAGGGCATCCCGAATGCGGCGGACCATCAATTGCGCCTCTTGAAAATCCAGCCAGAGGTGGGGGTCGAACGCCTCGTGGTCGTGCTCTATCTCGTGTTCGTCTCCGTGCGTGTGACCCGGGTCCGTCAATCCCGAGCCCGCTTCCAGGACCCGTTCCCGGAAGTCCCGCCGGGACATGAGGAGCGTTTCCGCCCAGGGCTCCAGGCCGGAGCCGATGACGATCACGAGGTCCGCCCGGGACAGGGAAACGATGTCACTCGGCCTCGGCTGCCAGGTGTGGACATCCGCCCCGGGCGGAAGGAGGAGGCTGACTTCCGCCCGCTCACCGGCGACGGCGCGGGCGAAATCGTAGAGCGGGAAAATGCTGGTCACGACACGCACCGGACCGCGCGCTTCCGCCGCGTTGGCCGCGCAGGCCAGGGAGGCCGCCAATGCCGCCAGCACGGCCGGCAGCCAGGTCGCATGATTCTTGACACTCATTTTATCTATAAAGATTATATCCGAAAATCCTCCGGCGGCGTGAAAAATATTGGACCGCCGCCGGCCGGACACCAGGGTCCAAGGGTGCGGTCCGAGTTCCTTGAACGGGTCCTTTATTTGTGTCATATTGATTCTTTAAAAAAACGAATTCATCAGGAGGTCCTTCATGTCCGAAGTTTTAGCCGGTTTGAAGCCCGAAAGCCTCTGGAAGCACTTCGGCCGCATTCTCGAAATCCCCCACTGCTCCGGCCGGGAGAAGGCGCTGGGCGATTACGTCATCGGCGAAGCCAAGCGTCTCAACCTCGACTGGAAGCGGGATGAGGCGGGAAACATCGTTGTCTCGAAGCCGGCCTCGCCCGGCCGGGACAGGGCGGAAACGGTCATCCTCCAAGGCCACCTGGACATGGTCTGCGAGAAAAACTCCGACGTCCAGCACGATTTCGGCAAGCAGCCCATCATCGCCGAGCTGAAGAACGGATGGGTCCAAGCCCGCGGCACGACTTTGGGCTCGGACAACGGGATCGGCCTGGCGGCCGCCCTGGCGGTCATGGAATCCGGCTCTCTCGTTCACGGCCCCCTCGAATTTCTCTTCACCGTGGACGAGGAGACGGGGCTGACCGGAGCCCGAAAGATCCAGCCCGGTTTCCTCAAGGGAACGAGGATGATGAACCTGGACAGCGAGGAGCTGGGCACGTTCACCATCGGCTGCGCCGGCGGGGCGGACACGGAGATCACCCTGCCCCTCCGCCGGCAGCCGGCGGGCAAGCAAGGACGCTATCTCCTGAAGGTCCTGGGCTTCCGGGGGGGGCATTCCGGGATCGACATTCATCTCGGCCGCGCGAACGCCCTGAAGCTCCTGGCCAGGCTGCTGGCCGAGCTCGAGGAAAACATGCCGTTCCGCCTGGCGGTCTTTGAGGGCGGAAACAAGCACAATGCCATACCCCGGGAGGCCTGGGCGGAGATCCTGCTTCCCGAGTCCCGGGCCGGCGAGGCGGAGTCCGTTCTCAAGGAGTCTTTCGACAAGATCAAAGTCGAGTACCAGGTCGTGGAGAAGGATGCCGCCTGGTCTTTTGCCAAGTCCAAATCCCGGGGTCCCCAGCCCCTGGCCCCTTCTTCGCAGAGATCCCTGATCGGCCTGCTTCTGGCGCTGCCTCACGGCGTGCTGGCCATGCACCCGGAGATCGCCGGGCTCGTCGAGACCTCGAACAACGTGGCCATCGTCCGGCTGAAGCCCGCGCGGGCTCAGATCACCTGCAGCAGCCGGAGCTCGATCGCCTCGGCCCTGCGCGCCGTCCGTCTGAACATCAAGGTCATTTGCCGGATGGCCGGCGCGAAGGCGCATCAGCCCGAGGGGTACCCGGGCTGGATGCCCGATTTGAATTCCCCGATGCTCAAAGCTCTGCAGGACGTCCACGTCCGTGTCTTCGGAAAGCCGGCCGTCGTGGGCGCCATTCACGCCGGGCTCGAATGCGGGCTGATCGGGGAGAAATTTCCCGGCATGGACATGATCTCCTTCGGGCCCACCATCCAGCACCCCCACTCGCCCGAGGAGCGCGTCTACGTCGAGTCCGTCGACGGCTTCTTTACATTTCTTGTCCAGGCCCTGAGCGCCTTGAGTTGATCTCCTCAAATCCCAGGACCTCGATCGGAAAGGAGACGTCCATGAGCAATCAGCCGGCTAGGAAAGGCCTTCTCCTCGGACTGGCTTTCGCCCTGACCGTATTCGCCTTGAACTGCAAAAAAGAAGGCGGCCGCGGAGCGTCCTTCGCCGCCTCGGTCAAGATCGTGGGAGACCTCCAGGTGGCCCATCAGAGCCCCCTGGGTCCCACCGCCGCTCCCCACGAGGCGGAAACCGTGGTGGTCATCTTCAACCATCCCATGGTCCCCCTGGAGGCGGCTCCCGAGGGAAAGGGATCGTCTTTCATGCGGCTGGAGCCCTCGGTCCAGGGCAAGTTCCGGTGGAAAGGAACCCGGGCCCTGACCTTCACACCCGACAAGCGCTTCCCCTACGGCTCCGAGGTCAAGGTCACGATCCCGGCCGGCACGGTGTCCCTGAACGGATATTCTCTCAAAAAGGACGTTTCCTGGACCTTCGAGACCTTTCGGCCAGGGCTGGTCAGGCATTTTCCCCGTGAAGATCAGGGCGGCATCAAGCTCGACGAGCGCATTCTGCTCATCTTCAACCAGGTCGTGGACCGGGGAACGGCCAAAAGCTTTATCAGCCTGACCGAAATCGACCCGGAGGGGAAAAGCCGCGACCTCGATTTCTCCCTCGATCGCCCCGGGGCCGACACCCTCGATGCGGAGGGGCTGAAGGACGAGCCCGGTCGAGCGCTCCTCCTCGTCCCCCGCGAGCGGTATAAGCCGGACCACTCGTATTTCGTCGCCGTCAAGCCCGGATTGAGGGGCGAGGAAGGGCCGCTCGGCGCGGTCGAAGAATCGCGATTCAACTTCGAGACCTTCAAGACCTTCCAGTTCGTCGGCCTCTCCCCCGGGGAGGACATGGACCCCCGGGAGTCCCTGAGGATCGGGTTCAGCAACGAAGTCTCCTACCGGGAATTTGCGGACAAGGCCGTCTTCGAACCCCGGGTCGAGATCCCGGATTATTACCGGGAATGGGAATACGGCAACGAGTATCTTTGGTTCAACCTGCCCCTCAAACCGGAGACGGCTTACACCCTCCGGCTGCCGCCGGGATTTCAGGACGTGTTCGGCAACGCCCTGACCGAGGAGGTCAAGACCCGGTTCACCACGGGCTCCCTGAGGCCTTCGATCAGCATGACCACGGGTCACGGCCTCGTGGAATCCTACGGCAACAAGCTCTACTCATTCCATGCCGTGAACAGGGATTCGGTCGGAATGCAGGCCGCCCTTCTGTCCCGCAACGAGATCATACCCCTCTTGGGCGCCAACAAGATTTTCTGGTCGAGCGAGCCTTTCCAGCCCCGGCCCGGTTTTTATCAGGCGTCCAAAACGCTGGACTTCAAGATACCGCGCAATGTCCGACAGGCGGTTCCCATCGACCTGAAAGAATTCCTCCCCGGGGAACAGGGAATCGTCTTCCTTCAGCTCGATACGCGGGCCGAGGAGAAATGGAGCCGCTATCCCAAGGCCTGCCTGCAGGTCACGTCCCTGGGCCTGTCGGCCAAGTTTTCCGCCGAGAACAACCTCGTCTGGGTGACCGACCTGCGGACGGGTCTCCCCCTGCCCAAGGTCCAGGTCGAATTGCGCGGGGAAGCCAACCAAGTTTTATGGCGGGGAGAGACCGACGCCCAGGGCCGGGCGTCGACTCCAGGCTGGAGAGCGTTCGGGCTCAAAGCTCCGGGCTCATATGACAAGCCGCAGCAGTGGGTCTTCGCCTCGCTGGGCGGCGACCTGGCCTTCCTGTCCTCGGATTGGGGCACCGGTCTCGACCCCTACGAGTTCGGCATCGACTACGACTATTCCTCGGAGCCCGAATCCGTCCAGGGATCGCTGTTCACCGAGCGGGGCATCTACCGGGCGGGGGAAACGGTTCACATCAAGGGGATCGTCCGAAGGAGCGTCAAGGGGTCCTGGAAGATCCCGCAGTCCAAATCCGTGTCCTGCCTGGTCATGGATTCGATCGGCGCGGACGTCCACAGCACGAACGTGCCGCTCGATGATTTCGGCGCTTTTTCGTTCGACTACCCCTCGCGTCCGGAGGCCGGCCTCGGCTATTACCAGATATCCGCCACCCTCCCCCCGGAGAGCGGGGAGAAAGAGCCGTACACCTTCAACGGATCATTCCGCGTCGAGGCCTACCGCCCCGCGGAATTCGAAGTCCATCTCCGGGCCCAGAAGCCGCATTTCGTCTTCGGGGAGGAGTTCCAGGCCGATGTCCTGGCCAGCTACCTCTTCGGCGGGGCCATGGCCGGACAGAAGGTCAAATGGCACCTCCGGCTCAACCCCGCGGAATTCACCCCCCCGGGCCACCGGGGATTCGTTTTCGGCAACCAGCTGAGCTGGTGGGACGCGGACGAGGAGCAGGCCGCCAGCCGCCTCCTCGCCTCGGCGGATACCGTGCTCGATTCCTCGGGGAAGACACGGGTCAAGGCTCCCCTGGTCGCGGAGAAAGAGAAGGACTCCGTCCTGGCCGTTCTGGAGGCCACCGTCCAGAGCCCCAGCCGCCGTTCCGTTTCCAACCGCATCCAGACGTTCGTCCACCGGGGCGAGTTCGCCATCGGCCTCAAACCGGGCACGACATTCCTCAAAAGCGGCGAAGACCTCAAGGTCTCGGTGGTGGCCGCCGCGCCCGACGGCAAGCGGACGGCTCAAAAAGTCGTCCTGAAGCTGATCCGCCGCGAATGGAATTCCGTGCGCAAGGCGGGCGTGGGCGGCCGGTTCGAATGGATCTCCGAGCGCACGGACAAAGAGATCTCTCGGCAGACGGTCAGGACGCGCTCCGAAGCCGTGGAGGCCGTCTTCGTTCCCGACAAAGCGGGCTTCTACGTCCTGGCCGCCGAAGCACAGGACGGCAGGAAAAACACCGTCAGCAGCTCGACGTTCCTCTATGTCACCGGCCCCGACTATGTGCCCTGGGAGAGGGACGACCGCGACATCATCGAGCTCGTGGCCGACGCCGAGGAGTACGCGCCCGGCGACACGGCCCGGATCCTGGTCAAATCCCCTTACGAGTCGGCCAAAGCTCTGGTGACCGTGGAGCGCGAATCCATCCTGGAGCATATGGTCTTGGACCTCAAGGGCAGCACGGGACAGATAGCCGTCCCCATTCGCTCCGACTACCTGCCCAATGTCTTCGTCTCGGTCCTGCTCGTCCAGGGAAGAAGGAGCGATTCCCGGCCGGAGGGCAACGAGGATATAGGCAAGCCGTCTTTCAAGATCGGCTACATCAATCTGGCCGTCGATCCCGCGGCCAAGCGGCTCCAGGTCGAGGTCTCAGCCGACAAGGCCAAGTACAAGCCCCGGGAAAAGGTCCGGCTGAACTTCAAAGTCCGCGACGCGCGGAAAAAAGGAGCGCGGGCCTCGCTGGCCGTGGCCGTCGTCGACATCGGCGTTCTGAACCTGATCGGCTACCGCACCCCCGACCCCTTCTCCCAGTTCTACAGCCGGCGCATGCTGGCCGTTCAAACCGCCGAGCTCCGCCAGCACATCGTCGGCCAGCGGGAGTTCGGCGAGAAAGGCGAGGACAGCGGCGGCGGGGGCGACGAGCCCGGCGCCGGCGGACTGGCCCTGTCCGAGGTCGAGCTCCGGGGTGATTTCCGGACCACGGCCTACTGGAACCCCTCCCTCCTGACCGACGAAAACGGGCTGGCAACCGTCTCCTTCGACCTGCCGGACAACCTGACATCCTTCCGGGTCATGGCCGTGGCCTTGACCCGGGACTCCCTGTTCGGCAACGGCGAGACGACGTTCCGCGTCTCCAAGCCGGTGCAGATCCTGTCCAGCCTGCCCCGTTTCGCCCGCCTGGGCGACACGCTCGAGGCGGGCGTCGTCGTCCACAATTTCTCCGAAGCAAGCGGGGAGGTGACCCTGAACCTTGACGCTCAGGGCATCCTGCTCCGGGACAAGAACCCGACCCGGCGGATCTCCGTGCCCGCCGGCCGGAGCCAGGAAGTCCTCTTCGCCCTCGAGGCCGACAGGCTGGGAACCGCCACGCTCTCCTTCCGCGCCCGCATGGGGAACGAGAGCGACGGGCTGGAGCTCAAGCTGCCCGTCATCCTCTCCCGGCCCATGGAGACCGTCGCCCTTTTCCACCAGACCGACGCTTCGGCCGAGGAGAAGGTCGTCGTTCCCGAGGGCGCGCTGCTCACGGAAAGCCGCATCGAAGTCCGGGCCTCTTCCTCGGCCATGACCGGTCTCAAGGGCTGCGTGGATTATTTGACCGAATTCCCCTATCTCTGCCTGGAGCAGCGGCTGTCGTCGATCCTGCCCTACCTCGTCGCCCCGAGAGTCATCCGGGAGTTCGAGCTCACCAAGCTCAGCCCGGAGGGAGTCCAATCCCATGTTCAGTCCCATCTCGACGCGCTGTCCGATTACCAGTCCGGAGACGGGGCGTTCAAGCTCTGGCCGGAATCCCGCTCCCGGTCTCCTTTCCTGACGGCCTATGCCGTCCTGGCCATGATCAAGGCCCGCGAAGCGGGCTACAGGATCAGCGGCGCGATGCTGGACCGGGCGTCCGCCTTTTTGCGGGACATCCTGAAGGACAAGAACGCCGGCCGGAAGTTCCACTACAGCGCCCCGGCCTGGGCGACGACTTCGGCCTTCGCCCTTTATGACCTGGCCCTGCTCAAGACACCGCAGCCCGCCTATGCGGAGAAGCTGTTCAACGAGAGGAAATCCCTGCCCCTCTTCGCCCGGGCCATGCTCCTCAAAGCGCTTTATCACGGCCAGGGAGCGCCCTCGGCCCAGGCCACGCTGATTCAGGAGATGATGAACGCCGTGAAGATCACTCCTTCCCAGGCGCACTTCGAGGACGCGGACGACCGCAGCCTGGCCTGGGTCTACAATTCCTACCTCCGCACGACGGCTTTCATCCTCCAGGCGCTCCTGGAAACCAACACCCGGCACCCCCTCCTGCCGGACATCGTCCGCTGGATACTGGACAGGCAGAAGGCCGGGCATTGGAATACGACCCAGGAAAACTTCTTCGTCTTCTACGCCCTGAACGAGTATTTCAGCCGTCAGGAAGCGGTCAAACCGGATTTCAAGGTGAGGATCACCCTGGCCCGCAAGACGCTTCTCGAGGAAGCCTTCCGCGGCTGGCGTTCGCAGCCGGCGACGGCTCGGACGCCCCTCTCCGGATTCAAGGCCGGCCGCGAGCTCCCGCTCAAGGTCGAAAAAACCGGTCCGGGAGTCGTTTATTACGGCGCCCGGATGACATACGCGCCGAACAGCACCCAGCCCGCGAGGGACGAGGGGCTGGCGGTCTTCAAGACCCTGACCGGCCTGGACGGCAAGCCGCTGGACGCGGTGAAAGCGGGATCGATGGCCGTGGTCACCCTCGAGGTCGTCGTTCCCCAGGAAAGCACCTTCGTCGTGGTCAACGACCCCCTGCCCGCCGGCCTGGAAGCGGTCAACGTCAGCCTGGAAACGGAGAGCCGGGAGGAAGAACTGGAGTTGGAGATGCTGGGGGAAGCGGATCAAGACTGGTGGCTCGTGAAATGGAGCCGGGTGGAAATGCACGACGACCGCGTTCTGCTCTTCGCCGACACCCTGTCCCCCGGCATCCACACCTACCGCTACCTCGTCCGGGCGCTGAACTACGGCACGTACCTCAGTCCGGGAGTTCGGGTCGAGCAGATGTACGCCCCTGAGGTGTTCGGCCGGAGTCCCGAGCGGATCCTTAAGATCGCCAAGTGAGGAAAAGGACAAAAAGGCTGCTCTTCGGCATCCCGGCCGCGGCGCTCCTGGCCGCCTGGGGCTCACTTTACCTGCCTTTTCCCCGCAGCCGCCTGGACCCCGCGCCGGTCCTCTCTCTCCAGATCGCGGACCGCCACGGCGTTCTCCTTAGGGAGGTCCTGTCCGACGCGGGCGGACGTTGCCGTTGGATCGATTTGAAGGACGTATCGCCCCGGCTCCTCAGGGCCACGATCGCCTCCGAGGACCGGGCTTTCTTCAGCCATTCCGGCGTCGACCCCCTGGCCATCATCCGCGCCCTGGGCCAGAACCTCCGCTCCCGCCGCACGGTCTCGGGCGCATCGACGATCACCCAGCAACTCGTGCGCAGTCTCTATGGAGGCCGGAGGACCTTGGCCCGGAAGTTCTTCGAAGCCTGGATGGCCGTGCGATTGGAGCACACGCTCTCCAAGCAGGAAATCCTGGTCCAGTACCTCAACCGGATCCCCTACGGCAACCAGACCTTCGGCATCGAGGCCGCCTCCCGTCTGTACTTCGACAAGCCGGCCGAGCACCTGAGCCTGGCCGAATCGGCCTTCCTGGCGGGAATCCCCCGCGCGCCGACTCTCCTCAACCCCTACCGTCGGCGGTCCGAAGCGGTCAAGCGCCAGAGGGAGATCCTGCGGGCCATGGAGAAGCATCAGTTCTCCACCCCGGCTGAAACGCAGCGGGCTCTGAGAGAGGAGCTGATCATCGTCTCCGAGACTCTCCGTTTTCGCGCCCCGCATTTCTGCGACCTCGCCCTCTCCCGCCTCGATCGGGAAACAAGGCTCCGCACGAGCCGCGTCCGAACGACCCTCGACTACGCCCTGCAGGCCAAGGTGG
>Ga0194112_10009030_pt1 | contig 12752 bp, 15 predicted proteins | sample TA2MahC400mmetaG_FD_146191 | JGI IMG/M metagenome (GOLD analysis project Ga0194112, IMG submission 146191) | Freshwater microbial communities from Lake Tanganyika, Tanzania - TA2015016 Mahale Deep Cast 400m | ecosystem: Environmental > Aquatic > Freshwater > Lake | place: Tanzania: Lake...
ACCAGAAAGAAGTCGTTCTTGTCGATGGCTCCTTGAAGTCTATTCCCTATGTCGGTCCAATCGAATTGCGCTTCAAGAATCGCGTGGGCTTTGCCGGCGCATTAGTTATGGGCGACCAAGTCCTGCTGGGCGCGATTCCTATGGAAGATATGGACTTGGTGGTCATTCCAAGGACCCGGCGGGTGGATGTCAATCCGGAAAGTCCGAATGTAGCAACGACAATAGCCAAGACCGTCAAGCCGCCATGCGCTGACGGCTCTGCCCCTAACGAGAGGGTGGGAGAGTAGGTCGTTTGCGGGGGAATTTTTCAACCCGGGCTTCAAGTCATCTCTGAAGCCTTATTATTAGAGTAAACCAAATAACAAGGAATCCCAAATGCAATACACCGTCGAAACCGAACAAGAAACCGATTGTATCGGTTAATCCAACGACTTAAGCCGGTGTTTTAGTGAATCTGCATTACTGTCCACATCTTAACACTTCAGTCGAACTGAGTGACGAGCGCGTCCAGCATATTGCCAACCGACACCCGGAACTGCTGCCGGAATATCTCACGCTGCTTTCTGAAGTGTTGAGAGCGCCGGACAATGTCAGACCGAGTTCGAGGCTGATAAACGCTCTATTATTTTCAAAATACTATGCAGATATTATGGGCGGCAAGCATCTTGTAGTAGTGGTTGTCAACGAACCGGCTGCCAAACGCAGCTGGATAGTAACGGCGTATTTTACACGCCGCTTAGTATAGGAATATTACAATGCAAAAAGGATTGACTTTATCTTATGACCGGGAGGGCGACATCCTGCACATCGACAAGATGTCTCCCTATCCGGAACAGGAATCCGAGGAGATGGGCGATGACACAATTGCCCGCCTAAATCCTCAAACCGGCGAGATTGAAAACCTCGAGGTGCTCTTCTTTTCGACTCGCTTGCTTCGTAAGGATGTTCTGACGCTCCCTGTCAGCGCCGAATTAAGATTAGTTGCAGTTTAACTAACTTCCGAGCGCCGATGGCTGAAGCCCCTGATGAGGGGGAGGGAGAGTAGGTCGTTTGCGGGGGAGTTTTATAGCGGAGAGCCTGGGGCGATTTGGATCCAGGCTCTTTACATCATTACAATTAAAATATGCCAACCGACTTTCACATCATATTCGAAAAGGACGACGACTGGTTCATCGGCTATTGCCCGGAGGTTCCGGGCGCTAACGGTCAAGGCCGGACTGAAGCGGAATGCCGGCAGAATGTCCTCGAAGCCGTCGAACTCGTCCTGCAATATCGATTGGAACAAGCCTCGCAGGTTTTTTAGAATCTATCTTATCTCGAATTATGGGTAAATATCAAAAACTCATCGAAATAATCAACGATGCGGAATCGGACGCCAATATAGATTTTGACGACTTATGTAACCTGCTAAAGAAACTTGGCTTCGACGAGCGCATTCGCGGCAGTCATCACATATTTCGAAAAACCGGAATCGAAGATAAAATCAACCTGCAACGCGACCAGAGCAAAGCCAAAGCCTATCAAGTCCGTCAAGTGCGGAAAACCATTCATTACTACCAACTAAAACTCAAAGACGATGCATAAATACGAAATCATTATCTATTGGGATGAAGCCGACCAGTGCTATATCGCCGATGTCCCTGAACTTCCCGGCTGCCTTGCGCACGGCAAATCTTACGATGAAGCGCTATTGCAGGCTAAAGAAGCCATAATATTATGGCTGGATACTGCACGTGAATTCGGCGACCCTATTCCAGAGCCAAAAGGGCGAAGGCTGGCTTTTGCTTGAACCGAGTCGCCGCGCGCCGATGGCAGAAGCCCCTGTTGAGTGGGAGGGAGAGTAGAGCCTGCGGGGGAGTTTTACAAACGAAGAGTCTGGGGCTATTAAGTCTTCAGGCTCTTTGTCGTTTTCAAGCGCATTTGGATTTAACGAGCCGGATGTTTATATTAAATTATGACTGCTAACACTATCGACACAGAGCGTCTTGATTTCGATTGGGACGACGCGAAAGCCGAAGCCAACCTCTGCAAACACGGAATTTCGTTCGCGGAAGCGGAATCGGTCTTCGACGACCCACTTTCAGCGGTTTTCAATGACCCTGACCATTCCATCCAGGAAGCCCGTAAAATCATCAAAGGTCATTCCGAGCAAGGTCGTCTGTTACTCGTATGTTTCGTTGTGCGCGGCGATACCTTACGCATCATCAGCGCTCGTCGATTAACCAAACCAGAAACCAAAGAATATGAAGAAGGCAAAAGACACCGACGCAGACACAATGCGTGACGAATATCACTTCGACTACTCCAAAGCCGAATGGGGCAAGTTTGCCGGCAGAGTGAATCGCAGTGGAGCGAAGGTCGTAACCATAGACGCCGAGGTCGCTGAAGTCTTCCCTGACTCAGTCTCCGTCAACGACGCGTTGCGGAAATTCATCGCCATCAGTGAACTTACTGCGCCAAAGAAGACAACGCCAAGGAAGCGTAGGACTGGGAAAGGAACAGCGAAGAGTATTAAAGCGACGGTAGCATGATTTCGGACCGCAACACTGCTTCGCCTGACGCCTACACGAGCGTTCAGTAGCTTAGAGCCTGTCCCTGCGAAGGCTGGGAGCGTCTGCGGGGGAGTTTTAAAACCGTTGCCGGTAGATTACCGGCGGCGGTTTGTTTTTATATGCTTGACAATTTGGATATTATTACTTAACTTAAATTTATGGATTCAACAGTCAAACATATCGTCGATAAAGTCGTCGAATTCATCCAGCCGTCGAAAGTTATCCTTTTCGGTTCACGAGCGGCTGGAATTGCAGGACAAAAGAGCGATTATGATGTGGTAATAATCTATGACGGCGCATTGTCCAAGCGTGAAGTCAAGGTCGAAATCCATAAACGGCTATTTCCGCCGTCTTTTGCCCTAGACCTGTTCGTTCTGACGACTGCTGAATTAGAACGCTATAAATCTGTAGCGAACTCAATCGCCCGCGAAGCAGTCGAAAAGGGAGTTGTGGTCTATGGGTGATGCCGCGTATGAAGAAGTCCAACGCTGGCTGAAAAAGGCTCAACACGACCTCACAGCCGCTCAAACGCTACTTAAAGAAACACCCGAATTGTCGGATGTCATCTGTTTTCATTCACAGCAGTGCGTCGAAAAGGCTCTAAAAGCCTATCTCGCAGCGGTTGACCAGCCTATCGAAAAAACACATTATCTGCCGCATCTATTAGCGGAGTGCATTAAGTCGTATATGGAATTTGAGTTCTTATTGGAGATAGCGACGCGACTGACTGATTATGCGGTCGAAGCACGTTATCCAAGCGATTTACAAGAAACGACTCTCGAAGAAGCGCCGGAAGCGCTAAAAATGGCTGAGGAGGGGCGGCGATTCATCTAATTAAAAATCGAAGCGCTGAATTAACGCGGTCAAGCCGCCGCGCACCGATGGCTGATGCCTATAATAAGCGGGTGGGAGAGTAGGCGCCTGCAGGGGAGTTTATCAGGCGAAGAGCCTGGAGCGATTTGGATCCAGGCACTTTACATCATTACAATTAAAATATGCCAACCGACTTTCACATCATTTTCTAGAAGGACGACGACTGGTTTATCGGTTATTGTCCCGAAGTTCCCGACGCTAACGGTCAAGGCCGGACTGAAGCGGAATTCCGGCAGGATTGTCCTTGGAGCCATCGAACACGTCTTACAATACCGACTGGAACAAGCCCTGCAGAGACTTCCAAGCGAAGCTGTCATAGCGCCGCTTTTGGCTTAATGAAACGCCACGATTTCTCAAGCACTTGAGGCGTCATAGTTACGTTTTTGTCCGCGAAGGCTCAAGCCACTCGCTTATGAGAATCCTCTCAACGGAAAAGTCGAAACCGTTCCCCGCCACATTGAAATCAAGAACAAACTTGTCAAAGGTATTTGTGACCGTCTCGAAATACCATCGCCTTGGGATAGATGACGCCGTGCCGACGGCACAAGCCCTGATGAGTGGGTAGGAGAGTATGTCATTTTATGGGGGAGTTCTTTAGTCGAAGAACCTGGGGCGATTTCAGTCTCCGGGATTTTCATTCCCGGAATGATATCTATAAAAGATATGGATTTAAAATGGCTGCTATTCATAATGAGAAGGCAGCCATCTTTGATTCAGGCAGTTAAGATTCGGAAACTTAAGGACGCAGATGCTTAAGCGCTCACTTTACTGTCCAATAGCCGTCGCTTTCGTCGAACAGGCTGGGGTCGCTAGCGCTGACCCGCGCCTTGTAAGTCGAGGAAGCCAATAGGCTGCCGACATCGGCAAATTCATATAAACCGTCGTTCATGGTGCCTTCGGAGACTTTATACCAGAAGTTCTCGGCTGTATAGAAGGTTAGGCGCACAATGCCCAAATCTGAATGCGATTTCCAGCGCACGATAATCTTATCCCCCTTTTGAAAAACCTCCCCGCCATTGGGGTGTTCGACTTGAATGAACTTGGCGCTGTAAGCCTGTATCAGGCTGGCATTGGTGAAATCCGATGTCCCGCGGCTGTTGAACGCCCGCACGCGATATAGGTAAGTCCGGCCGGGCGATGTTTCTGTATCTGCGAAAGTCCGGACATCCGCACCGACCTGCCTGATTCTAATCCAAACTGTATCTCCATCACTCTGCCGGAAAATTTCAAAGCCGTCTTCGTTAGCGGCGTTATCCTGCCAATTCAAACTGACTTGACGCATACCGTCCAGGACGGTTTGGAGTTGACTCGGGGCGTTCGGCGCGATGTTAATGGGAATTGTGACGGATACGATAGCGGTCGGCTGGCTGAATTGTTCGCCGCGGAAGGCGCAGACATAATAGCGGTATTCCATCGCGGGAGTGCGGCCGGCAATATAAACCGAGTCAACATTCGGATTAGTGCGGGTGACCAGACCGAATTGCGCTATGTCCTTCGGCGCTTCGAAGATGGCAAAGCCGTCCTCGTTGTCGGACCAATCGCGCCATTGCAGCAGGATGCGGTTGTCGGCTAGCGCTTTGGCTGTCAAATCTGACGGCGCCAGCGGCTTCTGCGATGTCAAACCTGAGCAGCCGGTCAGGACGACAAGCAGCCCTAACAAGCGGAAAAAGTTCATTGCAGCCTCATTTAGAAAGTGATGGATTCACTCTATTTTATTAAAATAAGAGTTTAAAACCGTAATGCAATGTAATTAAAAGAAATTCGAATTTAAGTGAAAAATGAATTTAATGATTTACCTTTTCTATTGACAAAGATAAATGCAGTCATTAATATATAAAGTATTATAAGTAATTGTAAAAGTGATGAAAAATCCAGAAAACTCAAACTATAGCAAGACAGATGTCCTCATCAACGAAAAACTGTGCTATAAAGCGGCAGACGAGGGCATCCAAGACTGTCTGAAAATGCAATTTTTCCCGCCGTCGACTCGCCGTAGTCAACGGCAGAACATTGTAAATCCGATAGATACGCTGCCGACCACAGCGGGTCGGCAACGGAAACAGGCATTTTCAGACAGTCTGGTCCGCCTTGCCATCTACTAACAAATCATATACTTTTGCAATTACCTCATTACTAAACATTGCGTCGGAAGTAGCTTCGCATTGACACAATTGTCATACTGAATGTAGTGAAGCATCTTTTCTGGGAGTGTGGACTTCAAATCTTCGCTTTGTTGAGGAATGATGACATCTAACATTTGACACAGCACTTGATTTGATTACAATTTCTAACCTTCAACCCACAAACTAATGAATTCTCATATCTCAGAACCTGACGCGTTAGCGCCTAAGATAAATTGGAAGGAGAAGCGCATAGCGCCGCACTGGTCGCTATTGGCGGCGGCGCTGATCATCTTCGCTTTTCTGCTGGATATGGTTCGTCCGTTCGTCAATCCGCTGTCGATGTCGGTGGCGATATTAATCCTGCTCTATCCATCGCGCCGCATCCGCGCCATCAAGCCATTATTGTTTTTAGCGTTGATTGTCGCGCTCATATCGATTTGGTGGAGGTTGAGTTCGCTGCTCACGCCCTTTGTAATTGCGTTTGTTTTGGCTTACGCCTTTGACCCGCTGGTCGAATGGCTGACGCGGCGGGGATTTCCGCGTTTGATGGTAATATTGAGTTTGGTCGTAATCTTATTAGGCGTATTGGTCGGGGCGGCAATTTTGGCGCTGCCGCGGTTATGGGAGGAAATCAACAATTTAGCGACGATGGTGCCTCAATGGGTTGACGAAGTCAAGGCTTGGGGCGAAACAATTCTATTCCCTTGGTTCAAGGCTTTGAATTTGCCGGTGAAGACGATTTGGGGCGAGGTTCAGCCGCGGCTGCCGAATATTTTAAATAGTATCCTTAATGCCTTCGCCGATTGGAGCGGCAAGGCGCTGTCGGGCATCATCGGGTTCATAGCCGGACTCTTTAATTTAATTCTCATCCCGATTTTGACGATATATTTTTTAAATGATTTCGCGAAAATACGGCGCTGGATTTATTCATTGTTCCCTGAAAGTTATAAAACCGATGCCTTGAAGGCTTATCATCAATTGAATACGGTGATGTCGGCTTATATCCGCGGGCAGTTGATTGTCTGTCTTTTTCTGGCGACCTGGATTGGATTAGGCTTATTGTTCTTTGTCAAACTGCCTTATGCATTGATGCTCGGCGCAGCCGCCGGGCTGCTCAATTTGCTGCCCTATGTCGGCACGACTTCGGCGCTGGCGCTGACGCTCGTCGTAGCGATGTTCCAGCCCTATCCGGTAGGGACAGCCTTAAAAGCCTTGATTGTATTCGTGTCGGCGCAGTCGCTCGAAGGCAATCTCATCACGCCGCGCATCGTCGGAGACCGTGTCGGGCTGCATCCGGTCGTAATCATCTTCATCGTCCTGCTTTTTGCCACTCTATTTGGATTTGTAGGTATGTTAATAGCCATTCCGGTCGGCGCGGCAGCAAATGTGTTGATTAAAATATGGGTCGAAAGAATACACAGACTCGAAGATATGCACAGTGATTTGGCAAAAACTTCTTGACATATCAAGTTGAAAGTTTTAACTTGTAAAAGTGAAAGTAAATGACATTGATAGTGATGAGGAAGCAAGGACGTAAGGAAACAGGGACTTGCTTTCTTTATATTAATGGGGTCAGAATATAATGTCCCATCTCCCCCCGCTTGCGGGGGGAAAGACAATCACACAGTAAACTATATTCTGCCCCAGTTAATAACTTTCACTGACAATAAAATCAAATTATTATCATCAACCCAGTGAAAAGAATATTAATCGTCGAAGACGAGGAGGTTGCCCGCGAAGTCCTGGTTCAAGCGCTGGAACTGCTGGGATATAAAACCTTAGCCGCTGAAAACGGGCGTTACGCCAAGCAGATATTAAAACATAAACCTGTCGATTTAATACTGACCGATATCTATATGCCTGAAGTCGACGGGCTGGAACTATTGGAATATGTCCGCAGCAATGGCTATAATCTGCCGGTAGTGCTGATAACCGGCTTCGATGCGACCGAAGCCCATCAAGCCTTGAAAAAATATGACCGCACCTCGCTCTTGCTAAAGCCATTTCGGCTAACGACTCTCAAGAGCGTCATCGAAAGCGCGTTGAATGAAGGTGAAAGTAAGTAAATGAGTAAACAAGTAAGAAAGTAAGAAAGTGAGCGAGCGAACGGACTACTTTCTTACTTGATTACTTATACCTGAATCCGCAAAGGATTTGGAAAATTCTAACGCGACGCATTAAAATCGACCTTTTTTGAGTTATTTCCGTCTAATCATCGTCAAAATATCGCAATACAATCATTTTTCACCACCCAATTTGCTCTTTGAAAACCCAAAATAAGACCTTTTCAGCCCGACAAGACAGAGTTATCCCACTCCACTCTTGGTGGATGGTTGAATCGGCTGATTTCAAACAGACTGAACCGACACTAACTAAATGCCGCGTGCAACCTAGCCCACACCGGATACCAGCGGTTGTTCCTCCCAAAGGACAATACCCAATTCCGAGCGTGATTGACTACCCGGCAAGCAATGTATACTATGTCCTGAAGCACGCTGCGAATGCGCCGACGCTTAACCGATTTCCGATACGGCGCCGGATAATCCAATGAACGCTGCCCTATAAGACGCAAGGCATTGTAAGCGAACATCCCCAGCAATAATACCAAATTGTTGGTCGCAAACTTGCCGCTGGGCAAACGCTCTAAATCCATATCGGTCTTTAACTCCGAGTGAAACTGCTCGGAAGTGCCATGCTGGTGATACAACTCGATTATCGTCTTCTCGCTAAAGCCCAGCGAAGTCCAATAAGTATTGACCTCCAGCGTCGGTTGAAGCAGCATCTGCCCGTCGGGGTCGCAGGTTCGTTCAATGACCTCAAACACCAGCCGCAGCGATAGTCCGTCTCGTTCGACGAAGCGCGAACCGAGCCAGATCTTCTTGCCCGGACGCGGCTCTTCGCACAGCCCGAACCGCTTGGCGGCTACTAACCAGTCTTGCGGGTCTTCCTGACGCAGATTATGCTTGATGAGCCAGTCTACTTTCTCTTTGATGCAGACTTGGATGTTCTCTATCGCATCGTGGGCGGAGTCCATTCGCACCAGCAAGGGGGCGGCAGTGATTTTGCGTGCCTGGCAGATGCTGGCTTTGAGAAATTGCTTGCCGTTGCGCTGGCTGTGTGCCTTGCCTTCGCGCAGTTCGATATTCGCCAGGTAGCCTTCGACGCCGAGGTAAGCCATAATCGGTGCGTAGCCATCGACATTCTTATAGGTGCGGGAAACGCCTTCCTTGTGGCTGTTGGAGTTATCGAAGGGGGATACATCGATGTCCAGCGGAACGAGGTCGCCGCAGCAGGGCGTCAGTTCAGCAAAGCGGTGCACGCTATCGGCCGACAGGCTGCGGATAGTTTCGTCGAAGCAGTTATCAGCCAAGTTGAGGCGGTCGCGCAGGGTTTCGGCGGACGGCACGCGGGACAGCCCTATGGCTTTGCGCAGCAGGACATCCTCTTGAAAGGGTTTGACGGCGTCGAAGTCGGGCTTGCCGATGAAGAGTAAGGTTGTCATCGTGCCGAGAATCTCGCCGTGGCGCAGTTCGGGCTTCGGTCGACGGAGCAGATGGACTTTATCGACTTGCCTTTTGAATTCGCAGGCTTCGAGGATGTCGCCGAGCAGGGCTATTCCGCTGTGGCTGGATAGTTCCTCGTTGGATTGGGTAACTTTGAATTTAGTGTTGGACGACATTTGCACCTGTCGGGTGAAGTTGGACAACGCTAAAAATACGCTCAAAGAACAACAAAAACAAGCGTAAACAGCCTTTTGTTAATAAAGTGTGTTTACGGATTTAGGAAAATATAAGGAATTTATCATTGCCATCGGCGACTTCGATCCGACGACGCGCCAACTTTTCGAAGCCGTGCTGCCGGACGAAGAAGAACACCTCTGGACTTTCAACCAGATGCTCGATAAATAAAATCTTAGGCTAATTTGCGTTCATTAGGTCACAATTAATTGAACACATTCACAACGGATTTAACGGATTAAACAGATAACTTATTACATCTAACCTCTTATCCGTTCCATCAGTTTCATCCGTTGTGAATTATATTAGTTTAAGTGTCCTTAAGAACGCGACTTGGTATTAAGACGCGTTGGGCGCTCAAGCCTGATACAATCAATCCTTGTTATAAACATACAGGGGCGCACGATTGTGCGCCCCTGTAAGTTTTTGTTTTATAGCCTGACTTCAAAGAAACCAGGCTGGTATTATAATATAGACAGGAGGACAGGCGTCCCTGCCTGTCCACTTTGCAGACATATCTCCCGGGACAGGCAGGGACGCCTGTCCTCCTGTCCGACATACTGGAAGCCATTAATACAAGTGAACACTAGGCCGTTTTAGTCGGTGTTTTTATATCTTCTTTGAAAGTCGGATTGACTTCCTCCGGCGTCGCGCCGAGTCTTATCGGAAAAGGAATATAGTCGGCTTGGGTGACTTCACCCTCCTCATCCGGCGCGGGTTCGACCTCCGGCAACGGACCTAAGTCGGGGTCTAATTCGATATGTTCTGTATGAACAGTATTTTGAGGCGGTGCAGGAGGTGATGTTGACTTGGAAGACGATTCAGATTTGGGATGAGGTATAGAATTAGGCGGCTGCGGGGATGCACCGGACTTGATTTTGGCAAAGCAATCCCGGCAATAGACCGGTCGTCCGGCGATGGGCTTGAACGGCACTGAAGCCGGTTTGCCGCAAGCCGCGCACTCGACTTGAAAATCGCGGCTGCGCGGCTTGGGCAGCGATGCTTGCGGCGCTGCGGACTCGATACCAGCGCCGGCTTCCCGCTCGCGCTTACGCTTGGCGCGGCATTCGCCGCAATGCCGCGGCGGGCTGAAACCCTTTGAACCGTAAAATTCCTGTTCACGCACGGTGAACACAAAATCTCGACCGCAAGTGTGACATATTATCACTTTATCTTGCAAATCCATCTCGGCTGCTCCTTCTTCAGTCCCGCCCCACGCGGTTCGATGTGAAACTAAACATTACCGGAAGTAAAGTCCCATTTTGAAAAGTGTCGGTTGAACGCAGTGAAGCATCGTATCTGGTTAAGCCGCGATGAGATTCTTCACTTCGTCGGAATGACTCAATCTTATTGTGCGCAATTCCTACAACACACCGCTTAAATGGTTGATATATAATTATATTTAATTTAATAATCCCTCCCGAATTCCGCCGAACGCTCCATTCGACATCATCACTATTACATCGCCGCGCCTTATCTCACTTTTTATCTTCGCCGCCATCGCTTCATAATTGTCATAGTATTCCGCTTCTATCCCGCGTGCTTTTAGTTCGTTGACAATCTTATTCCGGTCGAGACGCTGTTCGGCTGGAATAGATGCCGCGCGATGCACAGGACCGATTATGACCTTATCGGCAATCGCCAAGGCTTCGGTCAACTCATTTTGGAAGAAACGCCTTACCATCGTATTCGAACGCGGTTCAAACAGCGCCCATAAACGCGCCTGTGGGTGCATCGCCCGCACTGTCTCCAGCGCGGCTTGCACAGCCGTCGGATGATGAGCAAAATCGTCGTAAAGTCGGCAATTGCTCATCAGGCGCATTCCGGTCAAACGACGTTGCACGCCGGTGAAAGAAAATATAGCCTCCAGTGCGACCTGCCTATCGACTCCCATTTCCTCAGCCAGCGCCAAACATAGCATCGCGTTCATTAAATTGTGCCGGCCGGGGATTTTAAGTCTCAACTCGCCAGAGGCTTCGTTATCGATATAGCAAGGCGCGTGCCAAAACTTGTCTTTATCGATGTAGAACTTCCCTAATCGCCATTGGCATTGCCCGCTCAATCCATAAGTTACGACCGGACAGCGCGCTGCGCTTGCAGCATCGACTGCGTTGCGGTCGTCGCCGTTCACGACCAAACGGCCGGTTTGCGGCAACAATCCGGCAAAACGCTTGAATTCGGCGCTGATGGCTTGAATATCGGCGTAAATGTCCGAATGGTCGAACTCAAGCGAGGTTATACCGGCGTAGAAAGGTCGATAATATAGAAACTTAGGTCGTTTGTCAAACCAAGCCGAGTCATATTCGTCGCCTTCAATGACGAATACTTCGCCGCTGCCTTTGCGGCAGGGCGTTTCTAAATCGTTGGGAATTCCGCCGACCAGCCAGCCCGGCTCCCTTCCAGCGTATCGCAAAATATGCGCCATCAACGCCGTGGATGTTGTTTTGCCATGCGTGCCGGCGATGACGACCGATTTGCGTCCAACTAAGAATTGGCGCTGGATTAAATCCGGCAGCGAAACGCAAAGCAGGTTACGGTCGAGCGCGGCTTCCAATTCGACATTGCCGCGCGAGATGGCGTTGCCGACGACGATTAAGCCGTCGTCGGGCAGATTTTGCGCATTAAAACCCTGATAGAGTCGGATACCGCTGCCCGACAGGAAATCGCTCATCGGTGGGTAGAAAGCGCTGTCCGAGCCACTCACATTCCATCCGCAGCGCTGAAGTTCGACGGCGGTCGAAGCCATCGCTGTGCCGCACACGCCGATGAAATGCACGCGCGGACGCTGTCCATCGTCCAATTATGCTTGATTGAAATCGATTTATATTATAGTATATTGTTTAAATTAATGGCTGTCAAGTGGATTTCAAACTATTTTGTTTGGATTTTACGAGTATTGAGTGTTTAGGTGCGAGGCGCGAGGTTATTCTTCACCTGGCGCGGGCGCGGGAACTAATATCGTCCGGCTATTTTTAAAAAAACGCCAAATATTACCAAAACCTTGACAAAGTCTTTTTTTATATATATTATTTTCCAGACTTTGAGTAGTCCGCTTTGTCCTATTGGTTTATAGATTTATCAGTATATTAACTGGGGTAGAATATAGTTTATGTTGTGATTGTTCTTCCCCCCCGCAAGCGGGGGGAGAAGAGACGCTGTATTACGACTATCATCATCGCCGCCGGCACCGGCGTCAATTATAAATCATCGACTATAATGCCCGTCAATTCAAATCGCCGGCAGGTTTTGAACCCGCCCACTTAAAAGCCCCGCTGGAGGGAGTCGAAGGACTCTATCCGGCGGGGCATTCTGTTAATTGGAATTTGGAATTTGCAATTTGGAATTGTTTTACTTTACTCCAAATTCCAAATTCCAAATTCCAAATTCGATATTGCGCCTAATCCTTTCAATGCGCTGACGGAGGTGAAGTTTGAACTTGAGCAGACTGGCGATGTTAAGTTGCAGAT
>Ga0194112_10009033_pt1 | contig 12747 bp, 8 predicted proteins | sample TA2MahC400mmetaG_FD_146191 | JGI IMG/M metagenome (GOLD analysis project Ga0194112, IMG submission 146191) | Freshwater microbial communities from Lake Tanganyika, Tanzania - TA2015016 Mahale Deep Cast 400m | ecosystem: Environmental > Aquatic > Freshwater > Lake | place: Tanzania: Lake...
AGTTGCCGGATGCCCTGAAAACCACGCTGGCGCGTATGCAATTCGTCAATCCCACCCCCATTCAGGAACAGGCCATCCCTGTCGCCCTCGAAGGTCGCGACATCCTCGGCACCGCACAGACCGGCACGGGCAAGACCGCCGCGTTCACCGTGCCGTTGGTCGCTCGCCTGTTGGAAGACCCGAAAGCCACCGCGCTCATCATGTGCCCCACCCGCGAATTAGCGACTCAGGTCTCCAAAGTCGTCGTGGAACTGCTCGGCTTCAAAAGCTACATCAAGACCGCATTGCTCATCGGCGGCGACAGCATGGGCAAGCAGCTCATGCAGTTGAAGGCGAAGCCGCGCGTCATCGTCGGCACCCCTGGCCGTATCAACGACCACCTCGACCGCACCACCCTGCGCCTCGACCAGACCAAAATCGTCGTGCTCGATGAAGCCGACCGCATGCTCGACATGGGCTTCGGCATCCAGATCGACGCCATCCTCGGCCACGTTCCCGCTGAGCGTCAGACCATGCTCTTCTCCGCCACCCTGCCCCGCGAAATCCTCAATCTGGTGAAGAACTACCAGACCGACCCCGTGCGCATTTCCGTGGGCGAAGCCAACGCCGCTGCCACCAAAGTCGAGCAATCCAGCGTGTTCCTCACCGCCGGTGAGAAATACGGTGAATTGCTGAAGCAGCTCGACCAGCGTGAAGGTTCGGTCATCATCTTCGTGAAGACCAAATTCGGCGCAGACCGCCTCGCCACCCGCCTCGCGGAAGACAACCACCGCGTGGACGCCATTCACGGCGATCTCCAGCAGCGCAAGCGCGAGCGCGTGATTCAGGCGTTCCGTGATAAGCGCCACCGTATCCTCGTCGCCACCGACGTCGCCGCTCGCGGTCTCGATATTCCGCACATCGAACACGTCATCAATTTCGACCTGCCGCAGAACCCGGAGGATTACATCCACCGCATCGGCCGCACCGCGCGTGCCAACAGCAAAGGTTCCGCTGTCAGCTTCGTCAGCCGCGACGAGAACCGCAAATGGCGCGCCATCAGCGACATGCTCGACCCCAACGCCGCCAAACAGGACAGCACCCATGTTTCCGCCTACCGCACGGGCAAGCCTTTCGTGAAGGCCGGCGCGAAATCCAACCCCTTCGCCAAACAGGATAAATACGGCGCGCCGAAGAAATCCTACGGCGAGAAGGCTACCATGCCGAAAGAGCGCAAGCCCTTCGCGGAACGCTCCAACGATGCCTATGAGCCAGCGCGCAGCACCGCCCCACGCCCTTGGCGCGATGCTAGCGCGGATAAACCCGCGCACTCCGCTTCGGAAGGTTACAGCAAAAAGGCCTATACCCCGCGTGAAGACCGCGCGGAGAAGTCCTTCGACAAGCCTTACGGCAAAAAGCCCTTCGGTGAGAAGAAAGCTTTTGGTGAAAAGAAATTCGGCGAAAAGAAAGCTTTCGGAGACAAAAAACCTTGGGGCGAAAAGAAAGCCTTCGGTGATAAAAAACCCTTCGGCAAACCCGCCGCTGGCCGTCCTTGGCAGAGCGACGACACCTCGCCCGAACAGCGTGGCGAGCGTCCCGCAGCGCGTGATTTCGCCGAGCGGAAACCGAAGGAATTCGGTGAACGCAAGCCTTTCGGTCGCACCGCCGAGCAGCGTGCGGAACGTCCATCCCGTGGTGAACGTGCGCCCCGCGCCGAGCGCGCAGCGACCTACGAGAAAGCGGAACGCGCTCCTCGTGAATACGCTCCCCGTGAAGAAGGTGCTCGTGAATACACCAAAAAGCCCTTCGGCGAAAAGAAGGCCTTTGGTGAAAAGAAAGCATTCGGCGAGCGCAAGCCTTTTGGCGACAAGAAGCCCTATGAAGCCAAAAGCTTCGGCGACCGTCCTTATGTGAAGAAGCCTTTCGGTGAAAAGAAGGCTTTCGGCGAGAAAAAGGCCTTCGGTGAAAAGAAAGCCGATTTCACTTCGGATGCGCGCCCTGATTATGACGCATCCCGTCGCGCCTATAACGAGCGTCTTTCGGCGGCACAGGGACGCCCCATCAGCCCCAACGCCGGCAAACCCGCCGCGAAAAAACAATTCGCGAAGCGCCCGCGCTAAGCTTCAGCATTAGCCTAGAACAACGAAACCCGCAGGTTCATCACCTGCGGGTTTCTTGTTTGAAGCCGTCTGCGGGATCGGCTTCATGTCTTGACTATAGCACCGCCCCTATAAAGAAACCATGCGCCCCTCACGCAGCAAGCACCTTTCAGATGCATGGATTTTTCACTTGATTATGGGGGGTTAGTCATGTTCTATTACTTTTTTCACATTTTTCCGACCTGAGTTTCCATGCGAAGAATCCTGTTTTCCTGCCTCGCCCTGCTCCCTGCGCAAGCAGCCACCGCGAATGATGACATCAATAACGCCCAATGGCGTGTGCATCCCGGCACGATTGAATTTTCCTTGCCGCAGCAGAAAACCAAATTCCTTTTCGATGGCTATGTGCAAGCGGATGGTTTCCTGCCGCTGAAACCGAACTCCGCGCAGGAAGATGCGGAATTACGCCGTATCCGCCCCACCATGCGCATTGAAATCGGTGATAATTTCTCGTCCAAGTTCTCCACCGAGCTTTCCGATGGGCGTAATGAATTGCAGGACGCTTACGGGACTTACGCATTCCACCCGAATTTCTCGCTGACGGCGGGTAAGATGAAAACCCCGCTTGGTCTTGAGATAAACCAGTCCAGCTCTGATATGCAATTCATCGAGCGCAGCCCCGTTTCCTCCCTGCTCCCCGGTCGTGAATACGGTCTGATGGCGGATGGTGAATTCAGCGAGAAAACCATCAGCTACTCCCTCGGCGTGTTCACCAACGGTGCGGAAGACGAAGGACCGGACGGTGAAGACTGGCGCAACCGCACCTATGCCGCGCGCGTGCTTGTCAGCCCCTTCAAAGGTTCGGGAAGCGCGTTCGACAAGCTCCAGTTTGGCATCGGCGGGGATTACGGCGACCGCGACAGCACTCCCAGCCGCAAACGCTTGACCGGAGCGGAAAGCTCCGCAGGCGGCGAACTGCTGGATTACCTCGGCGCATCTCTGGCTGACGGCTCGACCATCCGCTTGTCTCCGCAGATGCACTGGTACCACGGGCCATTCGAGATGATGGGCGAATACGCCTATATCCGCCAAGGTACGCTGAACACCGCCACCAGTGCGCGCGACACGCTGGCGTTCCATGCCGCGCAGCTGAGCGTTGGCTACGTCCTCACCGGTGAGAACACCACCTATGGCCACCTGAACCCCGCCCGTCCCTTCAACCCCTCCGCCGGACAATGGGGCGCATGGGAAGTGACAGGCCGCATCGCTTATGTGGATGTGTCGGACGCGAATGACGCGCGTTTCGTGGACACCACCGCCTCCGCCGACAACCTCACCGCGCTGACGGCGGGTCTCAACTGGCACCTGAACAATTATGTGAAGGTGCTGTTGAACTATGAATACGCCACCTTCGACCAGAACCTGCCGGAAGAGCAGAGCGTGTTCAGCCGTTTGCAGCTCGAATTCTAAGCGCGTAGCATAAAACACACAGCATAATGGGTTTTTTACGGGGTCGCCTGTAGGGTGGGTCTGCTCATAAGCACATCCTATCCACAAAACATGAATATAAGGACTCATCCCATGAAAAAGCTCGTAGCACTCACCGCTGTCGCTTCCGTTGCCCTCTCCTCCGCCGCTTTCGCCATGAGCGACAAAGACCTGCTCGCGAAAGCGACCGTCTCCCTGACCGACGCTATCGCGCTGGCTGAGAAGAACCAGGCTGGTAAAGCCATCGAAGCTGACCTCAGCGAAGAAAAAGACACCCCCATCTGGGAAATCAAACTCCTGAATGGCGATCAGGAATTCGACGTGAAAGTGAACGGCGCGACCGGCACCATCATCGAATCCAAAAAAGACTGATAATCAATCAGCATTACCTTTCAAGGGGAGGCTTCACCGCCTCCCCTTATTTTTTACCGCAAAGTTTATTATTCCTTAACCGTTTGGATTTATGGTATAGAGGCTGACATATCCTTTCGGAGCTGCATTGAATGCGTAAATTCTTCACTTACACCTGCGCTGCCTTCATCCTTTTCAGCCTCGTGAATCCTGTTCTGGCCTATGATGCCGACGATATGGCACAGGATGCCAAACTCCTGAACCGCACCAAGATTTCCCTCACTGATGCCATCGCCATCGCCGAGAAACACAAGAACGGCAAAGGCTTCAACGCCTCGCTCGACGATTATGACGGCGCGGCGATATACAGCGTGACGGTCATTCAGGGCGATAAAAGCTATGATGTGGAGATCGACGCTTTAACCGGCGAAATCGCCGATGTTGTCTCCGAAGAGCACGACACGATAGAGCCATCCGCTGGCGTTGTGGAGCCCGCCATCCCTGAGGGCAGCATCGTTATTGAGGAAGGCGCGAGCGAACCGGAGACCCCCGAAGAAGCCGCGCTGGTCGAGCATTGAACGCACCACGCTTGCACGGAATTACAAAGGGGAGGCCTAGGCCTCCCCTTTTTTGCTCCTCGACACTTAGCTTGAGGGCAATTCCTAATTTTTCTTCAGCACACCCGCGAAGAAGATATTCATCAGGCTGGGCGCGGATTTCTTCAAATCACGGTTATCGTTGTAACGCAGATAATCATTGAATATGCCGCAGACATAGGCATGCAAGGCGAAGGCGGCGAGTTCTGGGGTCATCCCCTCGACCAGACGCCCCTCCTCATGGGCTTTCACGAAACCTCGACCGAATTTAGCCAGCACATCCATACGTTTCTGCACAGGACAGCAATTCTGGGCGATACTCATCTCATCGGGCTTCTCGCAGCGGAACATGATGATGCTGAAGACATTACGCATCCGCTCGTCCGTCGCCAGAAGCTGCAAAACATGGATGGTCGAAGCGCGCAACGCCTCGATGGGGTCCTTGGCCGATTGCATTTCTTCATCGAAGAAGGCATCTAGGGGAGCTTTCGCGCGCTCATGCACCGCACCGAAAAGCGCGGCTTTATTCTCGAAATGCCAGTATAACGCGCCACGGGTCACCCCCGCGCGTTTGGCGATTTCCTCCAAAGAGGCCGAGCCGACACCCTTCTCCAGAAACACGGATTCCGCCGCATCCAGAAGAAGTTCTCTTGTCTTCTCAGTATCTTCTTTATTCTTTCTGACCATGCCTCATGCCTGACGAGTTGTTTTTTGCAGCGCATCATTTTTTTTGCTTCCGATGCGATGTTGTCTCTTGCAACCATACAATCATGTATGTATATTGTCACCCATAAACTTTCAGAAAGCACCTCCTCTATGTCTTCCGGTTATCCTTCTTCCTATGATTCTGGGCGGAAATCGCGCCTGCTCCCCATCGTCGCGGGCATCGTGGTGCTCGGTGCGGTCGCTTATGGTGTCTCCAAACTCTTCGGCGGCGGCGCACCGGAACAGCATGCCATGCCCCCCGCCGCAGTGACGGTGCTGGAGATTCAACCGAAAGATGAGCCTATCACCTATGAATACGCAGGCCGCACGGCTGGCTCGCGTGAGGTGGAGATTCGTGCCCGCGTCAGCGGCATCCTGCAAGAGCGCACCTATGTGGAAGGTTCGGAAGTGAAGGAAGGGCAAGTCCTCTTCCGCATCGACGCCGCGCCCTTCGAAGCATCCCGCGCCCAGCAGCAAGCCTTGCTGACCCAGACCGAGCGCAACTGGCAGCGTGTTTCCGAGCTGTATAAGGAAAAAGCCGTTTCCGCCAAGGAATATGACGACGCCCGCGCTGCTTATGAACAGGCGAAAGCGACCGTGGACACCGCCCGCATCAACCTCGGCTACACCACCGTACGCGCGCCCATCAGCGGCGTCACCAGCAAGGAAGGCCTTTCCGAAGGCAGCCTTGTCACCGCTGACACCAGCCTGCTCACCCGCGTGACCAAGCTCGACCCGCTCTATATCGAATTCGCCTACCCCGATTCCGACGCGATTTCCCAGCGGATGGACATCGCTTCCGGAAAACTCGTCCTTCCCGCAGATAAGAAACTCCGCGCCGAAGTACGCTTCGGGGATGGCAGCGTCTATGACAAAGAAGGTGTCGTGAACTTCACCGACAGCATCATCGATCCGCAGACCGGAACCGTTCGCGCCCGTGCTGTGCTGGCGAATAAGGACGGTGCATTGCTTCCCGGCCTCTTCGTGCGCGTCGTCGTGAAAGGTTTCGTGCGCCCCGACGCCATCGCCATTCCGGATCAAGCCATCATGCAAGGGCCAGAAGGACAGTATGTTTACGTCGTGACACCTGAAGGCAAGGCCGCCATCAAGCCCATCAAGGCTGGCGCGCTGCTGAACGGCGGCAAAAAACTCCGCCTCATCGAGGATGGTCTGGTCGCTGGCGACAAGGTCATCACCGAGGGGATGATCAAAGTGCGTCCTGACGCGCCTGTGACCGTCTCCCCGCCCACTGCCGCAGCATCCGCCGCAACCACCGAAAACGCTTCCGAAGGCGCACCCACACCCGCAGACGCTTCCGCTGCTGCCAAGGAGTAATCCATGTTCTCTCGCTTCTTCATCGAGCGTCCGGTCTTCGCATCGGTCATCTCCATCATCATCGTGCTGGCCGGTTTCTCTGCCATGCGCGTGCTGCCGATTTCGCAGTATCCGAACATCATCCCGCCCGAAGTGGTGGTGAACGCCAGCTATCCCGGCGCATCCGCAGAAGTCATCGCCAATACCGTCGCCGCGCCGCTGGAACAGCAGATAAACGGCGTGCCGAACATGATGTATATGCGCTCCACGAGCAGCAACAGCGGCACGATGTCCTTGAACGTCACCTTCGAGATCGGCACCGACCCCGATCAGGCGACCATCGACGTGAACAACCGCGTACAATCCGCATTGGCGCGTTTGCCCGAAGAAGTGCGCCGCCAAGGTGTGAACGTGGTGAAAAGCTCCTCGTCCATCCTGCAAGTCGTCATGATGTATTCGCCCGGCGCGAAATACGACCCCATCTATGTCAGCAACTATGCGCTTCTTTATGTGCTCGATGAGATTAAACGCATTCCCGGCGTGGGTGATGCCGCCCTTTTCAGCAGCAAAGACTACTCCATGCGCATCTGGTTGCGCCCCGACAAGCTGGCGCAATATAACCTGACACCCGCCGATGTCGCCGCTGCCATCCGCGAGCAGAACTCCCAGTTCGCCGCCGGTGCATTCGGTCAAGAGCCGATGACCAACGAGCAATCCTTCACCTATACGGTGACCACTAAAGGCCGTCTGGTTGAGCCATCCGAGTTCGAGCAGATCATCCTGCGTTCCGATGGGCAGGGCGCGACCCTGCGTTTGAAGGATGTGGCGCGCGTCGAACTCGGTTCACAGGATTATGCCTTCTCCGGCATCTATAACGGCCAGCCCGCCGCGCCGATCCGCATCAACCTTCAGCCGGGTGCGAACGCACTGGAAACCACCAAACTCGTCAACGCCAAGATGGTGGAACTGGAAAAGCGTTTCCCTGAGGGCATCGCCTATGCCTCGCCTTTCGACACCACCAAATTCGTGCAAATCTCCATCAATGAAGTGGTGAAGACCTTCGCGGAAGCTTTGGTGCTGGTGGTCGTCGTGGTGTTCCTTTTCCTCCAGAACGCCCGTGCCACCCTCATCCCATTGCTCGCCGTGCCTGTGTCGCTCATCGGCACGTTCATGGGCATGTACCTGCTCGGATTCTCCATCAACCTGCTGACGCTCTTCGGCATGGTGCTCGCCATCGGTATCGTGGTCGATGACGCCATCGTGGTGTTGGAGAACGTCGAACGTATCATGACCAATGAGAAACTCCCGCCGAAACAGGCCGCCATCAAGGCGATGGAAGAGGTGACCGGCCCTATCGTCGCCATCGTTCTGGTGCTCTGCGCGGTGTTCATTCCCGTGGCCTTCATGGGCGGCATGACGGGCGAGATGTACAAGCAATTCGCCATCACCATCGCCATCTCCGTCATCATTTCGGGCATCGTGGCTTTGACGCTCACGCCCGCGCTCTGCGCCACCTTCCTGAAGCCCGTGCATAGCGAACCGAACCGCTTCTTCCGCGCTTTCAACGATGGTTTCGAGCGCGTGACGGGCGGATATATGAAAGGCGTCAGCTTCCTGCTCCGCCGCGCGGGCATCGGCATCCTGCTGTTCCTTGGCCTCATCGCCATCACAGCGCTGCTCTTCACCCGCGTGCCGAGCGCACTCGTGCCGGAAGAAGACCAAGGCTACGTCCTCGCCATCCCCATGCTGCAACCCAGCTCGTCGCTTAGCCGCACCGAAGCGGTGACAGCCGAGATGTCCAAGCGCATCCTCGCCCAGCCCGAGGTCGAACACGCTGTGCTTTTCGCGGGTTTCGATGTCTTGAGCTTCGCGCAACGTCCGCACATGGCCATCGGCTTCATCATCCTGAAGGACTGGACGCAACGCGAAGGTGAAGAGCACAGTTCCAAGAACATGGTCGGCCGCATCATGGGCATGGGCATGGACATCAAGGATACTTTCGTCATCGCCTTCAACCCGCCCCCTATCACGGGCATCAGTATGACGGGCGGTTTCGAGGGTTATCTGCAAAACCTTTCCGGCGCGGATACGAAAACCATCGCCGAAATGGCGGGAAAGGTCGTGGCGGAAGCGTCCAAACGTCCTGAACTGGCGGGGGTGCAGACGACCATCGCCGCGAACATCCCGCAGTATTATGTCGATCTTGACCGTGCCAAGGCAAAAGCCCTAGGCGTGCCTGTGGATTCCGTCTTCGCGGCCATGCAAAGCACCTTCGGCAGCTATTACGTGAACGACTTCACCCTTTATGGCCGCATCTTCCGCGTCAGCCTGTCTTCCGAGGCGGAATTCCGCGAAAAACCGGAGGATATGCGTCAGGTCTTCGTGCGCTCGAATGACGGCAAGATGATTCCCCTTGATGCACTGGTGACCTTCGAGCGCATCATCGGCCCCGATTTGGTGGACCGTTTCAACGTCTTCCCATCCGCCAAGATCATGGGCGGCCCTGCTGCGGGCTTCAGCTCCGGTCAGGCTTTGAAGGCCATGGAAGAAGTGGTCGCGCAGGTCGCGGGTACGGATTACAACCTCGCATGGACGGGCTCCGCCTATCAGGAGAAAGCCGCAGGCGGCACGGGCATCACCGCCTTCATCTTCGGTTTGGTGATGGTGTTCCTCATCCTCGCCGCGCAGTATGAACGCTGGACGCTGCCTTTCGCGGTCATCACCGCCGTACCCTTCGGGGTCTTCGGCGCGGTGCTCGCGGTATGGTCGCGCGGCCTCTTCAACGACCTCTATTTCCAGGTTGGCTTGCTAACGCTCATCGGCCTCAGCGCGAAGAACGCCATCCTCATCATCGAATTCGCGGTGATCCGCCGTGAAGAGGGCGAATCGATTCTCGATTCGGCGCTGGAAGCGGCAAGACTGCGCTTCCGCCCCATCGTGATGACCTCGCTGGCGTTCATCCTCGGTTGCGTACCCCTCGCCATCAGCACTGGCGCGGGTTCGGCCAGCCGCCACTCCATCGGCACGGGTGTCATCGGCGGCATGATCGCCGCAACGGTGCTCGCCACCTTCTTCATCCCGATGTTCTATAAGCTCATCACCCAGTTGGCCGAGCGCAACAAGAAACCCGCACAGCCCCATCACGAGGAACCCCATGCGTAAATACGGTCTACTCGCAGCTACTTTGTTGCTCTCCGCCTGCGCGGTGGGGGATGATTTTGCCCGTCCGGCTTTCGATTTGCCCGCCAGCTGGCCTTGGGCGCAATCCGCCGAGCAAAAAGCGGCGGAAGTGAAGCAGGAGCGGATTCCGCTCGACTGGTGGACGCTGTTTGGCGACCCCAACCTCACTGCGCTGGTCGAGGAAGGTCAGAAGGCCAATAGCGACCTGCTCATCGCCGCCGCCCGCGTGGCACAGGCGCGTGCCGCACTCGGCGTGGTGGACACGAATCTTTATCCAGACGTCGCCCTTGAGGGCGGTGCCAGCCGCGTGCGTAACAGCGCGGAAAGCACTTTCTCCGGTTTCGCCGCGAATTCCAAGCCCTATAATGCCTTTTCGCTCGGCGCCGTGCTGACCTATGAAATCGATCTCTGGGGTCGCCTGCGCCGGAGCAGTGAAGCCGCCCGCGCGCGTTTGCTCTCCAATGAAGTCAACCGCGATGCCATCCGCCTCGCCGTCTCCAGTGACATCGCATCGGGCTATTTCAACCTCCTCGCGCTGGATGAACAGATCCGTGTGACGGAAGACACCATCCTCTCCCGCGAAGAGGCTTTCGGCTACGAATCCAAGCAATATAACGCAGGCGTAGTGAATGAACTCACCTATCGCCAGTCCGAATCCGAGCTAGCCTCCGCTCGTGCCGCCCTGCCCGTGTTGCAGCAAGCCCGTACCGAGCTGCTCAGCTCCATGGCCATCCTGCTCGGTCGTTCGCCGCTGGAGATCATCGAAGGCACGGTCACCCGTGGCGAGAACCTCGCCGATTTGCCCGTTCCCCCCGCTTTGCCGCAAGACCTGCCTTCCACCCTGCTTGAGCGCAGACCGGATGTTTACGCCGCCGAGCAGCAGCTGGTCGCCGCCAATGCGGATGTGGGCGTGGCCAAAGCCGCCTATTTCCCCACCGTTTCCCTCTCCGCTTTGCTGGGGCTTGCCAGCAGCGATGCCGACCGTTTGCTGCGCACCTCCGCCCGCGAGTGGAACGCTGGCGCGACCGTCGTCGCCCCGCTGCTTGATTTCCCGCGCGTGGGTTATAACGTCGACCGCGCCCGTGGCGTGAAGGACGAAGCGCAAGCGGCTTACCAGCAAGCCGTTCGCGTCGCCTTCAAAGACGTCATGGATGCGATGAGCGCGCAGCAGACCTCCGCTGACCGCACGAATGCTCTCCAATCCCAAGGAAACGCCCTCTCCGAAGCCCTGCGCGTCTCGACATTGCGTTACGATGCGGGTTACTCCACCTATCTGGAGAAGCTCGATGCCCAGCGCAACCTCTATCAGGTGCAGCTGAGCTACATCGAAGCCCAGCGCGACCGTTTGACTGCCAGCGTCAACCTCTATAAAGCCCTCGGCGGCGGTTGGGCAAAACCGGGGGATGAGACAGCTGTCACAGCCGAAGAGGCAGAGGCTGAAGTGAACGCGGTGGAAGCCGCTCCCGAGCCTATCGCAGAGGAAACCCCCATCATCGTCGAGAGCGAAGAAGTTATTATTCTACCGGACACCGAACCCGCCCATCCCGATGACATCACCGCCCAAAACCAATCAACCGTTGAAAACGCGCCCGTCACCCCGTAAGGTGGCGGCATGCGATTCTTCTTTGCCATCATTGCGCTGCTACTGACTTTCCCCGCCCATGCGGAGGTGAAAGCCTATGACGCGATGCTGGACGGCTATACCTACCCCTTCCACGTGCGCCATTTCAGCTTCGAGAGCCAGCGTCAGCCCCTCAAAATGGCTTATATGCGCATCCGTGGGGATGACGCGAAACCCACCGTTTTATTGCTCCATGGTAAGAATTTCGGCGGGGCGTATTGGGGCGATACGGCCATGCAGCTCAGCCAAAAGGGCTATAACGTCGTCATCCCCGATCAGATCGGCTTCGGCAAATCCTCGAAACCCGCCCATTACCAGTTCAGCTTCCCACAACTGGTGAACAACACCACCGCTTTGCTCGATGAATTGCAGGTCGGCAAGGTCATCGTCGTCGGCCATTCCATGGGCGGCATGCTCGCCACCCGCTTCGCGCTGATGCACCCGGAACGCACCGCGAAGCTCATCCTCATCAACCCCATCGGGCTAGAGGATTACCTCAGCCATGTGGCCTACCGCGACGCGCAGGATTGGTACGCCTCCGAGCTGAAACAGACCCCCGAAGCCATCGTCGAATATCAAAAGAAATATTATTACGACAACCAGTGGAAACCGGAATACGAGCAATGGACGCTGCCGCTCCAAGGCTGGCTGCTGGGCAAAGACAAAGAGCGCGTGGCATGGAACGCCGCGCTCACCTACGACATGATATTCTCCGAGCCCGTCGTACAGGATTTCCCGTTGTTGAAAGTCCCCACCCGCCTCATCATCGGCACGCGTGACCGCACCGCGCCGGGTCAAGCCTTCCAGAAAGACCGTGATACCTACGAAATGGGGCGTTACGACCGCCTTGGCGATGAAGCCGCGAAGCAGATACCCAATGCGAAGCTGCGAACGCTCGACGGGCTGGGTCATGTGCCGCAACTAGAGAATTTCGACGCTTTTTGGCCTGTTTTTGAGGCATTTTTGACCGATTAATGGTGGAAATCTCTCCCATTTCAGAGGTATAGTGTCGCTGCACCGCAAAAACACCCAAGGCCACCATGCTCCGTTTTGTCTCGAAAAATCAGCAATATCCTGAACTGCGCCCCGCAGCGGAGCGCGTGAAGGATTTTAACGAAATTTATTTGCCTTTCGACCCGAATTCCGCAGCGGTGCAGGCCTCGCGCTGCTCCCAGTGCGGTGTGCCCTTCTGCCAGATTCATTGCCCCTTGCAGAACAACATCCCCGATTGGTTGAAACTCGCCGCCGAAGGCCGCTTGGAAGAGGCCTACGCCGTTTCCAGCGCCACCAACACCTTCCCCGAAATCTGCGGTCGCATCTGCCCACAGGATAGACTCTGCGAAGGGAATTGCGTCATCGAACCCGGCTTCGGCGCGGTCACCATCGGTTCCGTTGAGAAATACATCACCGAACA
>Ga0194112_10009035_pt1 | contig 12746 bp, 14 predicted proteins | sample TA2MahC400mmetaG_FD_146191 | JGI IMG/M metagenome (GOLD analysis project Ga0194112, IMG submission 146191) | Freshwater microbial communities from Lake Tanganyika, Tanzania - TA2015016 Mahale Deep Cast 400m | ecosystem: Environmental > Aquatic > Freshwater > Lake | place: Tanzania: Lake...
ATGACGAGGATAAGGAAGATGTGTTTCATAGATGATACTCCAGTTCGCGTTGACTGTAGAAAGGATTTACAGGCCGAGCAGAGAGCGAGCCTCCCGGCGAAATTCCTCATCCGAAGACGTGAACGACCGAAGGAGGTCAAGAATGATGGAGCGAAGGGACTGGCGGGCGTCGTTGAGGTACAGTGCCACGTCCGAAAGAGGAAGCGAGAATTCCTGAGCCACCCGGTCTAGCGGGACGCTCTCGCCGCTGGATCGATCCTGAAGGTCGTACCGCTGGAATAGTCTGAAGTGTTGGATCTTTCCCTGAGACTCAAGGTAATTGTGGAGCTGTTCGATTGCCAGCGTGAAGAGACTGCGGGACCACTCGCCGTCAAAAAGCTCTTCCGGTGAGCTCTGCCGGTCTGACGGATCTCGCGAGAGCTCTTCCTCAGCTTCATTGAATTGAAGATCCAGCGACTCCGGTTCCAGAGCACTGTCGCCGGTCGCAGAGAGAAATAGGTCGACCTGCTCTCGCAGGAACGTCCGCAAACGTTTGGTTTTAGGGTCATACTGACCGTAGAAATCCGATTGCACGGCCCTCGAAAAGAAACCCAGCGTCAGGGTCTTGGCATCTTCCATTGGCTTTCCCCATTGTCGCCGGATGTGCTTGTAGACCGCTTTCCAGAAGAGAATCAGGATCAAGTCGAACGCGCGTGAGCGTTCAGACACATTGCTGCTGCGGAGTGCTTGTAGGACTGAAAATCCGGGGGATGGGGTGTTGTCGGTGGACACGTTGGAAAGGACGGACGTCTCTTGCTCTTCGACTGAGAGCGTGTTCGGCTCTCACGACAAGGTACGTGCCTGTGAACGAAGATGCAACAGAGAAGCGGGCGCGGTCCCTTCGGTCGTTTCGCTGTAAGTCATGCTTTTAATCGTCAAAGAGAGGGGGAGTAAGGGGGTGAGTTCGGAAATACGCAGAATGCTGAAGCCATTGTCTTCGGAAGTCACTGTCTTGACCAGTGGTCGTTCACTTCGTGAACTCTTGATGGCATCGCAGGTAAAATCATCGAACGCGATGAGTGACATCAGAGGCAGATCAAGCTTCTTTCGAAGTCCTTGACCCGCGGCAGCTTCTTTCCCCGGCCGGCGAGTATGTTGTGCCCCTCTTTTCGCAAGAACTTCGCTTGTGCCTGTACGCCGCCCGGGAATTTTTCGAGCAGGCTCCCGTCGTCGCGCACAACGCGCCAGAACGGCGTGACGCGCTTCTTCCCGCTTTCAAGGTGTTCATTGGATGCTTCAGAGACCACGCGCACAAATATGCCCGTGGTGAGCGGGCAGGTGCTGTCGGCTTTATGGTCTCTGGCAAGCCGCTCGCGGATGGCACGGATGGTGACGAGCTTCCCGCTAGGAGGTTTCCTCATCAGTGCGTCGACAAGCTTCGGGGTGGCGATGAGCATCGTCCCCGTCCCGTACTGCCGCTGCCATTTCTTCGGGACTGGGACGATCCGTGGCTCCGCCGGCCGATTCATCTTCTCCTGCCAGGGGATTCGTGAGCGAAGCTGCGTTTTCATGGTTTGTCTCCTTCTGATGTAGATGACCGTCATCTTCAATCGCGCCACGGTCTGAGATGACGGTCATCTGCCGATATTAGAGGTGGCTGCAAGATCGAGGATCTCCTGGGGTGTTGCTGTTCCCGTTTGTCGAAGTTTTCTCACAGTTACGGCGGCGGCGAGATTGGCAAGCAGGCCGGCTTCTCTTGGAGTCGCGCCCGCTGCCAGCGCGCAGGCGATGGCAGCAACGGCGGTGTCCCCGGCTCCGACGGAGTCGATCGGTTCAGCGATTTTCACCGCCGGAAGCTCATCAGATCTTTTTCCGTCGAAAACGAAGACCCCGAATGAACTGCGCGTAATAAACACTGTCTTCTCGAAGCGGGAAAAGAGGGCCGTTGCATACTGTCGAAGTTCATCTGAAGTCACCGCCTCATTCGTTTCTACGCTCTTGCCCGCGAGTCGTGCTGCTTCGCTCGCATTGATCTTGTAGGTCATGCGGTGAAAATCGAGACTTCTGTCGCGCGAGTCGAGAACAAACACTTCTGACGAATATTGTTGTCCAAGTTGATTCAGACAATTGACCACAGCTGGCGAGAAGATGCCTTGCGGGAGCTGTTGGTTGATGATCAGAGCATCCAGGGTGCCGGTATGTCGTTTGAGCGAGTCGAGCAGTTGCCGCTCGGTCTCGGGGGAGAGCGTGTTGTATCGGCCGAAGTCCAGCCGATTCTGTTCTTCCGCGTCAAGGTAGGGCTTTGCATAGACGGGAGTGTCCCAATCGCAAGGTTGAAGCACCATCCCCGTTGTATCAACGTTGAGGGAGCGGAGCTGCGTGAGGAGTTCTCGTCCGAAAAGGTCCTCGTTCCGGACGCCGAACGCCAGCACCTTGCGCACGCCCAACGAGACGACATTGCTCAGGACATTTCCCGCACCGCCCAGGCTGTATCGCTGTCTTGCTACGGCATGTGTCGGCTTCCCGGTCTCGACGGAGAGCTCGGGTGCACTGCTATCGAGCTCCCAGTACGCGTCGAGACAGAAGTCACCGACGACGCCAACAGAGGCGCGTTTGATCCTGTCCAAAATCTCGAATAGACGATGAGGCTCAATCATCGAATCACTCTGTCATTGTCTCATTGCATCATTCTCTCAATGGCTCGATCACCCGATGTTCTGATCGCCCAATGACTCAAGGAGTCAATCCCTCAATCCTTTATGCACCTTTCCTTCCTTCATCACAAACACCACTCGAGTCAGTGCCTTTATGTCGTCCACCGGGTTTCCTTCTGTCGCGATGATGTCGGCGTACTTGCCGGGCTCAATGGTGCCGATTTCCTTCTCCATCCGGACCAGCTCGGATGTCGTGATCGTCGCTGATCGGATCGCATCGATCGGCTTCATCCCGTATTCCACCATCTTCACAAACTCCCGCGCGGAATGACCGTGTGTGTAGGCGCCGACATCCGTGCCGAAAGCGATCTTCACCCCCAATTTCATAGCTCGCTGGAATGTGTCCTTATGTCGCGGGATGATCCGCTTGATCATGTCGTTCACGGGAGTCTTCTCATCCTCCGGGATGTAAACGCAGAGCGTTGGACACCAGAATGTTCCGCGTTCAACCATCAACTTCAGCATCTCGTCGTCGAGGAACATGCCGTGCTCGATGGAGCGGACGCCGGCGAGGATCGCGTTTTTTGCTCCTTGACCGCCGTAGGCGTGAGCGGCAACGTCTTTTCGCCAGCGTTTTGCTTCGCTGACGACGAGTCTGATCTCTTCCTCGGAAAACGTGCAGAGGGGTTCAAGCGTCACGGGGTCGTTCTGGCTTGTTCTACCCGTCGCGTAGATCTTGACGAGATCTACGCCGTACTTGATGTTGCGGCGAACGGCCGCAATCATGGCGTCGCGCGAGTCGGTGAGCAATCCTGGCTCCGGGACCTGGATATCGGGATTGATGCCGACGAGGTTCATGTGTCCCCCGGTGATTGTAAGGCAGTCTCCCGAGACGAACAGGCGCGGGCCTGGAATGATGCCTTGGTTGATCGCATCGCGGATCGCAATGTCTGCGAATCCTGCACCTTCGCTATCGACATCGCGCAACGTCGTGAAACCCGCCTCGAGCTCTGCTCTCGCAGCAGCCACCCCCTGGACGGTCCGGAAGGCCTGTGACTTTGTGATAATGGGTGGGATCTCTCCCTCATCTTCGGGCTGAAGGAGAATGTGCGTGTGCCCGTCGATCAGTCCGGGAAGAACCGTGTATCGCGAAAGATCGATCACGGCTGCGCCTTTGGGGATCGCTACGTTGGAGCCGACGGCTTTGATTCGTTGTCCCTCGACGAGGATGACTTGATTCGTTAGAACAACACCGCTTGCTGGGTCAATCAACTTTCCTGCTTTGATGGCGGTGGTCTGTGATGAGCAGATTGCTATCAGAGCAATCAGGAGGATGGCGGTGAGGAATGGAATACGTGACATGGCAACACCTCCGTGCAAAAGTGAGACAATCGATTACCCAGGCCTGCTGTCGTACTTGCCGCGACTACAGAAGCCGCTTCAGCTTCGCGTGTCCTGCCCGGCTGACGGGCAGCTTCGTGCCGTCCTTCAGAATTGCCATCCGGCTGTCCTTGGCGTACAGCTCCAGCCGCGCGAGCCGATCGACGCTCAGGATGTACGAACGGTGAATCCGCACAAATCGCTTCGGGTCGAGAGACAACTCGAGGTCTGACAACCGCTGCTGCTTGAGGTGGGTCTTCCCTTGTGACTTGATCGCAACATAATCATCCTGTGCTTCGACGTAATCAATTGTGTCTACTGGAATGACGTTCACCCTTGATCCGTCGCGCACCAGGATGCGCTCGAGAGGAACCTCTTGCCGCCGTGCAGCCGTCAGGACTTTATCGAGAGGGGGAGTATGGCTGCGAGACATCTTCTCGCGGGCGCGCAGAAGCGCTTCGTCAAATCGCTCCTTTGTGAAGGGTTTCAACAGATAGTCAACGGCGTGCACCTCGAAGGCCCTGACCGCGTATTGATCGTATGCTGTCACGAAGATGACGGCAAGGTTCTTGTCAACGAGCTCGAGCACTTCGAAGCCGTCGAGCTTCGGCATCTGGATATCGAGGAACACGAGATCCGGCTTCAGTTCGGTGATTGCCTTCACCGCCTCGAAGCCGTTGGAACACTCTGCCACTACATTGATGTCGGCGTATGGGGTCAGGAACTCCAGGACGATGCCGCGAGCGAGTTCCTCGTCGTCAACGACGATGGTGCGGATGGTTTGCATGGATGATCAAAGATACGAAAAGCGGCGGAAATCCGACAACTCTGGTCACGGTGCGAGGATGCCGGGAGGGCTTCCACGGCTATTTGTTTGAAACGTCGCTGAGGCCGTTGGGGCCTCCGCGTTTCAGGCGGTGGGAGTAGCTGCCACCGGTTTGAGCCGGCAGCGAGATTGCTGCGGTGAACCAACCATCCTCTTCGGTGGTGAGCAGCTCAGCGTCGGTGTAATAGATGGCCCTCAGTCGTTTCCGGACGTTCTCGATTCCGATTCCTGATTTGCGATTCTTCGGACGATCGGGGTCTACTGGATTTTGGAGTTGAATGTGAAGCACGCTTCCGCTCCAATCGACTCGCAGGCGAATGATGCCGCCGTCAACCAGCTGGGCGATGCCGTGGTGAATGGCATTTTCCACCAACGGCTGGAGGAGAAGCGGCGGAACCAGACAGTTGTTACACGGACCATCTATCTGCTTCTCAACCCTGAGCCGGGATCCGAAGCGTATCTGCTCGATCTCGAGGAAGTTCATTGCGAGTGCGATCTCTTCTTCAAGGCGAATGGAATCCTGTGCTCCCAAGCGCAGGCTTTTTCTAAGGAAGTCCGCCAGCCGGAGTGTCATCGTGCGGGCGGCGGTCGCGTTCTGCGTGGTGAGCGCGCTGATCGAGTTGAGGCTGTTGAAGAGGAAATGTGGGTTGATCTGTGCCCGCAGCGCCTTGAGCTCCGCTTCCTGCGCGAGGATTCGCAGCTGCAGCTCCCGCTGTTCTGATTCTTTTGACGCCTCAAAGGTCATAATCAGATAATGGACGGCGACAGTCAGCGAAAAGAGGATAAAGCCGACGCCAACGAGCAGGGGTGTCTTTGATACGAACCGTGCACTCAGCAGGGGAAAGAGGTTGAGCCGCTCGAGCAACGCCACCCACCCGTTGCCGATGAGAATCCACAGCGAGCTGGTTAAGAATCCCGCGATAATGTGGAGGAGTAGAAGCTGGGCAAAGCCTGACTTATGGAGGGGAAAGACACGACAAAGATAGTATGATGAGAGGCATATAGATCCATACAAGAGCGTCAGCGGCACGGCAAGGCTCAGTGCCTCGGGCCACGAGAAGTCCTTCGGGAGTGCGAACACAGCAGCCAGCATTCCCCCCAGCATCAGCCACACGAGCATGTAGATCGCGAGCCGCTCTCTGTTTCCAAGGATGGGGTGCATGGCTTAGTTCTTGATCTCAACTCCCCCCATCACGGCATATCCTTTGACAATCAGTCTCTTTCGTCCTTCGCCTTTGGGCGGCCGCGTTTTGTCTTCGAATCCACCGAGCACGGGGACGCCTTCGAGCACAACGGTCCAGTCTTCCGGCACCCTCACTTCGATGCCGCCCCAGAATGCGAAGACATCAAGGACCGCGTCACTCTCTTTGATCGACGCATGGCGGAGGTCGATCTCGCATGCTCCCAAGATGGCGGTAGCTTCCCCGCCCCGGAAGTCCTGTGAATCGTTCGACCGCTTGAACGCACCAAGGATCGCGGTGGCACTGATTGTGGAATTGCTGTCCGCGGAGCTCAGACCTGTGCCGACAGCAAACTGGCGTTGGCGTCTCATGGTGCCGAAGAGCATGCTGGCTCCGATGAGGACAAGGATGACGGGCCATAAATCCCAGATGCTGACATGGACGATGTAGAACTTGCCCAAAAGCAAGATAGAGCCGACGAGCAGCCAGAAAAGCCCCCAGACTCTTCCGGAAACCGTGAAACACGTTGCGAGCCGCCAGAGGCCATAGATGACCAGCAAGGCCGGCCAGTATCGCAAGATGTCGCCAGCATCGATGATGTAGAGATTGTCCAGCAGCAAGGCAGTTCCCAGGATGATGACAATCAACCCGAGAACGACTTGAACGCTGATGCGAGGTGAGGTCCGTGTTTCCATGTTAGCAGTCCTTTGCACAGTTGCAGCGAGGTTCGGGGGTGAGTGCTTTCCACACCATGCCAATACCAATGCCAATCAGAAGAATGGGCCACGATTCGCGAAACGTAAGTCCAAACACGTGACCAATGGAAATGAACAACCACAAGCCGATGAACGTCCACCAGACACCTCTCCGCACGTCCCATGTGTTTTCCGCCTGCACGATCCTGTTAAGGCCGAGTGCGACGATAATCAGAGGCCCGTAGTCCCAGACAGAGCCGACGTCGATGATGTACATGTTGTTCAAGAGCAATGCCAATCCTGCAAGAAGTACGGCTGCCCCGACAATGACGCGGGCGGTCATTCGCGGTGAGGTATGCTGATTCATCTGAAATCTCCTTTGGGATCGTCTACCTCAAACATACTGCTCTTCCGAAGGAATGTTGCGGGCTTTTCGGCGAGCGGAGGTCGAGTGTCGGTGAACGGAGGGTTCCAAACCTACATCAATTCCCAGAAGAAAGAAAGCGGTCGTAATCGGCCACAGTATCGATATCGACGATTCCGCCCGGAAACGGCACGACGGCACGTTCATCAGCATGCTGCAGGATCAACTGTTTTGCTCCATGATCACCGCGCAATTGGAGCAGGTCCACAAAGAGGGTGCGTGCAAAAAGGGCGGGCACGCCGATCGTGTCCCCGTACTCGCAAGCGATGATCGCCTTTCCGCTGATCTCGTGCGTGCTCATGACGGTATTAAGCAACTCAGGCGTGATCAGTGGCTGATCGCACAGCAGGAGGATAGTGGCGTTGATCGACGCAGAAAGTGAAGAGATGCCGGCGCGGATGGAAGAGCTGATCCCTTCCTCCCACTGAGGATTGACCACAGAACGGACATCGAGTCCGCGAAGCTCACTGTTCATCCGCTCAGCTTCGAAGCCCAGCACGACAAGAGTCTCCTTGGCAACGGATGCCCGTGCAGTCTCTGCCACGTACCTGAGGAGGCTCCGATCACGATAAGGCAAGAGTTGCTTCGGCCGTCCAAGGCGGGTGGAGCCGCCTGCCGCGAGGATGATCGCTGTGACCGATGATTTGGTCATTCGGTTTACTTCTGGGGCGGCATGCCGAACTGGGACCACTCTTCACGCGACGGACCGTAGACGCCGGGGACTTTCAGTCCGGCTTGTCGCATGAGCACGGTCATTTGCGCACGGTGGTGAATCTGATGCGCCAGCAGGGACGAGAGTGCGAAGCCGCGTTTCCACTTTTCGCCGTACATCTCGATCTCGTCAAGCAGGGAACTATCAGTCCATTTCGAGCGAACCTCGTCCGCCACCGACTTCGCGGCCGATTCGTATGTTGCGGTAATCTCCGTTGCCTTCGATGGTGGTGGTGCGTCTTCGGGCGGACAGGTTACGCGCAGTCCAGCCCTTCCCCCCATTTCCCCCAGCGTCAGCACGATGTGCCAGGCAAGGTAGCCCAAGGAGCGGCCCTCCTCGGTGACCTTCTGCCCCAACGAGGGGTCTGTGAGGGATTGAAAGATCTTGAGTGTCGCGTCGGTCTCGTACTTCCAGTCGTCAAGGAAATCCTGTACTATGCGATACATATTGAGTTCCTCCCGGAAGGAGTGCCAGCTGAATCCACAAGCCCTTCCTTCGCGTTTGATTGAGTGCAGGTGTTACTTCTTTATCCGTTCCAATATCTTTTCCATCTCATCCATCACCCGGTTCATTCTCTTCATTGTTAACTCAAAGGGCTCGGGGGTCGTCATGTCGACACCTGCCTGTTTGAGCAGATTGATCGGGTAGTCGGAGCCGCCGGCGGAGAGGAATTCGAGGTACCGCTTCCTCGTTGCGTTGTCCCCAGCCAGCACCCGCTCTGACAGCGCGGCGGAGGCGGTGAATGAGGTGGCGTACTGATACACGTAGAAATTGTAATAGAAGTGAGGGATGAGCGCCCATTCTGCTCTGATCTCATCATCCACGATGCACACGCCTTCGTCGTGTCCGTAGTACTTCTTCGTGATCCCGGCGTAGAGATCGTTCAGCACCTCGCCGGTGAGCGACTCACCCTTCTCTGCCATCTCGTGTATTCGCAGCTCGAACTCGGCGAATTGCGTCTGGCGGAACACCGTGCCTTTGATTCCCTCCAGGTAGTTGCCCAGCAGCGACAATCGTACTTGATCGTCGGTGATGGATTTCAGGAGGTGTTCAATGAGGAGCGCCTCGTTGAAGGTGGAAGCCACTTCGGCCACGAAGATCGGATACTGCGACGTCGCATACGGCTGGGTCTTGTTGGAGAAATAGCTCTGCATCGTATGGCCGAGCTCATGCATGAGCGTGCTCATGTCGTCGTACTTATTGTTGTAGTTAAGAAGGATGTACGGATGTACGTCATAGACCGAGCCGTTCGAGTACGCGCCAGCACGCTTTCCATCGGTCGGGTAGAAGTCGATCCAGTGCCCCTCGAACGACTTCTTGACCACCGAGGTGTACTCTTCACCGAGGGGAGCGAGCGATGCGACGACGTGATTCTGCGCTTCTTCGACGGAATACGCCAGGTCGACATCCTTCAAAAGAGGCGCATACAAGTCATAGTAGTGCAACTCGTCGACCCCGAGAATCCTCCTTCGCAGCTTCAAGTACCGGTGAAACGTCGCGAGGTTATCATTGACGCCTTTGATCAAGCTATGGTAGACCTGGGCTGGAATGTTGCTGGCATCCAGCGCACTTTCCAGGCAGGAGGCATACTTGCGTGCCCGCATGTAGAACAGATTCTTCTTGAGCTCTGCGTTGATCTGCGTTCCGAACGTTCTCCGGTACTCATCGAGTCTGCCAAAGAAAGCAGCGAACACTTTTTTCCGGTCCTCCCGATTTGGAGTCGTGCGATGGAGACTATAGGCCGCTTTGGTGAGGCGCACGGTCTGGCCGTCGCTGAGCCCGATCTCCGGATACGGGAAATCTGCATCGGTGAAGATGCCGTAGATGCTTTGAGCAGCATCGGCCATCAAACCAGCGTCAGCGATGATCTTTTCCTCCCCTTCAGTGCCGGTGTGTGCCTTTCTGCGCAGAATGTCATCCAGGTAATGGCGGAAGATGCCGAGCTCCTTTTCCTGTTGGAGAAATGCATCGATGGTCGCTTGATCGATCTTCAGAATTTCAGGTTCGATGGAGGCTGCCTTTGCACCGAATGTGGCGAAGACCTGACTCATATCCTGCTGCATGGCCAGGTATCTGGCGTCCCGCGTGTCTTGATCGGAGCTCATGCTCGCGTAGCTGTTGAGCCGGTTGAGCTCTTTGACAATCGTCGTGGCGCGCTCCAGGCATCCCAACAGCTGTTTGGCGGAGGTTCCGAGTGTGCCTTTGAAGCTCTCGATCTCCGGAATCTGAGCGACGATCTGATCCTTCGCACTCTTCCACGCCTCGTCGGATGGATAGATGTGCGTCAGATCCCATTTGTAAAGATCCGGAATCTTGGTGCGATCCCGTTCTTGGCTGAATCCGGTGGAACCTGTGGCGAGCGAGGGGCCGAGGGGGGAAACCGGGGATTTCATTAAAGGATGAAGTCTTGGAGTAATAGAATGGTGGAATGATGGAATGATGGAATGATGGAGTAGTGGAATAATGGAATTTTGGAATAATGGGAGTCCGCAAACACTCCAGCGACGGGCAATGTACGAGTTGAACGAGGAAACGGCAAGGGAAAAAGGGATGCGGCGTCGGTCTGGATTCTCGCGCCGGTACAAACAAGGTCCTCAGCAGTCGTGATGAGAATCGTGTATCGGTCCGCTATGGTCCTTGAGGAATCCGCCGGGTCTTCCGCTGACGAACGCCTGGATCTCAGCGAGGATGGAGAGGGCGATTTCTTCTGGTGACTCGCCGCCGATGTTCAGCCCAACCGGGCTGTGAAGTCGGGTCCGCTGTTTGTCCGAAGGTGTGAAGCCCCATTCCCGAAGTTTCTCAAGCAGCATTCCCGTCCGTTTTGAGGGCCCAAGGACGCCGAGGTACCGGACCGGAGAGGGAAGGAGAGTTCGCAGCAACTGCAGGTCGTGAGAGAAATTGTGTGTCATGATCACCGCCGCGGCATGCGGCTTAAGCGGGACTGCATCAGCGATCTCTTCAGGCCGAGCGAGCAGCAATGCGTCGACGGTGGGGAAGTTCTCCTTTGTCGCGTGACCGGGGCGATGGTCGACCAGGGTCACGTGCCAACCAAGCTCTTTCGCTAACCGGGCAAGGGGTATCGCATCTGGTCCCGCCCCGAAGATGAGAAGCGGAACTGGTGGGCAAATAAGTTCGATGAATGCCTCAACGACTCCTTCGAGGAACCGGTATTCTCTCACCACTGACTGCCTGGAGCGCAGAGTTCTCAGACAGTCTTCAAGGAGTGCCGCCGAGAGGACGGGGTTATTGATATCCTCTGCAACGGCACCATCCTCCTTCACCAGGAGCCGCGTTCCAACCTTGGCCTTGAATTCGCCATCGACACGAAAGACGGTTGCAGCCACGCCAAGCTTCTGACTACGGACGCATTCCCCGATGAATCTGAGATGCGTCGCAGCGACGCTGAGGCGAATCGGCTCGATGAGGATGTGCATGACACCACTGCATCCAAGATTGAGCCCCCATACGTCGTTGTCGGAGGAGGTCATATCGTACACAACGGTTGTCGGTTCCGGGGTTTCCCTGATCTTCTTCGACCGCTCGACGACATCGGCCTCCAGGCACCCGCTGCTGATAGCGCCCACAGTTGTCCCATCTTCGCGTATCAGCATCCGTGCTCCGGGCCGTCGATAGGTCGAGCCCCTGACCTTTACGACGGTTGCCAGAACCGCCTGCGCTTCTGCTTGCTTGACCTCTTCGTACGCTTTGATAATGTCCTGCGACTCCTTCATCGTGCTATACCTGAGTTCCTATGATATCTGCGGTTGTTGGGGAAACTTGTCTTTTGGCTTCACAACGACGGGCGATCTACACAGTCAAGAGCCCATCCTTGACATACGTCCATTTCCAATCCTTCCATTCTCGGCACAGGCCGGCCTTGACCGGGTTATGGACAACGTATTCTATGACATGCTGCTGTTCAGCACCGTCGCGGACGACATGATCATAGCTTTCATGTTGCCAGAAAGCACCTTTGCGGCCGAGGAGCTTGTTACACTCTCTGGCAGTGTACCATTTCAGCGACTCGAGAATTCGTGTTAGCCTGTAGGGCGACGAGGCTCGTCGCCCTACAACAGTTGCTCCTTGGTCTAAGATAGACAAAACGAGATGAACGTGGTTGGGCATTATGCAGAAGGAGAGGAGTTCAAATTCCTTCCCATCTCTGAAATGAATTGCCTCCGCAACGATTCCTGCTACATCGTCCCGACGCAGCCAATCGGATCCCGTCGATACATTGTCCAGGTATTTGTCAAAGGCCTCAAAGTAAAGGTGCTGTTCATTCAGTTCCAGTAGTTTTCTCTTCGGCTGATCTCTCTCCTTTCTTGTGGCAGCCAGCCGCTCATCTCGCTCTCTCATCAAGTCCAAGATCACTTCGCGGGGCAACGAATCGGTCAACCGACACGTGACAAAGAAGACGGCGTCGCTCGGCTGGTAGTGAGGAAGTCGGCGCCGATAGTATTCTCTCGATACATTCTTCTCTGTCAAGTGACCGCTCCCCAAAAGTGATTGGCGTGCGAACTTCATGATCTTTCCACAATCCAAAGGAATTCGCAGGATTGCTCTGAAGAGCTTTCCTACTTCCAAACTGCGAGGATCGCCCCGGCGATGACAAATGAGACAAGGTTATAGCCTGAGTCAATCGCCCACAATCCGGCAGGCCTTCCAACGAAATTGACCTGATTGTTGTAGCTCGTCGCTCCGGCGAAGCCCAGCCAGCAGAGAAATCCGATCAATGCTCCATTGATCAATGTTGCAGCCCCTGCGGCGTTGACGACGCACGAAATCGCAAAACACGATATCAAGCCGGAGACGAATCCGATGACATACATCATCGGACTGGATCCCTTCTGAATCTCCTCCGGCGTCTTGCCAAGGAGCGCCATCCATTTCTTGCC
>Ga0194112_10009036_pt1 | contig 12745 bp, 10 predicted proteins | sample TA2MahC400mmetaG_FD_146191 | JGI IMG/M metagenome (GOLD analysis project Ga0194112, IMG submission 146191) | Freshwater microbial communities from Lake Tanganyika, Tanzania - TA2015016 Mahale Deep Cast 400m | ecosystem: Environmental > Aquatic > Freshwater > Lake | place: Tanzania: Lake...
GCCTATGCTTCCGATGCCCATGCGAGCGGGGCCCGTGTGACGATGGCCACCTCCGACAAGGATCTGATGCAGATGGTGCGCCCCGGGATCCTGGTGTGGGATCCGCGCAGCGATGTGTGGTATACCGAGCGGCGCGTCGCTGAACGCTTTGGGATCCAGGCCCACCAGCTCGGGGACTTTCTGGCCATGGCCGGAGACGTGGCCGATGGGATCCCCGGCGCCAAGGGAATTGGCCCCAAGACGGCTCAGGCCATTTTGAGCGCCGGGTGGACCCTTTCGGACGCCTTGGCCCGTCCCCATGATCTGGAAAACCCCCGCTGGCGGCGCCTCATCGAGGACAACGTGGAGGCGCTGCGCCAGGCCCGCCTGCTGGTCAGCCTCGACATCGCCCGCTGCCCGCGCCCGGTGGCCCTGGAGGGGATGGAGGGGCTCTCGCCATCGGGGGCGCCCGCCCGGATTCGCGCATGGCGCGCCTCCACGCTAGCCTGACGATTCCACCACAAGGTAGCCCTAATGCTGTGGGGACACACGCCGCCCCAGGGGCGGCGTGCTGAGATCACGGGGTGGGGGGGCAGGTGCCCCATACCGGCTCGACGAGCCCGGTGCCGGCGGGGGCGAAGTTGGTCGGGCGCTGGGCAATACCCGAGACGCACCAGCCCGAAAGGTTGCCGCGTATGTTGGGTTGGTTTTGGAACATATTGTCCATGGTGGTGGCCGCCGAGGTATCCCACGCGCTCAGATCCTGTGCAAAGGCCCCGGGGCCATTGGGACTGGCAAAGAGGCTGTAGAAAGACTGCACCCGGGAGACATCCCATTCCGAGATGTCCTGGTTGAAAGCCTGCGCTCCACTGAACATGCCGGCGATCGAGGTTGCTTTGGGGAAGTACCACCCACTGAGATCGGCGTTGAAGGTGGTGGTGTTGCTAAACAGCCCGTTCATCATCTCCACGTTGCTGACGTTCCAGTGCTCCACGCCGGAAATGGCCGTGGTGTTGCCTTGGAAGAGCCCGTTCATCTGGCGCACTGTCGAAGGAATGGACGGAGGGACCGAGGCAAGATTGATGGCAGGCCGGTCGATGCCGTTGAAGGAGCCGGACAGGTTGGTGAGGCCCACATCCCCCCATGACCGCACGGCGGTGAGGTGTTCGGTGCCGACACCCCCAGCGAAGTAGCCGAACTTGCCATAGACGCGCACGGTATAGACGCCGTCGCGTGTGTAGGTGGTGCCGGTGCCCACGAGGGGCACACCCTGGATGTCGCAGGTGGGCTCGCCCATGTCGGCGCATGTGGACACCTCGCCATTGCCCCATTCGATGCGCAGTGCGCGCCGGCCATAAGGACCGGTGTTGGGATCTTGGCCTTCGGGCACCATGAAGACATCGACGAGGTTGAATTCGACCCGATCCCCCGCTTCGACGGTGTATTCGAGGATCATCGGCGAGTTGGGGTTGTCATCATCCTCGGCCGGATCGCGCGGGGGTGTTGCGGGCGGGGGTGTGGCATTGCTGGCAGTGTTGTCCGCCTGTGCCTTTGCGCTGGCCAGCGCGGTGTCCATTTCGCTGCCCACGGTGGAGAAGGCGCTGTGTGTCTCCCGGCCCAAGGAGAAGGCCGCCACCAGGCAGACGATGCTGACCAGTGCGACGAGGATGCCGTATTCGGTGCCCGATGCGCCGATGGTGGGGCGCAAACGGCGCAAAAAAGAGAACAGGTGCATGAGTGTTTCCAGGGGGTTTAGGTGTGCCGAGGGGCAAAAGGATGTGCCGCGGGGCATAGATGGGAAACATGCCATATACGCCCTGGTGTGCTGAGGGCCAAACAAGCGCGTGCAAAGGCCGGCGCGTCAACAAGAAAGACCACGCCGGCGCCGGCGTGGTCCCAGGAGAGATATGGTGTGGTGGCGCGTTAAACGCGCGCCCTTATTCGTCTTGGCCCATGATGCCGCGGATTTCGGAGCGCACCTCACCCAGAAGGCCCGCGTCGATGTCGGCCACGTAGAAGGTGGGGCAGGCGTCGATGGCCAGGACCGGGATGACGGGATTGGAGCCGGTGATCTCGACAAACACCAGCGCCTTGTCGCTGGCCTTGGCCGCGGCGCAGCCCGCGCCTTTGCAGACAAAGGCGGCCTGCACCGGCACGCCGTGGACCACGTCCTCGCCCGTGATGGCCATCGGGATGCGCCCACTTGCGTCGGCCGGGCCGGTGATGGTGGTGGCGCCATACCAGACCGAATAGGGGGTCGGCGAGGTGTTGATGGCCGAGAGGGCCGCAAACGGATCGGCGGGGGGGCACCCGGCAGCCGCAGCAGAGGCACAGGAGAGGGCAAAACAGGTGGAAAGCAGGGTGCGCATAGGACAGATCCCAAAAGGTGGTATACCCAAAAGGTTGTCCGTTTTTATCCAGCCGGAAAGACAGACCGGGATATTTTTGTGCCTGCCCATTTTTTTTCAGTCGCGCCTCACGTTCTCGTGTCGATGTGCTCTTGCTTGCCTTATATCCTGGATGACACAGGATAAGATAAGGACGCCGGCACAGCTGGTGGGAAATTAAACATGGCATATAAAGATATTCTGCGCCTCGTGCGTGGGCGCGGTGTTATGGCTGGGCTGCGCCGCGCGCGGCGTGGCGCCAGTTTGGTGGAGTATGGGATGGTGGCCGGGCTGGTGTCTGTGCTCTCCATTGGTGCGGTCTATGGAACGGGTGTGCAGACCAAGACGGTGTTTTGTGTGGCGGCCACCGAGGTCCAAGAGGCCCTGGGGTGGGAGGTGGAAGCCCCGTGTTCTGTGGACGTGGCCGAAGGATCTGGCCCAGGCGGCGGATCCGGAGAAGGGGGCCCGGGCGGCACTCCGGGGGACGGAACTGGTGGCACGGGCGGGGGGGCTCCCTCTGGTCCAGGTGGCGGTGCGGGAGAAGGAGGTGCTCCGGTGGGCAGCAGCGAGAGGCCCGCTCAAACACCAGAGCAGCTGCTGTTGTCGTTTGGGGATCTGCGCCTGAACCGCGGCTCGTCCAATGCCGGCACCTTGGTGCGCCATGCCGCCATCAGCCCGGGGCAAGTTTATACGTTCTCGGCCGGTCTTTCTGAGGTGGATGCACCGGTCGCGGGCGAGTTTTGGGTATGCGTGGGCCAAACCTGCAGTGCCCCTGCTGCCCAAGGCCGAGTCGAGGTGCCCGTTCCGGTTCAGCCCTCTTTTGTGGTGAGCTACGGCTTTCGTCCAACAGTGGCGGCAACCCAGGCCATCGAGGTGCCCCTCACGCTGCGCCTGACCGAAGGATCCGGACAGCAGTCATGGACCCAGGAGGTGGTGGTGCGCCGGGATGCGTCCAGCGTGGGCATCGGCACCTTCACTGTAGGCGAGGTAATCTTTGGCCCTGGGGAGGCCACGTCGAAAAGCTTGCCGGTGGCCTTTGCGCCGGCCGCTGGTTCGGTGGGGTCTTGGACCTTGGAGGTCATTCCGGATGCCCGCCTCGAGGGTGCCCCTGCGGTGGGGGTGTCGCTGCCGGGTGTCCCGTTGGCGGCCGATCAGCCGCGCAGCACCACGCTGTCTGCTGGCCACCAAGGGAGTGTCTCGGGGGTGGTTGCCGCATCTGAGCGGGCCTTGCGGTATGCCGGCATAGATCGGGCCTTTACCGTGCGCGTGCAGTCCATGGCCGATCCTGAGGTGGTGGAGACGCGCACACTGCGCATCCAGCGCCCAGAGACGGACGCAACGGCGCCCACGATCGTGCTGTCGGGGAAAGAGGTGCCTGCGGGAACCACTGGCCTTGTTCGCCTGCCTTTCGAGGTGGTGAGCGCGGACCCTTATGTCTTGTCGGTGGAGCATGTTGGGGAGGATGGACAGGCGGCTGTGCCGGTTGTGCTGACCAGCTACAAATATGGAGGCGGGGGGAGGTCCGGCAGCTGGCCGCTTCCTTACACGTTTGGCGCCGATACCAATCAGGGGGAGGTTGCGCCGCGCCTGCCGGGTGCAGGATCGCTGCTGGAGGACAACACCTGGCGTTTCCGTGCGACGGTCACCTCGCAATACAACCCAGCCATTTTCTCCGTGGAGACGTTTGAGGTCAGCCGTCCTGCCTCCACCTACGCGGGGAATGTGGTGATCCCGGACATCGAGTTTGGAAAAGGGGTGAAAGGGGACAGCCCCTATGCCCTCCAGAGCACAGGCCTGACGGGGCCGCTGGTGGTGGGGGTGCGCAAGATCTCCCAGACGCACAATTACACGCTTTATGCCTGTGCCGGAGCAGATGCCACCTCGGGCAACTGCATGCCCACCACGCTCACGGGTGCAGAGGCGGTGTATTCGGCCCATGCTAGCCAGACCTTTGTGGGTGTGCGCGCACGCATGGAGACAACAGGCATCAGTGTCTATCAGCCATTCGAGGCGCTGGTGGAGGTGACGATGGGCTTTCCCAACGAGGCCCCCTTGTTGCGCCAGACGGTGCGCATTTCGCGCCCGGCGGCGGTGCTGGCCCAGCCCGAGGTGGAGGCGCCCACGAGCATCACCATCAACGGCACCCCCTCGGCGGGCGTGGTGGCCAACTACACCATGCGCTACCAGGATCGCGTGTATGTGCGCCTTGTCAAGCGCAGCGGCCCGGACATCCAGGGGTTTATTGCCGATCCGGCGGACACGGTGCCTACGAGCCCATCGTGGTCGAACTTGTCCGGCTGGGCGGGGTCGATGTATGCGGGGGCGCTGCGCACGCAAACAGGATCGCTGCGCTTCACCGTCAATGCGGGCGCGCCTGCGGAATTCACCGGGAAATACGCCTTGGAGTTCATGCCCTCTTCGGACACGAAGCCGGGCGGGTATGATGAATCGCTGAAGCGGGTGGTGGAGTTTGATCTGCACCGCCGCCTCGCCGATCCGGTGGTGTCTTCCTGGCCCACTACGTTTGCGCTATCGCCCACGCGCAACGAATATGTCTATACGCCCGAGATCGTGGTGCAGGGCGATCCGGGGCTCTCCATCACGGTGGAGAAGGTGTCGGGCGTGGGAACGGGGAGCGTGAGCGCCGGCCTGTGCCGCTCGGGGTGTAACGACACCTTGTCCTTTACCTCGACCACGGCCGAAACCCGGTTCGGCCTGCATTTCCGCTCTTCCACCACGACCGGCGAGCCTGTCTCTGCCCTGTATCGCATGACGGTGATGTATTCCGGTGGGTTCAAGCGTTCCACCTATGACATCCAGGTGGGCCGCCCCTGAGAGGCGGGTGAAAAATCTGCAAAAAGGGGCGCGACCGCATGGCCGCGCCCCTTTCAATGGAACCGATGAATCCCCACGTTGCTTGTCTTGCAGTACAAAAATGTGTAGGACAGAATGGCGGAACACCGTACCATTGCCGTGCGTGGCGCGCGCATGCACAACCTCAAATCCCTTGATGTGGATATCCCCCGCAACCAGCTGGTGGTGATGACCGGCGTGTCGGGCTCGGGCAAATCCTCCCTGGCCTTTGGCACGATCTACGCCGAAGGCCAACGGCGTTATGTCGAGAGCCTCTCGGCCTATGCGCGCCAGTTTCTGGACCAGATGGAAAAGCCGGAGGTGGAATCCATCACCGGTTTGTCCCCGGCCATTGCCATCGAGCAAAAGACCACCTCGCGCAACCCGCGCTCCACCGTGGGCACGGTCACCGAGATCTACGACTACCTGCGTTTGCTGTTTGCGCGCACCGGCACGCCTTATTCCCCGGCCACGGGCCTGCCCATCACGGCCGCCCAGGTCCAGGATATGGTCGATCGCGTCATGGCGCTGCCCGAGGGCACCCGGGGCTTGCTGCTGGCGCCAGTGGTGCGCGATCGCAAGGGCGAGTACCGCAAGGAGATGGAGGCGTGGCGGGCAGAAGGCTTTCAACGCTTCCGCATCGACGGGACGGTGTATGCGGCCGACGAGCTGCCCACGCTCGACAAGAAGTTTCGCCATGACATCGAACTGGTGGTGGACCGCGTGGCGGTGCGCCCAGGGATGGAGACGCGCCTGGCCGACAGTTTCCGCACCGCGCTGGACAAGGCGGACGGGATCGCGTATTTCCTGGTGATGGAGGGCGAGGAGGAAGGGGACCGGCTGATCTTTTCCGAGCGATTTGCCTGCCCGGTGTCGGGGTTTACGATCCCCGAGATCGAGCCGCGGCTATTCTCCTTCAACGCCCCCTTTGGGGCCTGCCCCGCATGCGAGGGACTGGGCTTTTTGCGCCGCTTTTCCGAGGAGCGCGTGATCCCCGATTCGTCCCTTTCCCTTTACGATGGGGCCATCGCGCCCTGGGCGCCCTTGGAGGGCCACCACCGCCGGGCCTTGACGCTGCTGGGCCGCCATCTGGGCTTTGAGCTGGACACCCCGTGGCGGGATCTGCCCCGCCCGGTGCGCACGGCGATTTTGGAGGGCCATGAAAACCCGGCGGTGCTGGGGGTCCTCGAGGATCTGCAGCGGCGCTGGAACCGGCCCTCTTCCCCCTGGGCGCGCGACGACCTGGAGCGCTGGCGCAAGGATTACCCGTGCCAGGCCTGCGGCGGCTACCGCTTGAAGCCGGAGGCGCTGGCGGTCAAGATCACGGGGATGCACCTGGGTGAGGTGGCCAACCTGTCCATCCGCGAGGCGGCCGCATGGATCGAGACCGTCTCGCCCACGCTGGGGCGCCAGAAGTCGGAGATCGCGGCCCCCATTGTGAAGGAGATTCGCGACCGCCTCGGCTTCCTGGTCAATGTGGGCCTCGATTACCTGACCCTCTCGCGGGCGGCCGGCACGCTGTCGGGGGGCGAAAGCCAGCGCATCCGCCTGGCCAGCCAGATAGGCTCCGGCCTGACGGGGGTGCTCTATGTGCTCGACGAGCCCTCGATTGGCCTCCACCAGCGCGACAACGAGCGCCTGCTCCACACCCTGATGGGCCTGCGCGACAACGGCAACACCGTGCTGGTGGTCGAACACGACGAGGAGGCCATCCGGTTGGCCGACTGGGTGCTCGACATTGGCCCCGGTGCCGGGGTGCATGGCGGGCAGCTGGTGGCCGCCGGCAAGGCGGGGGCCATCGCGAAAAACAAGAAGTCCCTCACCGGGCAGTATCTGGCCGGCACCCGGCGCGTGTCCCCGCCCCGAGAGCCCCGCGCGGGAACGGGTGCGGCGGTGGTGGTGAAGGGCGCAAAGGCCAACAACCTCAAAAACCTCACGGCGCGCTTCCCCCTGGGCACGCTCACGGCGGTCACGGGGGTGTCGGGCTCGGGCAAGTCCACCCTGGTGGTGGAAACGCTGGCGCGGGCCTTGGCGGCCCGCCTGAACGGCGCGCGCGAGGACGCGGCCGAGCATGCGGGCCTGGAGGGCCTCGAGCACCTGGACAAGGCCATCGAGATCGACCAGCGCCCGATTGGGCGCACGCCGCGCTCCAACCCGGCCACCTACACCGGGGCCTTCACGCCGATCCGCGACTGGTTTGCGGGCCTGCCCGAGTCCAAGGCCCGCGGCTACGGGCCGGGGCGGTTTTCCTTCAACGTCAAGGGCGGGCGTTGCGAGGCGTGCCAAGGGGACGGGGTGTTGAAGATCGAGATGAACTTCCTGCCCGACATTTACGTCACCTGCGAGGTCTGCAAGGGGGCGCGCTTCAACCGCGAGACCTTGGAGATCCGCCACAAGGGCAAGAGCATTGCCGATGTCTTGGACATGACGATCGAGGAGGCGGCCGAGTTTTTCTCCGCGGTGCCGGCAATTCGCGACAAGATGCGCGCGCTCAACCGGGTGGGCCTGGGCTACGCGAAGGTGGGCCAGCCCGCCACCACGCTGTCAGGCGGGGAGGCGCAGCGGGTCAAGCTGGCCCGTGAGCTGAGCAAGCGGGCCACGGGGCGCACCTTCTACATCCTCGACGAGCCCACCACGGGGCTGCATTTTGAGGACGTGCGGGCGCTGCTGGCCATCTTGCAGGAACTGGTGGATCAGGGCAACACGGTGCTGGTCATCGAGCACAACCTTGACGTGATCGCGGCCGCGGACTGGATCGTGGATATTGGCCCCGAGGGCGGGGATGGCGGCGGGCGCATCGTGGCCGAGGGCACCCCGGCCACCATCGCGGCCACGCCTGCCAGCGAAACGGGGCGATTCCTGGCGCCCGTGCTGGCGGCGCTCGACGTGCCGGTCCCTGAGGCGCCCCCCAAGGGCACCAAGCGGCCCCGTGCGGCCAAGGCCCGCAGACCCAAAGATTAACCCTTGCACAGGCACGCCCATGGGCGTGCCTGTGCCTGATGGTGGTGTTCCGGGGTGTGGCTTACATTGGCCGCATCGCCACACAGCTCTGCTCGACCCAGACCTGGGCGGCCAGCACGGCGGCGGCCTTTTCCTCCCGGCGCGTCTCGGGCGGGATGGAATAGACCATCTGGATCACATCGCGCGCCATCCCCGCCATCCCTTGAGCCAACTGGTGGCGTTCCATGTTCGTGAGGTGGCGGCGCGCCTCGGGGGCATTCACCACCTGTTCGATGAGGCGCGCGCCCTCTTGGGCGGCTGTGGCCTGGGGCGCGCCGGTCTGGCGCAGGTAGGCCGCCGTGGCGGCGATCTCGCCCATCGCGCCGCAGAGCGGGGTGGCGTGTGCGCCCAAGGGCGCACACAGGAGGGCGGTGAGGGCAACGGGAAGGATACGGCGCATGGCGGGGCACTCCAAGGGGGATGGGTTCCAACGCGGTGGGAGGCCCAAAGGTTGCGCCCTAGTGGCCATCGGCGCGAGGCCCCGATCGGTAGACACGCCCCGGGATGTGGGGCAAGGCCAGGCCGGTGGTGCTGTCGTGGGAGAACGCGGCGGCCGCGGCCCTGGCGTCCAGCCAGCGGGGCTCCCCGTCTTCCAGGCGCGCCACGAAGGTCTCGCGCGCATGTTGGCCGTCGATCTGCATCGGGCGGGCGCGCTCGACGATGATGCCGCCGCCCACCACCATGGCCTCGCCGAGGAGCGAGCGTAGCGTCAGGGCGGCCCATGGTGCATGCGGGTTGTCGCCCGGCATCCTGCCGTCGGCCTCGAGGACGAACTGGGCGTTTTTCTCCGTGTCGGTCCAGAGCGTGATCTGGCGATTCCCCCCGATCTCGGCCAGGTCGGCCTCCACGCCGGACACGGCGCGCATCGCCGCGCGCAGCCCGGTGGCGGCCGCGGCGTCCCCATAGGTGCCCACGAGGGTGGCGAGGGGGGTGTGGAGGATGGGGGCGATCCAGCCCCCCTCTTGGACAACCCCTTCCTCTTGGAGCGCCCACATCGCCCAGGCCAGCAGGGCCTGGAAGGCGGGGTGGCGGGCATCGGGGGGGATGGCGCCGGCGGCGCGCAGCAGCAGCTCCTGGCGCACGGTGTGCAGCTGGCCCTGCTCTTCGAGCATCCGCAACACCTCCCCGACCTGCTCGGCGCCGGTGAAGGTGCCAATGGGCGTCTCCCAGAGATCGCGCAAGGTGGCGGTGGGGCTGGGGATGACGATCACCGACAGGGGCGTCCACTCGTCTTGCGCGGGGGCGCGCACGGCCCGGGCACTGCCCACCACATCGACCACCACGCCGCGAAACATCAGCGCATCGGGGCTGTTGGCCCCCATCCGCCACGCCAGCGTGGGGCGCGCTTGGGTGAGCATGGCGCGCGCGCTGTCCAGCAGGCCGCGCTGGCGCAGCCACCCGGCGGCATCGAGGGCGGTGTGGTGCGCGTCCAGGACGCGGGTGTATTCGTCCCGCGCCTCCTGGACGGTGTCTGTGTCCAGCCAGGTGGGGCGCCGTGCGGTGTCGAGGAGGGCAAGGCGCACGGCGGCCAGCAGGGGGGCGTTTTCGGGGCCGGCGGCCCGCAGGCGGCGCAGCAGGCGGGTACGGGCAGCGGCAAGGGCGAGCGTCATGGGGTGTTCTCCTCGAGAGGGATGGCAAAGGCGGCGAGGGTGGCGCTGGCGCGCACCCGCACATGGGCACTGGTGGGACCGGAAGCCTCTTGGGCCAGGGGCTGGAGGGGTGGGGGCTTGCGGTGCCCGGACAGGGGGGTGATCGGGTGGGCGGCAAGGCTGGCCCCGGGGGAGAGGGGCCAGAGGGGGTGGTGGGCAGCCTTGCCCAGCCAGCGCAAGATGGCGGTGGCCTTGGGGGAGGGCAGGCCTGAGATGGAGATGATGCCCCCCTTGGCCTGCCCGCCCTCATGCGCCTGGTGGGGGGTGATGGTGATGCGCGCCTCCTGCGCGGGGGCGGCCCAGATGAGCAGGGCCTGCAACAGGGCGCTCAAGGCCTGGCGCTCTGCGGGGGAAGGGCCGGCAAACGGGGCGGCCGGGCTGAACAGCCCGTGGGGGCTGTCGGGGGCGCACACCGGCCGGGGCGCGCCCAGGGCCTCGTCCCAGGCCCGCAGCGCCTCCTCGACGGCGGCGGGCCACACCCTGGCCAAGGGGGCGGGGGTGTCGGGGGTGGGGATGAGGGTGTTGGTCACCGCGCCGGGCTTCCAGCGCAGTTCCGGGATGGCGGACGCGTCGCTGCGCTGGCGGTAGAGGCGGCGTGCGGGGTTGGTGGCGCTGAACACATAGGGGTGCCACGCGGTGCCCTCGGGGCACGCCCGGCCCAGCAGGATGCTGGCATCGCCAAAGACGCGCACCCTCAGGGCGCCCCGCTTGGGCGTGTCGGGGTGGGGAGTCCAGCTGTCCGTCAGCACGCGCGCCCCGGTCCAGCCCGTGTGCATCCCCGCCAGGGCCGCGCCGGCTTGGCAGTGGGCGGGGGTGCGCGCCTGCAGCAGCCGGCCGGTAAAGGCGCCGAACTGGCTGATGGCGGGGGGTGTGGGGGCCGCGAAGGCAAAGCCCGAGAGGGGGATGGAGGAGGCGGATCGGGGCATGGTGGGGACCGGTGTGTACAGAAAGAAGATGGGGGGTGGGGGCCCGTGGGGCAAGGGGGGCTTGGCCCTTGCGCCTTGTGCAAGGGTGGGTTGCGCAATCTGGGGGATGCTTGCGGGCCTGATGCGCCTATATGCTGCAGTGCAGAAACCCCGTCCTGGAGACTCCGATGACCACGATCACCACCCCCGCCACCGGCCTGAAAGCCCGCTGGGCCCGCTTCGTCGAAACCCGCCGGTTGCTGGCCCGCCAGCGCCAGGCCTACCGCCAGACGCATGCCGAACTGGCCTGCCTGACCACCCGTGAGCTGGCCGATCTGGGCCTGAGCCGCTACGACATCGCCCAGGTCGCCCGCCAGGCCGCGCTGGCCGTGTCCTGATCTTCTTGCGCCTGCCGGTATGATGGAGCCGCCCTGTGGGCGGCTTTTGTCATGTCACGGGTGGGGTTCGGTAGCAACGGGTTCGATGGCGGCCTCCACGACCGGGGCGCTGGACGCCACGGCGGCCAAGGGGCTGTCAGGGATCGGGGCCAGGGTGTCCTCCGGGGCCGTAATGGGCGACAGGGTGGGGGCACCGGCGGGGCGCAGGTCGCGCGCGGGCTGGGACCAGAAGTGTTCAGGCACGCCGCCGAACCGCCCTTCCAGATCCACGGCCAGGGCGATGGCCCGGCGGGCCATCGGGGTGTGCCCCTCCTGGTGGAGGAGCAGGGCCGAATCAATGAGGTTGCCCACCGTGTTCCAGTGCGCCCGCGAGCTGGGCACGGGCAGGGTGGGTGCCTGGGTGATGCCCTCCAAGATGCCCAGCGCCCCCTTGGCGCCGGCGTGCAGCGACAGGCGCTCCATCACGCTGGGAAAGCCCAGGGTTTCCTCGGGATCGCTTGGGTGTGTCCAGGGGTTGGCGCCGGTCTCGATCAGCGCCAGCACGGTGTCCAGCGACACGCTGGCGGCCATTTCGAAGGCGGTGAATCCGTCTTCATGCACGCGGTGCGTGCCCCCGCTGCTGGCGGCCTTGGCCAACAGGGCGCGCCCGTCGGCCGCGGTTTCTGGTGTCCAGTTTTCCAGGGCGGCCCAAAAAAGGATGCCATCGTCGACCTGGGTGGAAACGCCGGCTTCGGCCATGGCGCGCAGCACGTCCATCCGGCCCATATGGGCCGCTTCGCGCGCCAGCGAGCCACCGCCGGTGTCAAGCGAATGGGGGGCATGGAACACGTAGGTGAGCAGGTGGGTGTCGATGCCGGCAAGGTCTGCGGCGTGCAGCGGTTGGCCCAGGAAGATCTGCGCGGCGAGGTTCTGGATGGCGGCGGGGGCGCCGGGGAGATCGATCTGCGCGCGGGCGCGTGCCGCGGCGCGCGCGCTGTCGGTGTGGCCCGCGCCCCTTGGCCCTTGCAAAAGGGATCCCACGCCCACCGGCTCGCCTGTGGCGCTGGAAGGGGCGGGCACCGGTTGGGGCGGCCAGAGGAGCCAGCCCCCGGTCGACAGCAGGGCCATGGCGCTGATCGCCATCAGGGCGGTGCGCAGGCGCGGGGTGATGGGCATAGGCGGCGTCCGGATTACAGGGCGGAAGGGGCGTCGGGTGCGCCAGTGTCACCCGCCTGATGCTCGGCGATGAGCTTTTTCAGCTCTTCGGTGATGATGTGGCTGACATAGGCATCGATGTCCATCCCGGCCTCCTTGGCGGACCGGTCCAGGGTGGCGTGCATGTCGTCATCCATGGTGATGGTGAAGAGCGTGTTGCCCTCTTCGTCGGTGCCGTTCTCTTCGATGGAAATATCGTGGGCCATGGGCTTTCCTGTGCGTAGGGGAGGGGCGCGCCTTATGTGGGGACGGCGCGCCCTGAAGGGAAGGGGGAGTGGGGGGTCTGTGCCGCCGCGGCGAGCAAGGCGTGGCGGGACAGGGCGGCGGGATCGATGTGCAGGGCCGTGTCGGGTGCGGAAGGGGGCGCGTACCAGTCCCAG
>Ga0194112_10009039_pt1 | contig 12744 bp, 11 predicted proteins | sample TA2MahC400mmetaG_FD_146191 | JGI IMG/M metagenome (GOLD analysis project Ga0194112, IMG submission 146191) | Freshwater microbial communities from Lake Tanganyika, Tanzania - TA2015016 Mahale Deep Cast 400m | ecosystem: Environmental > Aquatic > Freshwater > Lake | place: Tanzania: Lake...
GGACAGCGAGGTCGGCAAGCTCTACCAGGTCTCCGGGATTCCCCACACCGTGCTGGTCGGCTCGGACGGGAACATCCTGGCCCTCGGGCTGCGCGGAACGGAACTGCACGACGCGGCCAAGCAGGCGGTGGGGGCTCCATAGACCCGACAGAGGCGAGCGTTTCGTGCAGGACCATCTGGGGTGGAGGGCGTATAGTACCGGTTGCAGGACGTCCAGGGGTTCCCTTCTGCCCGAGCAAGGCATGTGCTCGGCACACCCGGTGCCGTGACCGAGAGGTGAACTACAATGCAGCAGTGGAAACCGGCCGCCAGCCTCTCCTTCCAGGGCCAGAGGTTCGACGACTGCGCCCTTGAGGTGTCTGTTCTCCGAGAGCTCGGGCAGTTCCAGGACTTGGTCGCCAGCACTGCTCAGGCGCTGTGGAGGGCCGAGCACCCGGGTCGTGTCCGGTTGCCGAGTGGGTTCGAGGAGACTACTCGGCTCTATCTGCGCGCCATAAGGCCAGGAGGCAGCACCGTCACCGAGCTGTGCGAGCGCATTGAGGTGGACGAACAGCGCCTCCCTCTGGAGCCAGAGCCCACCTATACGGACAAGGCGGTGTCTTTGCTGAAGGAGGTTTACCGCCGGACCGAGACCGAGCGCTTGCTCCCCGAGTCCTTCCCGAAGGCGCTCGTTGACGACTACTGCCGGTTGGGAGAGACCCTACGGGACGGCGAATCGGTCCAGATCGAGTCGCCGATCGGGGAACCTGCGCGGCTCACCCCCGCTTCACGCGAGAGGCTGCTGCAGTTCGCCGAGGGCCGCCACGAGGCACCGGTCGACCTGGTTGGCGAAGTGCTCGAGGCTGACGTCAGACAGAGACGGTTCCACCTGTGGCCGTCCGACGGCAGCGGCATTCCTGTGCACTTCGCGCCGGAGGAGGAGGATCGAGTGACGGCTGCGTTGCGCGACCATCGGAGCATCCGGCTGCGGGTCGTCGGGCGAGGTGAGTACGCGCCAACGGGCGCCCTGCTTCGCGTCGCCTCCGTGGCGACACTTGACTTAGTGTCTGGCGAACCGAGGGCGTATGACCCCTCGGTGCCACCGATAGAGGCAGTCATCGAGCAACTGGTCAGCGAGGTGCCGCAGGAAGCGTGGGCCAATCTGCCTGACGACCTGATCGAGAACCTGGATCACTACATCTATGGGACGCCAAAGGGATGAGAAGGGCCTTCGCGGACACTGTCTACTGGTTGGCGCTTGCCCGGCCCACCGACCAATGGAAGGAGGCCGCCAAGCGAGCGAAGGAGGCCCTTGGGGAGTGCATACTCGTCACGACGGATGAGGTCTTGACGGAGTTCATGGCCGGGATGGCTTCCCTAGGTCCGGAACTACGGCAGCTGGCGGCCGGTGTCGTGCGGCAAACGCTGGCAAACGCCAACATCACGGTGCTCCCGCAGTCCCGGGATTCGTTTCTGCGCGGAGTGACGCTCTACGAGCAGCGACTGGACAAAGGCTACAGCTTGGTCGACTGCATCTCGATGGAAACCATGCGCCGCGAAGGGCTGACCGAGGTTCTCACAAGCGATCGCCACTTCCAGCAAGAGGGGTTCCGGGTCCTGATCCCCCAACCCGGCGGAAGTGGTTGACCACCCGTTCAGCATGCCCTTGTGAGCCACTGCACGGCCTGCCGGGCGATCTCCACCCCTGCGGTCTCCTTCCCTCCCGGCGGCGTTTCGGCAGGCTTGATGTGGGCGGCCAGGCCCCAGAGCATGTTCAGCCCGAGGATGACCAGGATGGCGAGGCCGACGAGGAAGAGCTGACTACCCATGGCCTTGGTGTCCTCGTTCTGGGCGCCGACCCTCATGATGAGCCCGACGAGGAACCCTAGGGGCGGGCAGGCGATCGCGCCCAGGATGAGGCCCAGCCGTGTGGCCGGGTGGGTGCCGATCACCAGCGGTTTCTCGCCTCGCGCGACGGCGGCCACCGACTTCTGGCCCAGCACGGCCCGCCACACCTGGCCGGCGGCGCACAACAGGCCGCCGATCGCCAGCCCGGTGCCGGCGAGAACGAGGACCGGCGGCTGGATCGCCAGGCCGAAGCCCCACTCGCGCAGCTTGGCCATCGACAGGACCTTGAGGCCCTCCGCGCCGCCGGCGGCACTGAGCTGGTTCGACGCCAGAGCGATGGCGCCGATCCCGATCACCAGCGCGATGCCGGCGGTCACCCACGACGTGAGGACGTCGCTGCTGACGACCTCGGCCTCCTGCTTGTCGAACGTCCGCAGGCGGGTCTCCTCTGAGCGATCCACCCCGAACGCACGACCCCGGGCGGCCGCCGCGGCGGCCTTCTGGGCGCGCTCGCGGACCTCCTCGGAGGTCAGCTGGCGCTTGGCGGTCGCGGCCTGCCGTAGCTCCTCCAGATGCGCCTTCAGGTCCATTCCGCAGTCAAGGCAGATGTCGTCGGTCGGCGCGATTCTGGCATTGCACTTGGGACAGCGTTCCAGTCGCAGCATCCTGACAACCTCACAGATTGGGCTGCCCTTCGCGTGGGGCGGCCGATCGCCGCTTCGCGGGGCAGAAGGTGTATTCGTCGCCCTCGGCCAAACGGCCTTGCTCACTTGTAGGGAAAACGACTGCGAGCAAAAGACGACTTCCGTGACCGGCTGCGAGCGCGTGCTGACCGCCATTCGTCACGAGGAGCCCGACCGTGTGCCCAGAGACCTCTGGGCCACGTCGGAGGTCTTCGCTGCCCTCCGAGGCGCGCTGGACGTCCCTGACGACGGGGCGCTGCTCAGCCGTCTCGGCGTGGACCTCGGCTATGTGGCCGGTCCCAGCTTCGCCGGCCGGGAGCTGCGGGCATGGGACACGCCGGAGGGTCGTGTCACCGAGGACCTCTGGGGCGTGCAGCGCCTCGAGAAGCAGGTGCGCAGCGGCGATGCCGCGTGGTCCTACCAGCATGTGGTCGCTTCGCCGTTGGCCTCAGCGCAGACGCCGGCGGACGTCCATGCCTACGGTCACTGGCCCGATCCGGACGCCTGGGACTTCTCGACGCTCCGCGCGCAGTGTGAGGCCGTGCGGGCCGTCGGGAGAGCGGTGGTGAATGCCGGTGACCGCCTCGACCGCACCGCGCAGCTTAAGACCATGATGTACCTGCGCGGGATGGAGCAGACCTATGTGGACCTGCGCCATGGCCCGCAGATCGTGGAGGCGATCCTCGGGCATGTGGTGGACTACTTCCTGGCGTACAACCAGCGCGTCTTCGCCGAGGCGGGAGACCTGATCGACCTCTTCATGATGGGCGACGACTTCGGCACGCAACAGGGCCCCATGATGGCCCCCGAGCTGTGGCGCAAGCTGCTGAAGCCCGGCTTCCGGGCCTACATCGACCTGGCGCATCGCTACGGCCTGCCTGTCATGCACCACACGTGTGGCTCCGTCCTCGAGCTGATACCGGACTTCATCGAGTGTGGGCTGGACATCCTGCAGTCCCTGCAGCCCTCCGCCGCGGGCATGGACCTGGGCGCGCTCAAGCGCGAGTTCGGCCGCGACCTGTGCTTCCACGGCTCGATCGACATCCAGCACACGCTGCCCAGGGGGACCCCGCAGGAGGTCCGTGATGAGGTGCGCCGGCGCATGGAGGCCGGCAAGCCCGGCGGCGGGTTCATCATCGGCACCGCTCACAACCTGCAGCTTGACGTGCCGTTGGCGAACACCCTTGCTCTCTTTGAGGCGTACGACGAGTTCGGCTCGTACGGATAGGATGAAGGCTTGAGTGCTTGATGGCCGCACCTGTTGATCAGACCCCCGAATACGTAACCCGAAGCTACCGCCGTCGCGCGTGGCCGTGGGCGCTCGCCGGGATGCTGCTGGTCATGGTCGCAGCCATCTACTCGGGCAGCGACCTCTCCGAACTCGCCCGCCAGCATGTGGGCCCCCACCTGCTGGTCGCTTCCTGGTTTGCGGCGGGCGCGACCGGCGGGTTGCTGCTCTTGGTCGCCACATCGATCTACGCAGAGAACGTCGTCATCAGCGAGGCCGCCGTCGAGCATTACCGTCTCGGCCGCAGGGACCTGCGCATCCTGTGGAAAGACGTGGAGCGCATTGTGCTCCACAAGTCCCACAAGCGCCCGAAGGGCGCCGTTGAGATTCGCGGCCCCAAGGGCAGCAGCGTCGTCGTGGACCCACGGACCGTAGGCTTCGACGAACTGGAGGCGGCCGTCCTCGAACGCGCGCAGTTCTTCGGCCTCGAGGTGAGGAGCTACCGGTAGGCGGCTCGCCGTCCACTGAAGGGAATCGCGCTCGGTCTCACGAATCCCGCCGTGCCGGACCATCCGTCAGCGCCAAAGGGGGACACTCCCTTGATCAGGGTCGGACTCGTCGATTGCGACACCTCTCATGTCGTGCAGTTCACCATGCGGATGAACCACGTGGACATCGCCGAAGACCAGTGGGTCGAAGGCGCGCAGGTGGTGGCCGCCTATCGCGGGACTTCGGAGATTACCCCCGAGGAGACCATCGACCAGTATGTCGAGAAGCTGAGGGGCTTCGGCATCGAGATGGTCGGCGCTCCCGAGGAGATGCTCGGGAAGGTCGATGCGGTGTGCGTCGAGTCGCAGAGCGGGTACGTGCACCTGCCGCGCGTGACGCCCTTCCTGAAGGCCGGAATCCCGTGCTTCGTGGACAAGCCCTTCGCGTGCACGGTGGAGGACGCCCGCGCGATGGCGGACCTCGCCAAGGCGAACGGCGCGGCCCTCTTCTCGTCCTCGTCTCTCCGGTATGCGCTGGAGATCGTTGACGCGCTCCAGAACGAGGCGATCGGGCCCGTCGTCGGCGCGATGGCTTACAGCCCTGCCTCCATCCACGACAAGAACCCGGGCCTGTTCCATTACGGCATCCATGCGGTCGAGCCGCTCTACGCCCTCATGGGGCGCGGCTGCAAGTCCGTCACCTGCACCTTCACCGAGGGGGGCGAGGTGGTGACTGGGCTGTGGGAGGACGGCCGCGTCGCGTCGCTTCGCGGCACGCGGGCCGGGGCCCATGCCTACGGCTTCACCGTGTGGGGCGAGAAGGGCGTGAAGAGCAGCCCGATCGACGCCTCGTACATCTACCGCGAGCTGCTGAAACGGATGGTCCGCATGTTCGAGACCAACGAGGCGCCCTTGGACATCGAGGAGACCGTGGAGATCGTCGCCTTCATCGCCGCCGCGCTGCGGTCGGCCCAGCAGGGCGGCGCGCCGGTGGCCCTGCCTTAGCCGGCCTGCGAAAAACCGCGAACGGTTGCAGGTGGAATCGGACGACATGGCGAAACAGGGACTGGGCGAGAAATCGGGGGTGTGACCTGGGTCGTCGGCTCAGGTCCCGCTCTTGTGCTCAACATCCTTGCCGGGAATCGCGATAGGAGGAGTGTCGCATGAAGCGCAGGTACGCCGGGTTCACGCTGATCGAGCTGCTGGTGGTCATTGCGATCATTGCCATCCTCGCAGCCATTCTGTTCCCCGTCTTCGCCAGGGCCCGCGAGAAGGCCCGCCAGACGTCCTGCCTCAACAACCTGCGGCAGATGAGCACTGCCACACTCATGTACGCCCAGGACTACGACGAGACGTTCCCGATGAGTTTCTACCACGCGTCCAGACTGGTCTACACGTTCTATCACGTCATGGCGCCCTACATGAAGAACGACCAGATCCTAGTATGCCCTTCGGAGCAATCCGCGATCACCGTAGCCGGGCTGAATACGCGGGTCCTCTCGCTGTTCGGCATGGCGGCCGCGCCAGGGTTCTCGGTGGCTTCCTACAACTTCAACTACACGGTGTTCGAGGACGGTCCGGCCAAACCACCCGTCCCCACACCCAATCACCAGGTTGTGTCCATGGCGGAGATACCTTTCGTGGCCGAGACGACCATGTGCTACGACGGGGTTATCGAGTTCCAGCCCAGTCTCTTCAACTCACCCTGTGTTGGGCGCCACAACCAGATGGTCAATGCCAACTACGTCGACGGTCACACGAAGGTCGTACCGGTAACGGAGACCACCGCGTACGTCTACACGGACACGGAGGGGAGGTCGCGCGTTGCCCACGTTGTCCAAGGAGGTCCATACAACGGCAACTACCAGCTGTGGGGGGTCGCGTGTAACGGGAGCCCATGCTTCCGCAACCAGTCCCACGCGGGGATATGGCGCTACCACGCGCTCCCGGGTCGCTAGCTCCGTGCCCTGAGACTGAGCCCGACACCGCGGGCCCCGGCCACTCGCCGGGGCCCGTTGCCTTCATCCCGCCACGGGGACTCTCATCACGGTCACCGAGCACGGAGGCAGCTCCACCGTGGTCTTCCGTCCGGTCGCATCGGCGACCAGCTTCACCACGGTCACGTTGTCCGGTTCCTTGAAGGTGTTCTGGGCCTTCGGCCCGTCACCCAGCACGTGGTGGAGCGTGGCACGGTCGGTGAACTTGCCCGGGCCCAGCTCCACCTTCACGGGCGCCGCGTAGCTCTTGTCGCGGTTGATCATGTTGAGCGTGACGAGGCTCTTGTCGGGATCGTGGCTCGCCGAGACGTCGAGATAGGGCACCTTGCCGTACCGCTCGCTCTCGAAGTCCTCACAGTCCACCCAGGCGTCCAGAGCGACGGTGCCGTTCAGGTTCGCGATCAGCTCCAGCGGGAAGAAGATGCTCTGGAGCAGCAGGCCGTTGGGCCGGGCGATGATCGGCGGGAGGACGTTCACGAGCTGCGCCATGTTCGCCAGCGTCACGATGTCGGCGTTGCGGATGAACGCGTTCAGGAACATGCCGACCACCAGCGCATCCTCCAGCGTGTACACGGGCAAGTGCGGCTCCAGTCTCTCCCCGCCCGGCCAGGCGTTGTACTCGTCGAAGCTGATCTTCATCCGGCTCGCGCCCTGCCGGTGGTACGTCGCCCCCGCCATCAGGCCCCTCACGGCGCCGATGAACCGCTCGATGTGCGCCGTCGTGCCCATGTAGTTCGCGTAGTTGTTCTCATTGTTGTTGACGTACATGTGGATGCTGAGGTACTCGCAGATGTCCGCGAGCTTCTCGATCGCGATCCGGTTCCAGGTCATGTCCTCCGCGTTCTGCATGCACGAGCCGCAGGCGATCAGCTTGATCGCGGGATCGGTCCACTTCATCACCTTCGCGAACTCCAGCGCGTCCTGTGCGTAGCGCTCGGCGGTCTTGCTGCCGATCTGCCACCCGCCGGAGACCTCGTTCCCCAGCCCCCATAGCTTCACGCCGTAGGGCTCCGCGTGCCCGTTCTGCCGGCGCAGGTTGGCATAGTGCGTGTCCTCCTTCCCGTTGCAGTACTCCACCCAGGCCTGGGCCTCGTCCATCGCGCCGGAGCCCATGTTCACGCAGATGAACGGCTCGGTTGGCACCGCCCGGCACCACTCGATGAACTCGTCGGTGCCGAACTGGTTCGGCTCCACGACGTGCCACGCCAGTTCCATCCGCTTCGGTCGCGCCTCCCTCGGCCCGACACCGTCCATCCAGTGGTAGCCCGACACGAAGTTCCCGCCCGGCCAGCGCACGTTCGTCACGTTCAGCCGGCGCGTCAGCTTGAGCACGTCCTTGCGGAATCCGCGCTTGTCCGAGAGCTTCGAGCCCGGCTCGTACACACCCCCGTAGATGCAGCGGCCCAGGTGCTCGATGAAGTTGCCGTAGATCAGCGGGTCGATCGGCGCGATCGTGCGCCGTGTGTCCAGCGCGATGGTTGGCATGGGAAGCCCCCCAATGGTAGGCACACTGCTGCGTGAAGGCGCCAGATTGGCCTCTCGAAACCTCCTTCCCTTCCCGCGCGCGGGCAGGACATGCGTCCGTTGGCGGCGCACTGTGGGAACGCCATGGTCCTTGCCTATCTTCTTCTCGCCGGCGCGGCCCTCGCTGCAACTCCTGCGGAGGACCTCGACGCGCTCCTCAAGCAGCCTCGCCCGGAGCCCGCGCTGGCCTTGGCGGAGGCCGGCGGGCCTGCCCTGCCGCAGATTCAGGCGGCGCTGGAGGCGAACTCCACGGCGGCGCCGCTGATGGCCTGGGCCCTACAGCAGAAGCCCGTGCCCGAGGCCCGCGAGGCGTTGGAGAAGGCGCTCGGCTCGACCGACCAGCGCCTCGGCTACTGGGCGGCGTTCGCGCTGGGCAGGCTCGGGGACGCGCGCAGCGCGGCGGCTCTAGCGGCAGTCATGCCGAAGACCGATGCGCCCAAGCAGTACTGGGAGCTGGCCTACTGGACCCCCAATGGTTGGGTCTCGTGGTTCGAGCGGAAGTACGAGCCCAACGGGAACGTCATCCTCCCTCCGGCGCCCGAGGGTGTGTCGAATCTGCGCGTCGCATACGCCTCACTCGAGGCCCTCGGCATGGTCGGCGGGCCGATGGCCGTCGAGACGCTGACCCGGATGCTCCGCAGTGACCAGTGGCTCATCCGCTACGGCGCGGTTCGGGGGTTGGGGGCGATGCGGGACGAGGCGGCGCGGGATGAGATCGCGCGCCTCAGGGACACCGATCCCACGCTTGTCGTGCGCAGAACGGCGGGCCGGATGGTCGCTGCGAACGGCGCAGCGCCCATGCGGCCCCTCCCAGCGGCTGAAGGCATCCCGGCCATCGCGTTCATCAAGACCAGCGCAAGGACGGAGTCGAGCCTCGGCTTCCAGGACTCGTACTTCTACCCGACGATGCCCTGGTACCACTGGGGGCAGAATGTCTACACGCTGACGCCGCCTGCGCCCGACGGCAAGCTGGTGAACCTCACGAACTTCGAGCACGCGCGCGTGCAGGGGCTGGAGGCGAGCTACGACGCGCAGCGCCTGCTGTTCTCCATGTGCGACGACCGCAAGAAGACGGGCTTCCACATCTGCGAGATCAACGTCGATGGCTCGGGCTTCCGGCAGATCACGCGCGGGAACTGCAACGACGTCGATCCGTGCTACCTGCCGGACGGGCGGATCGTGTTCTCCTCGGACCGCTCGGGGCACCACGAGTACTACCACCAGGAGCGCTCGCGGAACCTGTTCGTGATGGAGCCGGACGGCTCGAACCTGCAGCGCATCAGCTTCAACCCGAACCAGGACTACGCCCCGTACGTGCTGTCCAGCGGGCTGGTGGCCTACACGAGCTACCGCTTCTACGGGCAGGACGGCAGCGGTAACATCTACGGCCGTGACAGCGATCTCAGCCGCATCGAAACGCAACTGCGCGCGGTGAACCCCGACGGCACCGGGGATACGCTGCTGTACGGCGCGATGCGCGGCGGGTTCTACGTCCCCCTGCGGCCGATGCCCGACAGCCTGCAGGATTCGGGCTCCGAGTTCCGCCGGGGGACCGACTTCCATCTCGGCGTGTCGGTAAGCTGGGTTCGCGAGCTGCGGGACGGGAAGCTCGTCTGCGTGACGCCCGCCGGGCTGACGTTGCTTGACCTTGCTGCCGATCCGCTCGCGTGTGAGCGGCCGTGCTTCCCCGAGATCGTCAACCTCGCCGGAGGCGAGCAGGTCTACATCCACAGCCACGACGAGCTGAACCCGGTCGGCCGATATACCAGCCCCTATCCGGCCGACGAGGGGAGGCTCTTCGTCTCACACGCGCCCTTCTGGGACACCGGCTTCGACGCGTACGGGCTGTACCTGTTCGACATGGCGACCCGTGAGTTGACGCTCGTGCACGACGAACCGGGCGTCAGCGACGTGGACCCGGTGGCTCTCACGCCGCGGCCTTTGCCACGAAGACTCCAACCAAATCTCGTCGAGCGCAAACAGAGCACTGGCACGATCCTGTGCCTGTCTGTGTTCAACTCGGACCTGGAGTACAGCCACGAAGCGGCCCGCTACGTGCGGGTGCTCGGGGTGACGCTGATGGGGCAGACCGTGAACGCGAACGCGGCCTTCGAGACGGCAGTGCTGGGCACCGTGCCTCTGCAGAAGGACGGCTCGTTCAAGGTGGAGGTGCCGGCCGACCGGCCGGTGAGGTTCCAGATTCTCGATGCGGACGAGAACCTGCTGCTCCATGAGACCGAGTTCAACTACGTGCGAGGAGGTGAAACACTATCCTGCCTCGGTTGCCACGAGCCCAAGGGCCGTACCCCGCCCTCAACTGAGCCGCTGGCAGCCGCTCTGCCGCCCTATCCCGCGCTGGAGCGCGTGGGAGACCTGCGCTATCACGGGCAGGTCTGGCGCGGGTACAACCGGATCGCCCGGCCGTGACCTGCCGGGCGGCGGTCGGTGCTTGACACCGGCGATGCGAACTCTTATAACACTCCTATAATAGTCGGACCACCAAGCAAGGAAGGGTTGCGCAATGAAACGAGTCGCCTGGTCGATCGTTGCAGCAGTGGCGCTGGCCTCCGTGGCGCAGTTTGCGTTCGGGCAGGCCTCCAAGGAGCGAGCCTATGTCGATGCCGTGCTGGATGGATTGGTCAAGGCAGGGGTGATCAAGGCCGATCAGGCCGCGCAGATCAAGAAGGACGCCGAAGCCGCGGCCACCGGCGCCGCCGCGGCGGAGAAGCCGAAGAAGTCGTGGACCGATACGGTGAAGGTCAGTGGGTACGGCCAGGTGCGTTGGCAGCATTCCCCGGACGCCGACGATCCGGACAATGTCTTCTCCCTGCGTCGCGCCCGGCTGAAGATCACCGCAAACCCGACCGAGCGAGTGGAAGGGCAGTTCGAGGTGTCGGGCGACGACACGGAGATGGGAATCACCGACGCCTGGCTGCAGTACCAGCTTGATGACGCGGGTGAGTGGCGGGTGCGCGGCGGGCAGCAGCGCATACCGTTTGGGTTCGAGGTCCCGCAACCCACGCAGTCGGTCATCCCACTCGAACTGAGCTGGGTCGGCCGCACGATGTTCCCCGGCTTGCGAGACCTGGGCACCGTGGTCTACTGGACCAGCCCGGAGGACCGTGCGCGGTTCGAGGAGGCGAAGAAGACCGATCTCGGCACCGGCGACTACGGGAACGTCGCGATCGGCCTGTTCAACGGCCAGGGGATGAGCGAGCCGGAGGCCAACAGCAGCAAGTCCCTCTGCGTCCGTCTCGCCAAGCCCTTCTCGGTGGACGGGCATTACGCCGAGGGCGGCGTGAGCTACTGGACCGGCAAGTTCCACTCCGACGCCGCGGCCGCCGATCTGGATGACAACCTCCTCGGCGTGCACGTGTACGTCCCGCCGCACCCGATCGGCCTGCAGGCCGAGTACTACAACGGCGAGACCGAGGGCGACGACATCAACGGTTTCTACGCCATGGGCCTCTGGAAGCCGCGCGAGGATGGGACAGCCTTCGTGCGCTACGACGAGTACAACGGCCCGCGCAAGGGCAGGGGCCTGGGGAACGTGTTCGACCGGGAGCGCTGGAGCTTCGGCTACGCCCACATGGTCAACAGCAACACCAAGGCGACCATCCAGTACGACCTCCAGGACACCCCTGCCGGCAACGACGACCTTCTGGCGACGCAACTGCAAGTTGGCTTCTGAGTGGCACGGAAAAAGAGGGACACCATACCAATTTCCGACGTCCGAAATTGGTATGGTGTCCCTCTTTTTCCCGCAGCTACTCGAAGTCGGCGATGCTGCGCAGGTACTCAACCGACGCCGCGACGTCTGCGCAGGCCTCTTCGGCGTTGAAGCGCTGGCCCTCGATGCCCTCCAGCTCCATCGTGAACGGACCGGTGAAGCCCACGCTGTTGAGGATCTCGAAGACGCGCGGGAAGTCGACGATCCCCCGGCCGAGGGTGGGGAAGTTCCACGCCTTGTAGAAGCCCGCAGAGTCCTTCAGGTGGACGCTGACCACGCGCGAGGCGACCTTCTCCAGCTCGGCGACGGTGGTCGTGCCCTCGTTATAGTACATGATGTTCGCGCAGTCGAAGTTCATGCCGATGTTCGGGTGGTCGATGGCCTGAAGGGTCTCCACCGCGATGGACCCGTTCGTCATCAGGTCCGGGTGCGTCTCCATCGCGATCCTGATCCCGTAGCTCGCCGCCACATCGCCCGCAGCGCGAAGACGCGCGTAGGCGGCCTCGCGCGGGTTCTCACCCGCGTGGACGCTCGTGAAGATCACCTTCACGCCCAGCTTCGTCGCGCGCTCGCAGATGTCGGTCCACTGATCGGCGTAGGTATCGCTAGCGATGTCCGCTCCGGCGATGACCGTGGTCGCCGAGAGGCCGTGCGAGGCCAACCTGGACATGAGTGCAGGGATATCGTCAGCGCCCGGCAGGCCGAACTCAACGCGCTTGACGCCGATCGTCGGCAGGTGCTCGTAGGCCGCGTCGAGATGCCCGCGATAGCTGCCGAGATTGCAGGACAGGATGTTCGCCACAGGATAGCCCCCTGACCGTTTCTGTAGAGTGCGCCGGACTGGTCAGGCGGAGGTTCGACTGATCGCCAGGGCGACCTTCACGCTTCGAGGACTGGCGGGCTGTCACGGAGGGGGTGCGGGAAGCGGGCCGGGCGGCGGCCGATGTCTTGCGCCCGCATCTCGCGAAGCTCCGGGCGGCCTACGAGCAGGCGCCGCTGTCCTGCGACTGGCCGTGGGACACGGTCGTGTGGCCGGTGGTTGGGATTCTCGCGACCAACATGGCCGTGCGCCGCATCTTCGCCGGCGAGATGCGGCCCGAGCCTCCCGTACGCGCCAGCGGCGGCAAGTACTGGCTCGTGGGGCACGAGGCGATCGAGGGAGAGAAGCCGTTCTGGGCGACAGGGTTCAGCTGCTGCCCGTCGGCGGGCCCGGACCGCCTTGGGTACGGCGTCTACTGGACGTACGACCTGGAGCGCAAGTACGTGC
>Ga0194112_10009052_pt1 | contig 12735 bp, 8 predicted proteins | sample TA2MahC400mmetaG_FD_146191 | JGI IMG/M metagenome (GOLD analysis project Ga0194112, IMG submission 146191) | Freshwater microbial communities from Lake Tanganyika, Tanzania - TA2015016 Mahale Deep Cast 400m | ecosystem: Environmental > Aquatic > Freshwater > Lake | place: Tanzania: Lake...
GCCAGACCTTCCGCCATGTCCACAGTCCAGTCGAGCGACACGATGTCGACCCCGGTGCGGGCCATCCGCTCGATCACACCGGCGCTGCCGGAGATGTAAAGGATGAAGGGGGTGTCGGGGTGGGTTTGCTTCACCAGATCCACCACCTTCTTCTGATACGGCGCCGCGAAGGTGTCGTAATCAGCAGGGCTGAGCTGGCCGGCCCAGGAATCGAACATCTGCACCACCTGAGCACCGGAATCGATCTGGTAGCGCAGGTAGGCAGCAATCGATTCGGCGAAGTGATCGAGCAGCTTGTGCAGCAGCTCGGGCTCGCGGAAGGCCATCGCCTTGATCACCGCGTAGTTCTTGCTGCTCTTGCCTTCAACCACGTAAGCGGCGAGGGTCCAGGGAGCACCCACGAAGCCGAGCACGGCGGCCTGGTTGCCCACGGCGCTGCGCAGGCGGGTGAGCACCTCACCCACAAACGGCATGCTCTCGGCCGGGTTGAGCGGACGCAGAGCTTCCACCTGGGCGAGGTTGCGGATCGGGTCGTGGATCAGCGGACCCTTGCTCTCCACGATGTCGAAGTTGATCCCCATGCCCGGCAGCGGGGTGAGGATGTCGGAGAAGAGGATCACGCCATCGGGCTTGAACGCCTCGAAGGGCTGCATCGAGATCTCAAAGGAGAGATCAGGGTTCTCCGAGCGTTCGCGGAAGCCGGGATGGCGATCGCGCAGGTCGCGATACACCTTCATGTAGCGGCCGGCCTGGCGCATCATCCACACCGGCGGCCGCTCCACCTGCTCACCTCGGGCGGCGCGCAGCAGCAGGGGGGCGGTTTCGGTCATGGGCGAGGGGGACGCGAAGCGCGAACCTACCCGAAGGCGCCCCCGTTCCAGACCTTCCCGCGGCAGGGTTCTGCCGCTTCGTCACACTGCTGGAGAGCGGAGCTACAGCGCTGCCTCTGCCTCCAGCTCCTGGCTGCGCTTCTCATCGCGGCTGAACACCAGCACCGAGAGCGGCGGCAGGCAGAGGTCGAGCGAGTGCTCGTAGCCGTGAATGCCCCATTCATCGGTGAACTTGCCGCCCAGGTTGCCCAGGTTGCTGCCGCCGTAGCGCTCTGAATCGGTGTTGAACACCTCGCTGTAGAAGCCGCTCATCGGCACACCGATGCGGTAGTGGGAGTGGCTCTGGGGTGTGAAGTTGGCCACCACCACCACCCAGCGGCCGGTGGTGCTCTCGCGGCGCATGAAGCTGATCACCGAGTGGCGGTTGTCGTTGCAATCGATCCACTGGAAGCCGTAGTCGCTGAAGTCGTCGCCCCAGAGCGCCCGTTCGGATTTGTAGAACACGTTGAGGTCGTCCACCAGGCGTTGCAGGCCCTGGTGCGGTTCGTACTGGAGCAGCTCCCACTCCAGATCGCCCCACACGTTCCATTCGCCGCGCTGGCCGAATTCCATCCCCATGAAGATGGTTTTCTTGCCGGGGTGGGTCCACATGTAGGCGAGCAGCGCCCGCACGTTGGCGAACTTCTGCCAGTCGTCGCCCGGCATCTTGTGGAGCAGGTTGCTCTTGCCGTGCACCACTTCGTCGTGGCTGAGGGCGAGCATGAAATTCTCGGTATAGGCGTACCAGATCGAGAACGTCACATTGTTCTGGTGGAACTGGCGGAACCAGGGATCCAGCTCGAAGTAATCGAGCATGTCGTGCATCCAGCCCATGTTCCATTTGAGGTTGAACCCCAGACCGCCCATGTCGGTGGGCTTGGTCACCATCGGCCAGGTGGTGGATTCTTCCGCGATGGAGAGGGCTCCCGGGAAGTGCTGGAACAGCACGTGGTTGGCTTGCTGCAGGAAGCGCACGGCCTCGGTGTTCTCGCGGCCGCCGTGTTCGTTGGGGATCCACTCGCCGTCGGGGCGCAGATAGTCGCGGTAGAGCATCGAGGCCACCGCATCCACGCGGATGCCATCGATGTGGAACTGCTCAAACCAATACACCAGGTTCGCTACCAGGAAGTTGCGAACTTCGTTGCGGCTGTAGTTGAAGATCAGCGTGCCCCACTCCTTGTGCTCGCCGATACGCGGATCGGCGTGCTCGTAGAGGTGGGCGCCATCGAAGAAGGCCAGGCCGTGCGCGTCCTTGGGGAAGTGGCCCGGCACCCAGTCGAGGATCACGCCGATGCCCTCGGCATGGCAACGGTCCACGAAGGCGCGGAATTCATCGGGCGTGCCGAAGCGGCTGGTGGGCGCGTACCAGCCGGTCACCTGATAACCCCAGGAGCCATCGAAGGGATGCTCCGAGAGGGGCATCAGCTCGATGTGGGTGAACCCGCGAGCCTTCACATAGGGGATCACCCGATCCGCCAGTTCGGGGTAGGTGAGTAGGCGGGCGCCGGGCTTGAGGTCGGCGGCTGGCACCGGCGGACGGGGCGTGCCGTCGGGCTCGATGTAGGGCTGATCAGCGCTGGCGTGCATCCAGCTGCCCAGGTGCATCTCGTACACCGCGATCGGCTGATCGAGGGGGTTGCTGCTGTCGCGCTCCTGCATCCAGGCGAGATCGCCCCAGCTGTAGCCCTCAAGCGCCTCCACGATCGAGCCGTTGTTCGGGCGTACCTCGTGGCGGAAGCCGTAAGGGTCGGCCTTCTGGTAGCAGTGGCCGTCTTGGGTGCGGATCTCGTATTTGTAGATCTCACCGGGCTTGATCGCGGGAATGAACAATTCCCAGCAGCCGCCCAGGCGCGCCTGCATCGGGTGATGGCGCCCATCCCAGCTGTTGAAGTTGCCCAGCACCGACACGCTGCGGGCGTTGGGGGCCCACAGGCAGAACATCACACCGGCCACGCCGTTGCGTGTCACCACATGGGCGCCCATGCGCTCCCAGATGTGGTGGTGGTTGCCTTCCGCAAACAGATGGCGATCCATCTCGCCCATCCACTCCTCGCGGAAGGCCCAGGGATCGTGGGCCACGTGCTCGATGCCGCCGCGCAGCACGTGCACCTGATAGCCGCTGCCGGGGTCGCTGGACACTTCGGCTTCGAAGATCCAGGGGTGATGGGGGGTGCTCATGGGCAGAGCCACCCCACCCGTCATCAGCTCAACCCGTTCGGCCTCGGGCATCCACACCCGCACCACCCAGTTGCCGCTCTCGAGGGGCTGGGGGCCCAGCACAGCGAAGGGATGGTCGTGCCGACATTCGGCCAAGCGCTGGGCATCGTCCACCATCCAGTCGAGCTGAGCCAGCACAGGCTTGAGTGCAAAAGCGTGGCTGGGAGCTTAAGGCCGTTTTCCGGTTTTCCTGGCCTGGATCAGCTCGGTCCGGCGGGGTTTTCAGGGAAATCCACACCCGTGATCTGGTTTTCGCCGTTGAGGATCACGTAGAGGTTGTCGGCGAGGCGGTTGAACTGCACGTTCACCAGCACCAGGCGGGTGTCAGGCGTGGTTTCCGCTTCCACAGCGCGGCCAACCTTCAAGAAATTGCCCGTTTCACGCTGCAGTTCCAGCCATTTGCTCTGCAGCACCGCCGGGGTGAGCTCTTCCTGCGCGCCAGGGCTGAGGAAGCTCTGGGCGGTGATGAAGTTGCCGGTGCTCACCGCCTGCACGAATTGCAACGCCACCTGGCTCGCCGTGTCGTCGGCACGGTCCACGTAGTAGCGGGCAATCTTGCCGCTGCTGTTCAGCACCATGAACACCACCCGCTTGCCGGCTTTGGTGGTGAGCTCGGCTTCCACGGTGCTGCCGCTCATGCCGCTGCGCACGCTGAGCAGCTCATAGCTGAGCACCTTGGGCTGGGTGCGCATCGTGGCCGCGATCATCGACGGGCTGGTGACCGCCTGCAGCTCCGGGGAGAACTGGGCAAAGCGCGCCTTGGCGTCGCCATTTTTCACCGCATCGAGGATGCGCATCGCAGCGGCCCGGGCCTGCTCAATCGACAGCACCGTGCTGCTGGTTGAGCTTGCCGCTTTGGCTGCAGCGCCAGATTGCGCCTGGGCTAGGGGCGCGGTGGCGGCGGCACCGATCAGGCTGGCGGCCAGCAGAGCCGGCAGGGCGGAGCGCAGCGGGCGCAGCATCGCAGGAAGCAACAGTGGGCCTCAGTTTGCCCCAACCATTGGCTGGATGCTGAGGCTGGCTGAGCCCAGGTTGAGCTCCACGCTGATCACCCGATGCTGCGGCCCGGCAGCACCACGCGGCAGCGTGCCATCCCCGGGATTCACCGCGATCTGGGGCCAGGCTGCCAGGCCCAGCGAGAGGCGCAGCCGTTCTCCAGGCTGGAGTGTGAGCAGCAGCGGCTGCAGCTCCACCCTGCGCGGGGCCATGGTTTGGCAGCTGTGTCCCAGCCAGCGGGCCACGCCGCTGCTGCATTGGCGCACCTGGCCATCGCTTTGCACCACTGAGAGGGCGGCGCAGAGGTCGAAGCCTGGCTGATCGGCCATCGCCTCCAGCTCCAGCACCGGCTGGCCCAGCAGGGTGATCGGCTGATCCAGCACACCGCTGCTGAAGCAGGCCACGTCGCTGCGTTGATCCAAGTCCGTGCGCAGCACGCCGCCGGCGTCGAGGCCCAGATGCCCGCCCCGGCCTGGCAGGGGGCGCCAGGGGTCGTGCACGATCGTGCAACGGCCACCCTCGCCATGGGTTGCACGGCTATCGGTGGCGATCAGCTGGCCCTCAGCGGCATCCACGGCGGCCAGGCCACTGCTGCACAGGAGCCAGCGCTGATCGCTGCAGGCCGTGGGTTCAAGCGGCTCCCATTGCTCGGTGGCGATGTTCTGCAGGGCGGTGCCAATGCTCAGCTGCTGCGGCAGCGGCACGGGGCCTGTTGCGATGGTTTCGCTGCCTGTCATCAGGTGGTGGCGGAAAAACGCCAGCTGGAGCTGATCGAGGCCACCGTTCCACTGCAGATGGCTCCAGGCCCCCAGCCGCAGCCAGGGTTCACCGCCGGCAGCGCGGGCCCGCTGCCAGAGATCCAGCACGCCGAGCAGGTGGGGATCGTGCCAGCCGCCGATCAGCAGCATGGGCCTGCGCCAGAGCGCCGCTGGTGGCTCATGCCGGCGCCACCCCTCAGCCTCGGCCGGATCGAGCTGAAGCCACGCGGCTGCCATGCCATCGGGATCCAGCCGCTCCAGCAGCGCCTGGCCGTGGCGCAGAAAATCGCCGCTCTCCAGGCTGCGGCGGATCTCCCACCAGCCTTCGTGATCGCCGCGGCGTTGGCAGGCCTGGGCCGCCAGCTGCAGCCCCCAGCCAAGCCCGAGGGCCCACCAGTGGCAACCACCCTCGCTGGCCCAGTGGCGCCGCTCATCCAGGCCGGCCATGGCTGGTGCCAGCGCATCGGGCAACTGCTCGTCGCTGGCCAGCAGCAGTTGCGTGAGCCCCTGATACGAGAAGCCATAGCTCCCTACCCGCCCGTTGCACCAGCTCTGGGCTCGCACCCAGGCCAGGGTGCTGGTGCCATCGGCGGCCTCCTGGCTGAAGCCGCGGAAGTGGCCCTGGGAGTCGCCGCGGCCGCGCACGTCTTGCACCACCACGGCAAAGCCGTGCTGCGCGTACCACTGGGGGTGGGCGTAGCAAACAGTGGATGCGATGGCCCGCCCATAGGGCTGGCGCATCAGCAAAACCGGCCAGGGGCCTGGACCTGGGGGTGTCCACACCCGGCAGCACAGGTTCAACCCGTCGGCCGATTGGATCCAGTGATCGTTCACCCAGCTGGCGGGCACCTCAGCGCACGTCGGGGCAATAGAGCCCCACCACGTAGGTGGAGAGGATCTCGGCGTCGGTGTTGCTCAGGCCCTGCCGTGCGGCGATCTGTGCCACGGCTTGCGGTGAGGTGTAGGAAAACCCCTGGGCATTGAGTGCTTTGAGTTCGGCGCAGAGGGCCTTGGCTCGCTGGGGGTTGTTTTTCACCGATTCGAGCAGCGGTGAATTGGCCAGGGCTGGTGTGGCGAAGGCCAGCGCGATGGCCAGCCCTGGGCCGCTGAGGCGGATTGGGGTCATGGCGGTGCAGCCGTCGGCGCAGATGGTTCTGCTTCCATTCCAAGGATGCAGCCGCAACCTGCCGTGGGGTTGGGGTCACTTCCCGGAGCGACCGGAGGCCTGCTGAGCCCGTTGGATCCAGAGGCGCACAGTGGTGGCATCCACGCAGGCTGGCGCCATGCCCGTGAGCGATCGCTCCAGCCGCCCCAGTTGTGTGAGCAGCTGCTGGGGCGAAGCCTGCGCCAACCCCCGGCTGGAGGCAATGCCGGCATAGAGCAGCAGTGCAGCCTCATGGGGTTCCAGCTGCAGCTCCACCACCAGCTGCGCCTGGCCGCGCAACTTGCGCAACTGCCGCTCCAAGGCACCGCCTTGGCTGGAGAGCTGCCGCAGTTGGCCATCAGTCAGGGCCGCCAGCTGTTGCCAACTGGCCACGCCATGGCTCTGCAGCACCAGTTCCTCCTTGCGGAAGTGTCTGGGGAGTGGGCCTAGAGAGCGGCTCAAGGGCCCGTGTCTCCCGGGATCAACCCTGCAGGCTCACGCTGCCATCGGCCAGGTTGCGAATGGCAGTGGCGAGCACCACAGGCGTATCGGTACCAGGAGCCGTGGGGTCAACTCGCCGCAGGCGCACCTCCACCAGTTGGGTGCCGCGGCCGCTGCCGCGCAGGTTGAGGGCCACCTGCTGCACCGAGGGGGCAAAGGCTGCAGGGTCGAGATCCGCCGGGGCAGCGGCCACCACCAGATCGGAGCCGTTGTCGAACACCACGGGCACACTCACGGCGCCATCCACCAGCTGGCGCGGTGCATAGCTCACAGCAAAGGCGAGACACGACAACGACAGCAGCACCGTGAAGCTGGTGACGCCCACGAGGCGGAAGCGGATGCCCCAGCGCACCACGAAGGAAATAAGGGTGAGCACCAACAGCACCGCCGAGGCCACACCCAGCCACTCGCCGGCGGTGAGCAGCAGGGGATCAGCGCGCATGGGGGCTCGGCGGTTCGAAAGATCACCTTTATATTGCGGCCTGCTCAGCCGCTGAGACCCACGGGCCGCCGGATCCACCGATCCCTTCGCCGATCAGGCCGCCCTGTTGGCGTTCATGTGCTGGCCGCGTCCCGGCCGGTGCTGGTGCTGGCTGGCTTTGGGCTGATCGGCTTGGCCTCAGCCGCTTGGGTCGGTGCCGATCGCCTGGCTGAACGCCTTTACACCGCCCGTCGCCCCTGGCTGGAGCGGCTGGTGAGTGGAGTGCTCGGCCAGCCGTTGCAACTGGGCCCGTATGCGGGTCTACGCCCCCTGGGCCTGGCGGCGGGGCGCAGCCGTTTTGTGGCGGTGCCCCAGAACCCCTCCAGCGTGGATGCTCCGCAGGTGGAGCTGGCGCTCGATCCGCTGGGAAGCCTGCTGCAACGCGCCCTGGTGCTGCAGATCCGGGTGATCCGGCCCACGGTTGAGTTGCGCCGCAATGCCCGCGGAGCCTTCTGGGAGCTGCCCAGCCAGAAGCCCGGCCGTGAACCCCCCCGGGTGGCCCTGCGCATCCAGGTGCCCCAGCCCGGGCAGGGTGTGCTCCACAGCGCCGCTGGCTCCACCCGTTTCACGCTGCGTGGCGAAGCTGATCTGCCTCTGTGGCGTCGCCAGGTGGATCTGCGCGGCACGCTCAGTCCGCAGGCGGGCGGTGCGTTGCCGTTTCAGCTGCAGGCGAACTGGCAGCAGCGCAGCTGGGGGCTGCAACTGCAGCCCCAGCAGCTGCCGCTTCAGCCCCTGATGCCCCTGTTGCCGGTTGGCCTGCATGGCCAGTTGGTGGGTCGCCTCGATGGCCTGGTGGAGGGGCGACTGCTGCTGGAGCGCCGCTCCGGTGTGGGCCGCTGCTCCGGTGGGTTGAACGCCACGGCTGTTCGCTGGCGCCCCCAGGGCCTGTCTGGTCAGTTCACGGCCCCAACGCTGCCGGTGCAGTGTTCCGAGCGAGGGGTGCGGTTGGCTCCATCGGCTCTGGCCTGGGGTGATTGGCGCGGCCGGTTGCAGGGGTTGCTGGCGTTGCCCAGCGGCACGTTGCAACTGCAATTGCAGGCCCGGGAGTCTCGCGCGGGGCATCAGCTGCAGGCACAGCTGCGGGGCCCGTGGCAGCAGCCCAACCTGCAGCTCATCGGTGCGTGGCAGGGTCTGCGTCTGGCGCAGCGGCCCGCTCAGCCCCTGCGGTTGGAGTCGTTGATCGCGATTCGCAGCCGGCCCACGTTCCGCGTCACGGTGCCGCGCCTGCTGCTGCGCTACGGCGATGCCAGCGTTCAGGCCGATGGCGCGCTCTGGCCACGGCTGGAGCTGCGCAGCGGTGCACTGCAGCTGGGCCGCGAGCTCAGGCCCGCATTGGCTCCCCTGCTGGGTGAGGCACCGCAGCTGCGTGCCGTGCTGCAACAGCAGGGCGGTTGGTCGCGCCCGCAGCTGCAGCTGGATCTGCGCCAACAGGCCAATCCCCTGCTCGGCCATTGGCTGGCCCAGCTGCGCTGGCAGCCGCAGCTGCTTGAACTGCGGCGCTTCCAATCGCCTGTGTTGGAGGCGACCGGCCGGCTGCCGTTGCGCGCCGCGCCGCAGCTGCAACTGCAGCTGGATCTGCGCAGTTTTCCGCTGGAGCGGCTCAGTGCTCTCTTGGGCACCCGCTTGCGTGGGCAGCTGGATGCCTGGGGCACGGTGGCGGGGCCCCTGCGGCAGCTGCAACCGAACTTGCAGTTGCTGGTGCGCGATCCCGGTGTAGGGCCGCTGCAGTTGTTGGAAAGCTGGCGTGGGGTGCTCGAGGGCTCGCCCGCTGGCGGGGGCAACTTGGCGCTTGAGGCGTTGGCACCTGCCAAGCCGGGTCAGCTGAAAGCCCAGCTCGATCGCCGCTGGCTGCCCCAGATGGCGAGCCTTCAGCGCGAGGGTGGCTCGCTTCGCTTCGCCGGTGATCCACGCCGGTATCAGTGGAGCGCTGATGCGTTTCCCCTGGCGGGCCTGGAATTTGCTCTGGGCCCCAGCGGTCGTTTCCAGCCCTTGGGCGGCGCTTTGAGCGGCAAGGGGCAGCTGGATCTGCAACCGCTCTGGATCACAGGCGCCATCCGCCTGGATCGCCCTCAGCTGCTCGGCCTCTACGGCCGCCACCTCAGCGCCAGCGGCACCTACCGCCAGGGCCGCTACAGCGCTGAGGGGACCTGGCAGGGCGAGCAAGACGACAGCCTTGCCATGCGCCTGCGGGGTGAGCAGGGAGGCCCGCTCTGGGCCCGTTTTGAAGCGCGCCGCTTTGGTTCCCAAACCCTGCAGGAGTTCTGGCAATCAGCCCAGCTCTGGCGCAGCGGGCCGCCTCGCCTGGCCGGTTCTGCCGCCGATCTGCAGGGCCTGGCGATCGACACCCTGGGGCTGAGCCTCAACGAACAGCTCAAGGCCCTCGAGCAGGCCCAGCTCCAGGTGGCCGCCGCGTTGGCGCGCCAGCGCAGCGGTGCCGAACGCCTGGATCCGCGCCAGCTGCAGGGCCTGGTGGATGCCGATCTCACCCTCACGGGGCCATCGATTCAGCGGCTGTCATTGGACCTGCAGGCCAGCGGCCATCTGTGGTTGCGGGGCAGCGATCGCGATCAGGCCCTCACAGCCGCTCCGGTGCAACTCACCCTGCGAGGCCCCCTCGGCGGTGCCACCACCTTCTCGGTGGAACACCTGCCGCTGGCGCTCCTGGCTTTGTTCACCACCGTGCCCGATGGCCTCAGCGGTGGTCTGGCGGCCAACGGACGTTTCGCCCTGGCGAATGGCCGCCGCCGCCCCGAGTTGCAGCTGGCTCTCGCCCTGCAGGACGCTTCCCTGGCCGGTGTGCCTCTTCAGCTGGAGCGCGGTGATCTGGCCCTCGAGAACGGCAACCTCAACCTCGATTGGTCGCTGCGCAGTGATGGGGCGGCCAACAGCGTGGATGTGAAGGGCACGGTGCCGCTTCAGCCCACCAGCGAGGCGCTGGAGCTGCGGGTGGCCAGCCGCGGCGATGGCTTGCAGTTCCTCTCGGTGCTCGGCGGGCCGGGGGTTCAGTGGCAGCAAGGCAGTGTTGACCTGCAGCTGCTCGTGCGGGGATCCCTGCAAACGCCGCTGGCCAATGGCTTCCTGCGCTTCCGCGACGGCGTGCTGCAGGTGGCCGGGCAGACCATGCGCGAGCTGGAAGCCACGGTGCTGTTTGATTTCAGTGAGCTGGAGCTGCAGCAGCTCACCGCCCGGGTTGGCGACCAGGGGCAGATCAGCGGCAGCGGCCAGCTGGGGCTGATGGAGCCTCTGGCTCAACCCAAGCGCCGGTTGGCGCTGCAGGTGCAGCAGGCGCCTTTCAAGCTGCCGCGCCTGCAGGCCATCGCCAACGGCGAGGTGCAGGTGGGCGGCTCCCTGCGTTCGCCGGATCTCTCGGGTGAGCTGCAACTGAGCCGCGGCAGTTTGAATGTGCAACCCGGCCAGCTCGCTACCGAAGACGAGCCCACCCGCCCCGTGACGGTGCGGGAGCTGGTGGAAGCCAAATGGGACTTCCAGCAGCCGCTGCTGGTGATGGGCCAGCAACTGGAAAGTTCCGCCAGCCAAGACCTGCGGGCGGCGGTGCCCGATCTGCCCTTCCTGCGCTTCAACGCCCTGCGCCTGCGGCTGGGCCCAGATCTGAAGGTGGGTGTTCCCAACGTGCTCAACTTCAACACCGGTGGGGTGCTCACCCTGCGTGGCGCCCTGGATCCAACGCTGCAGGTGAGTGGTGTGGTGCGCCTGCTCAATGGCCGCCTCAGCCTGTTCACCACCAACTTCAGCCTCGATCCCGACGCCCCCAACGTGGCGGTGTTCACCCCGAGCCTGGGCCTGATTCCCTACGTGGATATCGCCCTGCGCACCCGCGTGTCCGACACGTTGGTGGCCAACGAAACCAACCGTTCCAACCTCTACGACTGGAACGTGAATGCGCCGGCCAATTCCATCGATCAGCTGCGCCTGGTGAAGGTGCGGGTGGAGGCCTCCGGGCCGGCGGATCGCCTCGCCGACAACATTCGCCTCACCAGTTCACCGCCGCTGCCTCAGGAGCGGCTGGTGGCCTTGATCGGTGGCAACTCGCTGGTGGGTCTAGCGGGGGGCAATGCCGGTGCGGCGCTGGCCACGGTGCTGGGCCAGTCGCTGCTCTCGCCCGTGGTGGGCGGCCTCAGCGATGCCTTCGGCCAGCGGCTCACCTTTGCGCTCTATCCCACCTACTTCGCGCCGGAGGAGGTGGTGGCTTCGGAGAACCGCTCTCGCCGCCTGCCGTCGCAGCTGGTGCTCGGCTCGGAGATTGGTCTGGATGTCACCGAGCGCTTCAACTTCTCGCTGTTGGCCGCGCCCAACCGCAGCGATATCCCCCCGCAGGTCACGCTTCGCTATCAGGCCAGTGATCGCGTGGGTGTGCAGACCTCGATCGACACCCAGGGCCGCTGGCAGAGCCAGTTGCAGTTGCTCTTCCGCTTCTAGGTTGCTGCCATGGCCCAGCTGATCGGAGTGGATCTGGGCGGCACGGCGATCAAGCTGGGCCGCTTCTCGGTGGAGGGGCAGCTGCTGGCGGAGCTGGAGGTGCCCACCCCCCAGCCGCCGATGCCCGGTGCGGTGGTGATGGCTTTGGTGGAGGCGGTGCAGCAGCTCGATCCTGATGGTCTTGCTCCGTGCGTGGGGGTGGGTCTGCCCGGCCCGATGGATGCGGCGGGCCGGGTGGCACGGGTGTGTATCAACCTGCCGGGTTGGGAGCAGATTCCCATGGCGGAGTGGCTGGAGCCGCAGCTGCAGCGGCGCGTCACCCTGGCGAACGACGGCAATTGCGCTGTGGTGGGGGAGGCCTGGCACGGGGCAGCCAGGGGCTACAGCGATGTGTTGTTGCTCACGCTCGGCACCGGTGTGGGCGGTGGGGTGCTGCTGGGCGGCAGCCTGTTCACGGGCCATGGCGGGGCGGCGGCGGAACCTGGCCTGATCTGCATCGATCCCGAGGGACCGGCCTGCAACAGCGGCAACCGCGGTTCGCTGGAGCAGTTCTGCAGCATCGGCGCGCTGGCCCGTGAATCTGCCCTGAGCCCGCAGGAGCTTTGCCGTTTGGCCGATCAGGGCGATGCCGAGGCCTTGGCGATCTGGCAGCGCTACGGCCGCCGCCTGGGGGTTGGATTGAGCTCCTTGATCTATGTGCTCACCCCCGAGTTGGTGTTGATCGGGGGTGGTTTGAGTGCGGCCAGTGCGCACTTCCTTCCGGCTGCCCTGGCGGAAGTGGAGCAGCGGGTGCAGATCGAAAGCCGCCTGGGCCTGGAGCTGCGCCGCTGTGCCCTGGGCAATGGGGCCGGGCGGCTCGGCGCAGCTCGCCTGGCCCTCGATCGGCTGCTCAACGCCTAGCTGGGATGATGCGCCCAGTGCCCGCCGCGCCTGTGAGCGTTCCCGATCCCACCCCCGATCTGCTGCAACGGGCTGCCGCCGTGCGCCGCTGCGCGATGGCGCTGGGTCGCCTCAGCGATCTGAAACGCCGTGAGGCGGTGGAGGCGATGGCCGCGGCACTGGAAGCGTCGGCCCCGCAGATCCTGGCTGCCAATCAGGCGGATCTGGAGGCGGCGGCTGCCGATGGCCTGGCACCAGCCTTGGTGGCACGCCTGAAGCTGGATGCCGCCAAGTTGGCCGGCGGGATCGAAGGGGTGCGGCAGGTTGCCCAGCTGCCCGACCCCCTGGGGGTGCGCCAGTTGCACCGCGAGCTCGATCAGGGCCTCACGCTGGAGCGCGTCAGCGTTCCGCTCGGTGTGCTCGGCGTGATCTTTGAAGCCCGCCCCGATGCGG
>Ga0194112_10009053_pt1 | contig 12735 bp, 9 predicted proteins | sample TA2MahC400mmetaG_FD_146191 | JGI IMG/M metagenome (GOLD analysis project Ga0194112, IMG submission 146191) | Freshwater microbial communities from Lake Tanganyika, Tanzania - TA2015016 Mahale Deep Cast 400m | ecosystem: Environmental > Aquatic > Freshwater > Lake | place: Tanzania: Lake...
ATGCTGCGCGGGTCAAGCCCTGAGTTGATGTAGTTCTGGAAGTAGGGCAGCCCGTATTTCGCAGTAAGCTCGAAGAGAAGTTTTGCATTGTCCGAGTCCCAGTCAAAGTCATGCGTCAGGTTGTATGTCGGTATCGGGAAGGTGAAGACCCCGCCCTTTGCATCACCCTCCAGCATGACCTCGATGAACGCCCTGTTTATCATGTCCATCTCCTTCTGCAGCTCGCCGTAGGTGAAGGGCTGCTCCTTCCCGCCGACTATCGCCTTCTGCTTCTTCAGGTCCTCGGGCGGGACAAGGTCGAATGTGATGTTCGAAAATGGGTATTGCGAGTTGCCGCTGATGAAGACCTTGCCGTTCCTCCTGACGACAACAGTGCCGTTTGCCGTCGTCGGGCACCAGACCATGCCGTCGTAGTCAACTTCATTGATTTCATCAACCTGCGTGCATGGGTGCTTTATCACCCTCACGACATACATGCCGTTCTTGTTCTTCAGCAACGTGCTGCCCCAGCCCGCCTTGGCAATCATCTCCTGCATCATGTCCGCGTCTTCCTTCTTCTTGGTGTAAATCTTGTTCTCAGGCGCCCAGCCATCCGCCTTCATGTAGGTGTCAATGAAAGACCTTGACAGCCCTGTCGAGATGTCGCCCAGCATCCTTGGTATTGTCTTGCTGTAGCTTGGGAAGAACTGGCTGTAGATGCTCCTTGACTCAGGCCTGTTCAGCCTGAATCGTATGCAGTCCCTCCTGCCCGTGAAACCCGAGAGTTTCATGCTTTCGTCGAACGGGATGCTCATCCTGCCAAGTATGCCGCGGATTTCTTCGCAGTTGTCGGGATTTACCTCGGCCGACTGGTGTATGGCTATCCTCTCATCTTCGCAGAGGCTGCCTTCAGATACGATCCACGAAAGAAGTTTCACTTTGTCTTCACTCATATCCGCGCCGTCAAAATTGCCGCCCAGCGGTATGAGCGGTATCTTCGTCTTCAGCTTCGACGCCTCTTCGAATACGTATTTTGAAGGCGAGATGCCCTCCTGGTAATTATGTATCCTGCGCAGCACCCTGTGGTTCGGCGTGACAAGCTGGTCCGTGATGCGGTTCTTCAGGTTCACCATCTTGCCTGTGTAGCGGTCTTTTGTCATCTTCAGCACAGGCAGGTATTCTATCTTTTCCGTTTTCGGGTTGAACGTGGCTATCACGTCCCCGACGTTCAGGCCGAGCCCGCTCCTCCAGCCGTCCTTGGTCAGGATTTCCGTGTCGTCGCTGAAGCAGCCCCACCTGCTCGGGATGTTCAGCGAGAACACGAGCTGCTGCATGGCCTGCTTGACCTCCTTGAATGAGAGGTCGTCAGCCCTGATGAACGGCGCGAGCAGCGTGTCGACGGAGCTGAACGCCTGCGCGCCCGCAAACTCCATCTGCAGGCAGCCAATGTAATTGACCATCTGGTGGATGACCGTGCTCAGGTGCTTGGCGGGCTTGCACTCGGTCTTGTTCCTGACCCCGCCGAAGCCCATCACAAGGAGGTTCTTGAGCGAATGGCCGCAGCAGTAGCCGATGACCCCGTGCGAGAGGTCGTGTATGTGGAAGTAGCCCTTCTTGTGTGCCTCCGCTATCTCGGGTGTGTACATCTGGTTGAGGTTGTAGTATGACATCACCTTGCCCGCCGTGTGCAGCAGCAGACCTGAAAAGGAGAAAGCCTCGTTGCTGTTCTCCTTGACGCGCCAGTCGGTCTGGTCAAGGTATTCGCCGATGGTGTTGACCACGTCCACCATGACAGACTTGGTCTCGCGCAGCTTCTTGTGCTGCTCGCGGTAGAGGATGTATGCCTTTGCCGTCTTGTAGTGCCCGCCCTCCACCAGCGTCTTCTCCACGATGTCCTGTATCTGCTCAACGGTCGGGATTGTGACCCCGCCAAACTTCTCCTCAAGCTTCTCAACGACCTTGTCTGCGAGGTGCTCCGCTGTCTCCTTGTCCTGGCCGCCCACTGACTGCGCCGCTGCCCAGATGGCTGCGGCTATCTTCTCCCTGTCAAAGTCTGCCGCGGAGCCGTCCCGCTTTATGACCTTGGTCAGCAGGCCCTCGGGCTTCTCGTAGGTGGTGAAGCGTTTGTTGCACTTGGTGCACTCGCGGCGCCTCCTGTTCCTGCCGTCATCCGCCAGCCTCTTGTCAGTGACCTTGGTTTCCTCATGGCCGCAGAATGGACAATTCACAATCCCACCCAAACCCCTGAATTTTAAGCCTTTTCAGCCCGGTTTTCGAGCCTCTCACGCCTAAATGCGCTGTTTTTGGCGTATTCACCACTGCTGGATAAATACCAGATGTTGTGTCACCCTCCCGGGATAACCACAACCCCTTGTGGGTAATGCGGTCTTCCGGAGTATTTTACCTATTGTCCAAACCTCTTTATAAGCCTTGTCGTATGGCATCGCATGTTTTGAGATGGTGATGTTAAAGTGGTTGTTTTGCGCGTGCTGGTTTTGCCTGAGAAGGGTTCTCAGGCACATGCATGTTTCATGGTTTCTTCAGCCTTTTTGCGAGTTCAGCCAGCTTTTTGTCGTCCGCGCGCCTGTAGTCGTGGGATGAGATGTAGCCCTCATATTTCTCAAAATATTTGTCCACACTTGAATGAACCGGCTTCCATTCCTTCATTCTCGTGCCGTGCATGGGGAAAAGCTTGGTGTGAAGGTGGTCCACGCCGAAGCCCTCAAGGATCATGCCTGTCCTGCCGACGTCGTCAAGCTTCTTGTCAAGCAGCCTTGCGACTTTCTTGGAAGCAAGAATAAGCTCTTTCAATGTCTTGTCATCGGCGGCAAAGGCATAACTGGGATGGTGCTTCTTGGTCGCAACAACAGTGAAGCCTTCTGTGTTCGGGAATATGGAAAGGAATGCGACGTGTTTCTCATCCTCCCATACCTTGTGGCACGGCGCTTCACCCCTCGCTATTTTGCAGAAGATGCAATCCATAGGCATCACTCAGTATTCGAACCTTGTCTCGTTATACATATAAGTTTAAAGGATGTCGCCGCCTCAGAACTCCTTCTTCCTGATGTAGCTGCGCTTGCCTGAGCTGACGTAGTCTGTCTTGTCCTTCTTCATGTAGCTGCCCGAGAACTCGCCGTAGTCGGCGAACTCCGCTTCCTCCCTGTCCGCCTCTTTCCTCACCCCGTCCTCGGGGCGCCACACGAATTCAAGGGACTTCGTGCTGTCCATGCCTTCTATGTGTATGGGCGACTGGTAGCTCAGGGCTGTATGGAACTTCCAGATGAGCTTCCCTGTCGCCGCATCCAGGCAGTACGTGTTGCAGTCATAGGAGCCGACGTATATCCTGCCGCCATGGACGCAGGGCTCCTTGTGGATTAGGATGCCGCTGGTCGGGAACCTCCACAGCAGCCTGCCTGTCGCCGCGTCCAGCGCATAGAAGTTGTTGTCGCATGAGCCGAAAAACAGCACCCCCTTCCGGATGAACGGCCTCGACGACACAAGCTCGTTTGTCTTGAACCTCCAGAGCTCCTTGCCTGAGCAGCTGACGGCGTAAAGGTTTCCGTCGCCCGAGCCGAAATATAGGACATCGTTCTCCAGATGGACAGGGCTGAACACGGTCCCGTTGGTGTGGAACCTCCAGAGCTCTTCGCCTGTGCCTGCTGAAACCGCGTAGAAGTTGCTGTCGCATGAGCCGAAGTACAGAACGTTGTCGCGAAAGGCCGGGGTGGATACCACCGGCGCCCTTGTCGCGAACTTCCAGAGCAGCCCTCCGTCCCCTGCGTCCAGCGCGTAGAGGTTCCTGTCATAGGAGCCGACATACACAACATTGTTATAGACAGCGGCGGTTCCCGAGACCGGGCCGCTGGCCGCGAACTTCCACAGGAGACTGCCGCCTGAAACTGCGTAGAAGTTCCTGTCCTCCGAGCCTATGTAAACCACGCCGCTGTGTATGCACGGCGTCGCGGCTATCTTGCCGCTTGTGCCGAACCTCCAGAGCAGCCTGCCTTCAAGCGAAAGCGCATACAGGTTGCCGTCGTAGCAGCCGAAGTATATGATGTCATCATAAATCCTGGGCGACGAGTACATCGGCCCGCCTGTTGCAAATCTCCAGACCTCCTTGCCTGTCTCCGCGTCAACAGCGTAGAAGTTCTCGTCAAATGCCCCGAAGTAGACAACGCCCCTGTGAAAGGCCGGAGTGGCTATCACGCTGCCGCCTATGTCGATGTTGAATTGCTGCGGCATCGCCGTGTTCCTTATGTGCTCAAGGACGCCTAGTATCTCGATGTTGCCGAACATGTCCTGTTCTATGCTGAAATTGACGTTTCCCGCGCCTTCCTGGACGTACCTGTCCATGGGTTAGAATTGGAATTGTGCTATAAAACAATCACTTGCTCTCAATCTTCCTGAAGAGCATCGCGCCCTTCTTCGGCCTGCCCTTCCATGCGCCGAACTTCGCGTCCTTGAGCAGGCCGGGCTTGACGCCAAGCTGTGCGTTCAGCTTTTCCGCTGTTGAAGGCATGAACGGCTCCAGCAGGATGGCTATGATGCGCAGCGCCTCAAGCAGGTTGTAGAGCGCATTGCCCATCTCCGCGCCCTTGAGCGCCCAGACCTTGTTGTCGTTGATGTATTTGTTGCAGGCGCGCACGAAGACGAGAACCTCCTCCAGCGCGAGGTGGAGTTCGTAGGCCTCCATGTGCTTCCTGATTTTTGCGAGGTTGAGGCGCTTCTCCAGCTCAGGCTTGCCTGCCGTCCTGCCTTCGAACCGCTCGGCCAGGGTGAGCACCCTGTATGCGAGGTTCCCGACGTCGGAAACGAGCTCGCCGTTGATGCGGGCGGTCAGCGCCTCCTCCGAGTAATCGCCGTCGCCGCCGAAGGGCACGTCGCGCATTAGGAAGTAGCGCAGCTGGTCGGGGCCGTATTTCTCCACGATTTCAATCGGATCTACGGCTGTGCCCTTGCTCTTGCTCATCTTCGCGCCGGCCATGTTGACGTAGCCGTGCACGACCACGTGCTTCGGCAGTTCAATATCCGCGCTCAGAAGCATGGCGGGCCAGATGACGGAATGGAAGAAGTTTATACCCTTTCCTATGAGATGCACATCCGCAGGCCAATAGCGCTTGAACTTCGCGCCGTCGGGATAATCAACGCCCGATACATAATTGATGAGCGCGTCAAACCATACGTAGATTTTGTGCTTCGGGTCTCCGGGAACGTCTATGCCCCAGTTCAGGTTTGACCTGCTCACGCACAGGTCCTTCAGCGGCTCATCCTTCAGCCGTGCAAGGATTTCATTCCTCCATGCTGCTGGCTGGATGAAGCCTGTCTCGGCCAGCTTCCTTATCCTGTCGGTGTATTTGCTCAACCGGAAGAAGTAAGCGGACTCGCTCATCCACTCAACCTTGTCGTGCTCAGGGCATTTGCCATCGGCCAGCTCCTTCTCGGTCTTGTATGCCTCGCAGCCGGGGCAGTAGTAGCCTGAATACTCGCCCTTGTAGATGTCCCCGTTGTCCATGCACTTCTTGAACATCATCTGCGAGACCCTGATGTGCCTCGGCTCTGTCGTGCGGATGAAGTCGTCGTTGCTTATGTTGAGAACCTTGCACAGGTGCTTGAACTGCTCCACGTTCCTGTCTACGAAGGCTTTGATAGGCACGCCCGCCTTCTTGGCTGCCTGCACGTTCTTCTGCGCATTCTCATCTGTGCCTGTCAGGAAGAATACGTCGTCGCCCAGCAGGCGGTGCCAGCGCGCGATTATGTCGGCGCAGACCTTCTCGTAGGCGTGGCCGCAGTGCGGGGCACTATTGACGTAATCAATGGCTGTCGTGATGTAGAACTTGCTCATCCGCCCACCACCACACCCAGGTTAAGCGTGTCCTCCAGCTGCTGCTGGGACACAAAACCGGGAATCGGCTTGCCGTTTATGACCAGCGAGGGGTATTCGGTTATGTTGTAGTATTCCCTCAGCGCCTCAACCGACGGCTCCTTTATGTCGGCGTCCAGGGCAAAGACCAGCACCCTGTCGCCGTACTTGTTCTTCATGTAAGTCAGGATGAATGCTTGGTCCTCGCACCCGGGGCATGGCCCGGAGTAAAAGTACAGGATTGTGTTGAAACTCATGTTGCAGGCGGATTTGAGCTTCTCCGCCAGAAGCCAGTAGCCTGTCAGCATGCTTGAATATTCAAGCTTCCTCTCCCTGTATGTCGCCTCGTCCTTTATCTCGCCCTCTGCCCCGTAGGCTGACAGCCTGTTTCCAAGGTCGTATGAATTCTCGCTTATCCTGTTGAGCGTGGACTCCAGCATGGGGCAGCTCGCCTTCTCGCCGAACATATCAAGGAACAAGAATTGTGACTGGAAGCTCTGCACATCCTTGTTTATGCTGTTCAGATTTGACTCTATGGAAGCGAGCTTCTCTGTGTTCAGCCCGTAGCCTACGAACATGCCCGCGGCAAAGATGAGCCCTGATATGACGAATGCGGATACTATGAGGCCTGCGTCAAGCTTTTTTACCTGCTTCTGGGCGGTCATGGATGTAATTAGTAACGGGAAACTATAAATAAAGTCCGAGCCGCTACCAATGTCTTTTCCTTCCCGCCAGTTCGTGCACCATTGCGGAAGCCCAGAAGAACATGTAGATGAACGGGAAGATGAAGACGTAGAGGAAGTAGCTGAACCTTCGCAGGCTTATCTTCTCGCCTGCCATGCGGAAGCTCAGCACGAGCAGCGACAGCGCCATGGTCGTGCCTGCAACCCACAGAAGCAGGGGTGTGTTCAGCATGTATGTGAGGGCAGTATCGAATGAAAGCTCCTTCGGAATCATCGTGACGAAGTCCCATTGCACCAGGCCGAACCTCCATGCGTAGCTGAGCATGTTGGATGCCACGTCAAGGGCCAGCAGGAAGAATATGAATACAATAGCCACTATTGCTATGAGGTTGAACGGAAGGAAGAACAGACCGAGATTCCCGTATCTCCTGTTGAACAGCATGTGCTTGTACTTCACCGCATTCTGAACCGCGCCCCTGTACCACCTCAGGCGCTGTTTGTAAAGCTCGACTAACCTGTCAGGGCAGCTGGTGTATGCAATGGCCCTGAGGTTGTTCTCTATGCTGTAGCCGGCATCGTGTATCCTGAGCGCTATGTCCATGTCCTCTGTGAGGTTCTTCTCATCAAATCCTCCCACCTCCAGGAGTACTCTCTTCCTATAAACCGAGAACACACCGGGCGTCACATGCACGGAGTCTATGAATGCCAGCATCTTCCTCAGGAATATGTTCAGGATGTATTCGGCATACTGCGCCTTTTCCAGCATGTTTCTCGGGCTCTCCGCCTTCAGCGCAGGCGTTACCGATGCCACCTTTGGGTTGCTGAAGTAGCTGGTCATCTTCTTCAGTATGTCCGGCTCCACCGTGGAGTCGGCGTCTATGCATGCGACAAGCTCGCCCCTGCACAGCGGGAGCACGCGGTTCAGGGATGCCGCCTTGCCCATGTTGACGCGGTTGTTGAACACCCTGACGCCGCTTGAACGAAAGCCCTCGGCTATCCTTCTGGTCCCGTCCTTCGAGCAGTCGTTGATTATTATTATGTCAAGAAGCTTCCTCGGGTAGTTGAGGCTGAGTATTGAGTTCACTGTCTTGGCAAGATACCTCTCCTCGTTGTATGCAGGTATCAGCACAGATACCCTCGGGAACCATGACTCGTTCAGCCCGCTGTTGTTGTGGTTGTGCCTGTTCTTCAGCATTATCAGCAGCCACATGACTGATATGAACATGAATACATACCATGCCACATAGTTCACAATAGTGCCGAGCATAATTCACCTATAACAGTATTAGGCGGAACGTATTTATTATGACCGCCAGAAAGCGAATTCAAGAGGCAACGGCAATTCTGGCCCATAGTAGCCGCCCGTGTATTCGAACATGGAGAAGCTCCCGGATTTTTTGAGCAGCGTGAAGTTTGCGAGGGTTGAGACGTAGCTGGTGTTGACGCCAGGCGGATACATGTCATAGTCCGACACTATGGCGTACCTGACCCTGTATGCGTCGATGTAGCCCTGGAAGGTGCGGATGCCGCTGGTCCTGAACTCGTTGTCGCCGCCGTACCACCTTGTCGATTTCTGGCCGCAGTAGTCCCAATAGACCCACCAGGGCGAAATCGCCATCGCGTTCCTGTCCGTGTTGCCGGCTTCCAGCCATGCGCAGACGCCGTTTATGCTGTTGTCCTGCTGGAAGAGCTGTGTTGAGAGAACGAATGCAGGCAGCAGAAGTATAGGCAGCGCTATGGCAAGGCACTTGAATGCGTTCTTCCTTGCTACCAGCTCGGAGAAGCCATAACCTGAAATAAGCGCGAAGCCTAGGAAGCTGGGTATCATGTGCCTGTCGAACTTGTAGGCGGTGAATGAAAGTATTATCAGGAAGACTAGGAAAAGCGCAAGCGGGAGGGCGAGCCTCCTTCTTTCCTTGGAAAGCGCAAAGGCTGCGATGAAGAAGGGGATGAAGACCGAATATATCTGAGGAAAGTTGGCTATGTAGTAATACACAGGACCGAAGTGTATGTCAACGGCTGTTATGGACCATGTCGCGCGGATGAACGAGATCATCGCGTTGCCCGTGGCCTGCCAGCAGAAGAGTATCCATATGGCTATCGGCGCGACGAAGAGCGGAACCATCAGCCAGAACTCCTTCCTCCTCAGCAGTCCGAACCGCTTCCAAGCCAGGTGGATGAAAAGCGGTATCAGCACGAGTATGGTGAGGTACCTTGTCAGGAACGAGAAGCTCATGAGGATGCCGAATGCGTAGAGCCATTTCGGGCTCTTGTATGATTTGAGGTATGTGAAAACCGCCAGCGCCATGAATGTGAACGCCGGCACGTCGCTGTAAACAGCGGAGCTCCATGCGGCATACACCGGATTGAGAAGGAGCAGCATGGCGGCAAGGATGCCCGACCTCTCGCCGAACATCTCCTTTCCAAGCAGGTATACGGCTAGCGCGCCTGCCACACCAAAAAGCGCAGCGAGTATTCTGCCGAAGACCTCGACCGGATAGATTGCAAGGATTGCGGACCAGAACGGGGCCAGTGACCACTCAAAGAACCCGCGGCCCGTCGCGAACACGCGCGCATTGGTGAAGAACGTGGCGGTGTCCCAGAACACCACGCTGTAGGAGAAGGAAAGGCAGAGATAGGTTAAGAAGGTGAGAAGGAAGAGCAGCGTCTTCGGGCGGTTCAGCTTCATAATTCCAATTGGACAAGTCCGCTTATATTGCGAACGGATTTATTCGCGGCAGGTCAAGCTATATCATGGAGCCCGGGGTTGCCATAGTGATACCCACCAAGAACGAGGAGGGCAACGTGGAGCCGCTTTTCAGGCGGCTGACGAGCCTCAAGGTGCCCGTGAAGGTCATCTTCGTCGACGACGCCTCCACCGATGCCACCGGAACAATTGAGGAAAGCCTGAAGAAGAGATATCCGCGCAAGGCCGATGTTTTTCACAGGAAGGAAAGCTGCGGCCTGGGGAAGGCGCTGCTGTCAGGATATGAATACGCGCTGATGCATACGAGCGCGAAGCTCATTGCGCAGATGGACGGCGACGGCCAGCATGACCCGAAATACCTGCCTGCTATGATGGCGGCCGCAGGGAAGGGTGCAGGTGTTGTTCTCGGTTCAAGGTACGTTGAATCGGGCTCTGTCGGTGACTGGGGTTTGTGGCGCCGCGCAACCAGCTGGGGCGCCAACCTGCTCGTGCGGCGCGCATTGAGAAATTCTAACGTCCATGACGCCACGACAGGCTACCGCATTTTCAGGCGCGATGTCCTTGAGAAGATAGTAAAGTCGCGGCCGAGAAGCTCGGGCTACGTCTTCCAGATAGACACCCTCGCCATAGCCGCGAGATCGGGCGCGAAGATTGTAGAGGTGCCCATCAAGTTCAAGCCGCGCGGCAGTGGCCGCAGTAAGCTGAGGTTTAGGGACAAGAAGGAGTTCTTCATGTTTGCGCTGAGGAATATGTTTTGAGGTGTTGTTGTGAGGATATTCAAATTCGCAATCGTCGGGGCGAGCGGCGTCGTAGTCAACCTTGCCATACTCTGGCTGCTGACTGAACTGGCCGGGCTGTTCTATCTGCTCTCCGCTGTGGCAAGCATAGAGGTGTCCATAGTAACGAACTTCCTGCTCAATGAGCACTGGACGTTCAGCGACAGGCGGTCGGGGGGAAGCATGCTCACGCGCGGCGTAAAGTTCAACTGCGTGTCCGTCGTTGCAATGGCCGTGAACATCGCGGTGCTCTTCGCACTTACGCAATATGCCGGATTGTACTATATGATATCAGAACTCGCGGGCATAGCGGCAGGCTTCCTGCTCAACTTCTTCCTCAACCTGAAGTGGACGTGGGTATAGTCATCTTTCATAAATTGCCTGCGCTTCGCTGATGGTCTTGACCGTTATACCCGATGCATTGATACATTCCAAAACACTGCTGAAATTCTCTGCTGTCACGTCGTATTGCCTTTCAGAGCTGCCGACATAATGGAACATCAGCACAAGCCACAGGCCGTTGTCCCTGGCTTCATAGACCCGTGAGCACACATCACCCGGCTTCGTCGTGTTCTCCACCCACACGGACTTCAGATAGTAGAGGTCGTCCGAAAGCGGATTGTTGAGCCCCCACACCGAAGTCCTAGCCGAAGAATATTGCGACCTGACAATCCGCGCTACGGAGTCGTCATACTTCCCGTAGGGGACAGCAAAGGACTTCACGGCGAAGCCGCGGTTCTCGAGCGCCTGTTTTGAGCCGAGGATTTCATATGCCGCGCTGCTGCGGTTCTCAAGCAGGTTGGCATGAGTCATGCCGTGGCTTCCAATCTCCCAGCCACCGGACTGCATCTCCAGTACCTGCCCATCCGACATCTCAGGTCTGCCCTCAAACGTTCCGTTGTTGCCTGCTATCAGGTAGGCCGTCCCGTTGAAGCCGTAACCCCTCATCAGCGGATATGCATTCGCGTATGTCGTTTCCAGCCCGTCGTCGAATGCCAGCGAGACAATCCCCGGCTTTGCAACAGGGCCTGACATGATAGCATAAGCCGCGAATGCCGCCAGCGACGCTGCTAGGATGGCCGCAGCAGCCAGCAATGCAAGCCTGCCTGTCCTTCGCAGCATGTTGAACAGCGCTAGGTGCCTTATCACAACGAAAGCCAGCGAGACCAGCAACAAAGCGCTGATACCGCCCGGGGAATTGTACCAGTATAATATGGTTAACAGCACCGCTATGTTGGACGCTTCAAGCAGATAGAAGTCCCTGCGCCGCAGGGGCGCAAAGAGAACAAAGAACGGCAGGAGCCATATCGCATACTGGGGTGAGAAAACCTTGTTGAAGAGCAGGAAAACCAGAAGCGAGGCCAGGCATGCCTGGACGTAATCACTCCTCCTCAGCCTGAAGTTCAACAAGATGTAAGCCGCGCCGAGCATGGCGAATGATATGATGCTTATCTGCGCTGAGAATCCCGGGAAACCCAGGCCTATTATACCCCAGACGGAGTCTATGTTCGGCCCCCTGGACGAATGGGTGGTGAACTGATAAGACCATCCGTTGAAGCTTGCAGCGATGAAGTAGATATTCAGCGCCAGGAAGACGGCAACAAATGTGCAGATTATCTTGATACCGCCCATCCATTTTCTCCGCATGAGCAACGGCAGCAGGAAGAGCGCGGGGAACAGCTTGGTGCAGAAGCCAAGGGCCAGCGACGCCGACGCCAGCGCGTCCTTCCTTTTGTCGGCGAAGTAAAGCGCCATGGCCGTGAACAGCAGGGCCAGCATGTCCCAGTTGTATATGGTGAAAAACAGCAGTGAGAGCGAGCATGCAAAGAACGGTATGGCTCTGGATTCAATCCTCCTTCCTTTTGCGGTCAGAAACAGCAGATGGGCGCACAGCAAGGCTGCGGCAGCAAGTCCCAGCGAACTCAGGAGAAAGTAGCCTGTTAGGCTGCCGCCAAGCACCGACATGGTGTAGACAAAAAGCGCGATGACAACAGGGTACTCGAAGCTGACGGCGGCGTAAGGAACTCCGCCGTCCGGGATGTAAAAATCCCTGACGTCGGTGTAACCGAGCGGGCTCAGCGGCCCGACAGCAGCATACTTCAGCAGGAAACTCAGCAGAACAACAAGCAGAACGGCGAGCAGAAAGTGTCTTTCCCTCATCATCACGCCGTCCTCGCCGCGCCCTTGAACCACGCCACCCACTGCTCGTATACCTGCGCAGGCTCTGCCGCGCCCGTCTCCTTGCGCAGCGCCTCGACTATGAGGTGGTATTTGGAGTTGGAAAGCGTCACCCACTCGGCCTCCAGCAGGTCAGGCTTCTTCAGCTTGTCAGCAAGTTCCACCATCGTCTGCTTTATCTTCGCGCGCAGCTGGATGTTCTCCCAGACAGCGGACCAGTCGCCCGCCCACTCCTTGACGTATGACGATATGCGGTTGAGGACATCCGACTCGCCGTTGACCAGCGTGTCCGTGGGCTTCATCCTGTCCAGCTTTCCCGAGTATTCCATCAGGTTTACGAAGCCGCCTTCCTTCAGCGGGTTGGATTCCCAGTCCTTCCTGACCTCGGTTATCTCTGTCATCCTGCGGAAGCGGTGCATGCCGTCGGCGGAGCGCAGCGTCTTGCATATGGGGATGATGTCTGTTGCCTTGAACGAAGTGGGAGGGACGCCCAAATCATTAACTACCCTGTCATAGACCCCGTACGCAGACTCGCCGTGTATGGTGCCGGCG
>Ga0194112_10009059_pt1 | contig 12731 bp, 5 predicted proteins | sample TA2MahC400mmetaG_FD_146191 | JGI IMG/M metagenome (GOLD analysis project Ga0194112, IMG submission 146191) | Freshwater microbial communities from Lake Tanganyika, Tanzania - TA2015016 Mahale Deep Cast 400m | ecosystem: Environmental > Aquatic > Freshwater > Lake | place: Tanzania: Lake...
CAGGACTTTCCCAACACCCGCTCACCGCCCCTGGTCACATGCGCCACTACCATGCCAGGACAGGCCCCCAGATTCAACTGCCCCGCAGGGGCCACGCCGCACGAGCGAAGTCTCGTGCGGCGCGTAGTTTCTTATGGCAGAGGGGGTCAGACCGATTCGCCGAGCGCCTGCTATTTCCCAAAGATCAGCTTGGCGCCATCGAATCGGTAGGTCTGGCCGCCGAGCTTCACGCTGTCGCCCTCGACGACGGCCTTCGGCGCGTCGCCACGGTGCATGACCATGAGGAAGAACGGCACGCCCGGAACGGCCACATCCTGGAAGCTCAGCGCCGCCTTGCCGTCGCGCGCCTTCTGCGGCAGAAGCCTGTGCCAGTCAACCCTCGTGAGGTCCTCCGGCTTGAACCACGGGTTGGCGATGGCCACGACGGCGCCCGCGCCGGACTTCTCGGTGTAGTCCACGGCGATGGCCGTGACCTTGCGTGGCTCGCCGTGCTCGAAGGAGAGCACGCCGCTGCCGTCGGGCCAGGCCTCGAAGTGGGTCTCCTTGCGCGGCGTCCCTAGCCCGTGCGACCATCGGCAACGGATGCCGTAGCCGTAGAACGCGAAGTTGCCGTTGCGCGGCCCCCGCACGTAGCCGTGCTTGCCGCGGGGGTTGAGGAAGAAGGTGAAGTAGAGGTCGTCGGCGTCCTGCCACTGCTTGCGGAACATGTAGTGGCCCATGTACTGGTCAACGTTCACGTGGCCGAGCACCTCGCCGGGGTTCTTCGGCTTGAGGCCGATGGGCCAGTTGATGAGCGCCATGGCCGCGTGGCCGGGATAGACCTCGGCGTCGAAGACCTTGGGCTCCTTCTCGATGGCGTAGAGATAGGTCCAGAGCATGGCGGCCCGCTGGTCGTCGTTGGCGAGGGCGCCGAAGCCGAGCGACCAGTAGGCGTCGCCGCTGTGCTCCACGTGGTCCGCCCCGTAGGAACTCGGATGGTAGTTGGGGAACCAGGGTTTCTCGCCTGCGACGACCTCCATCGGCCAGCGCAGCAGGAGCCACTGGGCGTTGGGGCGTGGGGAGATGAAGTCCTTGCCCCAGGCCGTCCGCGCCGCCTGTAGGAACGGGATGAAGGCGGTGGCGGTGGCCATGTGGCTCGGGCCGTGGCCTTCGGCGAAGAAGCCGTGGTCGCCGAAGCCCTCGGTGAGGAGCCGTAGCGCCTGCTTCTCGATCTTCGCCAGCCATGGCTCGACGCGCGCCTCGTCGGCCCCAGGGTCGCGGCGCACGGCCAGGAGCGCGATGCCCGCCCCGCCAATGTAGGCCCCGAAGTGGTTGCTCTCCGGCGGATACGAGCAGTTGACCAGGCGGACCATCGTCACGTTGCCCTTGTGCCCCTCGGCGAACTTGTCGTAGTCCACGGGCAGATGGTTGTAGTCGAGGAGTTCCTTCACGACGCGGAGGCGGAACGCCTCGTCCCAGGCGTCGTAGCACAGGTCATAGGCGAGTGCGACCCAGGCCATCATCGGCCCGACGCGCAGGCCGGCGCCGGGGTGGCTCCAGGTGTAGCGCTCGTCGCGGTCGGGCTCGCCGTACTCGACGACCACCTCGGATGGCTGCTTGCCGGCGAAGCGCGCGCCGCGCGGCTCCCACTGGCCAGCGCGGTCCTTCTGAATCACGTCGGCCGTCACGCGGTGGAGCTTGGGGTTGAACATCCGTTCGAGGCACTCTCTGGCCAGGTCGGCGTGCTTCTTGTCGCCCGTCAGTTGATAGAGCATGCCGTGGCCCGCGGCGTGGGACATTGTGAAAGCGCCAACCGGCAAGGTGCCGCGGCCCTTCGGGCCAATGTTGATCGGGTAGGCGGGGTTCCACATGGTCGGCAGCGCCTCACCGTTGTTGCCGAGGAGCAGGCGCAGGCGAGCAACGATGGCTCGCCCTTCAGCCGCCTCGGTGGCGCGGCGGCGCAGCTCTGGGAGGTCGGCCCTGCGGAAGAACAGCCTCGGGTGCTCTCCCGGCTTCGGCTCGGCAAACCCGGCCACGGGCGCGGGCCACGGCCCCTCACCAGCGATGGCCGGGGCCGACAGAACGGCCAGAAGCAGGACTGCCCGCAGGTGGCTGCTCACCTTGCCCTCCTTCACTTCTCGCTCGGCGTGGCGTCGGCGGGCAGGTCGCCGATGGCGAACTGGATTCCCGCGAGGAGGTAGCGCAGGAAGGCGGGGTTGAGATAGGTGCGCCAGTCCACGCCCAGCGAGCAGTAGAAGACGCGCCCCTTGCCGTGCTGGCGGACCCAACTGATCGCATAGTCCACCTCCCGCCCAGTGGAGTCGGTCTGCCGCTTCACGTGGCCCTTGAGCCACTCCTGCTTCGGGACGGTCGAGGGGTCGGGGGTCTTCGCAAGGTCGAGGCTGATGAGGACGCGGACTTTCTTGCGGGAGTAGGGCGGGCCAGGGAGGTAGGACTGGTCTTCCAGTTCCAGTTCCTTGACCCCAAGGGCCGCGGCGACAGGATGGGTGGGCTCGACGATTTTGTAGACGTGTTTGGCGCGGTAGTGGCCGTTGTAGAAGGCGCCCATCATCTCGCCGAACTCCTTCCAGTCGCCGAGGGCGGCGATGGAGCCTTCGATGCCCGCGATGCCTTTGCCATCCTGCATGACGAAGTCGAGGATGCTCTGCTTGACGGCGGCGTCGAGCTTCTTGGCTGCGGCCAGTTCGTCGGGCGGCAGGGTCTTCCAGTTGAGCGGCAGGAAGGGCTGGGGGTCGTGGAGGCCGTTGAGAAAAAGAGCGTCGAAGGTCTTGAGGCTCTCGGGGAGGAGGAGCCGCGGGTCGTCGCCGGCGACGGCCTCGAACGCTCCCGTCTTCTTGCCCAGGAGCTTGACGGTTTCTTCGGTGAAGGCGTTGGCGAGATGGGTCCAGAGGCGGCCATAGCAGAGGACTCTGCGGGGCTTGGCGGGCGCGGCGGGAGGCTTGTCGGGGCATAGCTCCTCGATCTTCTTCAGTTCCTGCTCCGTGGGCCGGCGCGAGAAGCGTTTCTTCATCAGGGCCTCCCGAATGTCGGGCGGCGTCGAGCCGGGCCAGGGCCAGGTGGGGACTGGCTCCTTCGCGCCTTCACCACCAAACGCTGCCACCGCAGTTGCCATTGCAAGGAGGTGCGTGCCGAGTTTCATGGCGCTCTCCTCTCATTGTTCCGCGTGCAGGTACGCACGCCCTACCCAATCGTCCTCGTCCTCGTCGTCGTCCTCGTCCTCGATTCCGCGTGCAGGCATGCAGGCCCTACAGCGACCAACCCTCGCGGCAGGGTCGGCGCAGCAGGGCATCGGCCTCCGCGTTGTTCACGATCTTGCCCTCCAGCGGGTCGTACTCCAGCTCGGCATCGAACTGTGTGGCCACGTTGCCCAGCAGCATCATCTCGGTGTAGGGGCCGGCCACGCTGAAGGGGGACATGACCCTGACCTTCTCGCCCCTGATGGCCCCGAGCCACTCGGGCTCGGGCATCCCGGGCGAGGGGGCGAGGCGTTGAGGCGTCAGGTCAACGCCCTCGAACTGTTCGGCGGGGAGCAACTCGATGCCCGAGTTGGAGCCTTTGGCGTAGATGCGGCCCTTGAAGCCGATGAGGAGGCCGCCCTCGTAGTCCTTCCACTTCTTCTCCCCGGCGTCGCCCCAGTCGAGCTGCCGGCCCATCTGGTCCTCGATCTTCTTTCGCCACTCGGCGGCGCCGCGGCCGTTGACCCAATGGATCGTGACCGGCGGCAGGGCGCCGCGAGCGGGAATCTCGAAGTGCACGACCTCCCACCTCGGGAACGAGAGGCGATTGATGCCGGAGGACTCCGCCGTGACCTCGATACGCGGCTTGGAGGCCGGCTCCGCCTGCCACAGCTCGATGATCTTGAGCGCATAGAAGTTCAGATAGCCGCTGTGCGAGCCGCGGTTGCCGTTCAGCCCCGTGCCGAACTCGCGCCAGGCGTTCCAGCTCAGCCACTGGGGGTGGAACGGGCGGTCCTTGTTCGGCCCCAGCCACAGGTCCCATTTCAGGTAGTCAGGGACCGGCTGCGTGCCCTGCGGAGGCTCCTTCCGGTCGGGGCCGCCGCCCTCACACCAGACGTAGGCTTCGCGGATTTCGCCGATTGCGCCGTCCTCGACAAGCTCGACGCCGCGGCGGAACTGTGCGCTGGCCGAGCCCTGGTTGCCCATGCGGGTCACGACGTTGCACTTGGCGGCGACCTCCCGCACGACGCGGGCCTCGTGGACGCCGCCGGTGAGGGGCTTTTCGCAGAAGATGTGCTTGCCCGCCCTCATGGCGGCAACTGAGGCGATGGCGTGGATGTGGTCGGGCGCCGCGACGATCACGCCCTCGATGTCCTTCTGCTTGTCGAGCAGCACGCGGAAGTCGTGGAACTTCGGCACGTCGGGCAGCGCCTTGTAGGCGGCGGTGGCCTTGCTGTCGTTGACGTCGCAGAGGGCCACTACGTTGGCCTGCCTGGGGATCACGTCCACGTACCACTTCCCGCGGCCGCCGACGCCGACGATGGCGACGTTGGCCTTCGCGTTGGCCGCGAAGGAGCGCGCCGGCCGGCTGCTGGAGAGGACCAGCAGCCCCGCGCCGCCAACTGCCGCGTCGCGGAGGAACGAGCGTCGAGTCTGCCTTGCCATTCCAGGCGCCCTCCTTCCTGTGTCACTTCGGCGAGGGTTCCTCTTGCAGGCGATTCTGCGCCCGCTACGGAGGGCCGGACGAAGCCGCCTCTGCCCCGTAGGCCTGCGAGACCTGGAGGCCGCTCGCCTGTGTGGTGTAGAAGATGCGGCCGTTCGAGACAACGGAGCCGACGCACTCCCGGCAGTCCACCGCAGGCCCCGACGACACCACGGCGTGGCCCTCGGCCGTGTCTATCACGTCCATATTCGCGCCCAGCAGATACGGCTCGGAGAGGGTGAAGCGCGTGCAGGCGGTCTTCTTGTTGAACCTCGAGAGAATCTTCCCCGTCGCCTTGTCGAGCAGGTAGCTGTCGCCGCCGTAGGCGTAGGCGAACAGGTGCTTCGAGCCGACGGTGACGACGTTGATGGCCTTCGTGAGGGGCTCGGACTGCCAGACGAGCGAGCCGTCGCGGGCGTCGAGGCACCAGACGTGGCGGGGGCCTTTCTGCGAATCGGCCGCGTTGTAGCCGCCGAGGTAGAGGCGGCCGTCCCTCGCCGCGACCGTGCAACCGCCGGTGACCGAGTGCTTGGTGGTGAGCCAGAGGACCTTGCCGGTGGCGGGCTCGAGCGCCGCGGTGACACCGGTCGGCCCGGGCGCGCCCTTCCGCTTCGCAGCGTAGCCGAAGAAGCACGAGTAGTAGAGCGTGTCGCCCATCAGGCACAGCCCGGCGTCGTCGCCGCCCGAGCCGTGCTCGGTGAACTCGGCGGTCCAGACCTCTTTCCCCGTCTCGAGGTCCCAGGCGCGCACCAGGGGGCGGTGGTCCTCGGGGTAGTAAGGGTTATCGTGGCTGTAGAGCCAGCTCATGACGTCGGGCTTGCCCTCGGGGGCCGGGTCGCCCTTGCCGCTGAAGACGAAGATGCCGGTTCCCTTCGGGCGGTACTGGCCGGTGCCGAACATGTAGATCGCGAGGTTCTTGTGGACGATGGGCGGCTGCTGACGGCTCCAACTGGGCGAGCCGCTGAAGGGGGCCTCCCAGAGGAGCTTGCCCGTCGCGGCGTCGAGGCACACGAGGCGCGACTGCGCTACCCCGGCGTGGGGCACCAGCAGGCGCTCCTTGTGGTAGAGGGGCGAGGTGTAAGAGACGAAGGCGCCGGGGAAGAAGACCCGCCAGAGGAGCCGGTCAGTCTCCTGCTCGACGGCGAAGACCTGCCCCTCCGCCGTGTGGGTGTACATGCGGCCCCCGCCGCAGGCCGGCAGGTGCTTGAATGAGCCCTCGTAGCGGCGAATCCACTTGATCTTGAACGGCGGCGCCAGGCCCTGCTCGTTCGCGTTCGTGCTCCCGAAGTCGCCGAAATTCGTGAACCAGTCGTAGCGTGGCTCGGCGAGCTTGCTCGTCAGAGGGCTTCGGACCCGCCAGGCCTCGGTGTCCTGAGTCGGCGGGGGCGCGGTGCCGCCAGGCCCCAGCGCGTACAGGTAGCCATCCTCGCACCCGAAGTAGATGCGGCCGTCGGCTACCGCGACTGGCGCCGAAATGGCCCTGCCGAAGGGCGTCTTGAAGGACCACGCCGCGCCGCCCGATAGCGGCGCCACGTGCAGCGTGCCGTCCAGGCTGCCGTAGACCGCCGCGTCCCGAAGCAGCACCGGCGCGGCTATCGAGGCGGCCTTGCACAGGACGACGGGCTCCTCCTGCCCCTCCGAATGGCGGCAGAGGCCGAAACCGTCCTCGGGCCGGCAGCGATAGACCTGTTGGCCCCGCACGCTCACCGAGGAGAAGCTCAGGAGCCCGGGCAGGTCGTTGCGCACGAGCGTTCCGGGCACGGATGCCGCTTCGAGCTTGCCGTCGCGGAGGCGAAGGACCTCGACGCGGCCCGTGTTGTCGCGGCGGTGCCACTGGACGTAGGCCGCGCCCGCCCCGTCGAGGCTCAGGCCGAACGTGGCCGGCCCCTCGCCGCCCTTGTAGCTGGGCACGGCACCGGCCAGGCGAAGTTCCGGCTTCTCGCCGAGGTCTTCCAGCCACACGATCTGGCCCCCCGCGGGGATGACCAAGGTCTTCCCGTGGAGAGCGATGTCCCGCGAGCAGAGGAACTGGTCGCGCCAGGTCACGCGTCCGCCCTTGTGCTTCGCCCAGGCCTCGCCGCTCCAGCGGTCGCCCGTGAAGCCGAGCTTCTCCTTCACGTAGTCCCACGTCCAGCACACCGTGCCGTCGGGCTGGAGGGCATACACGCGCGAGCCGAGGGTGGCGAAGTACACCCTGTCCTCGCCTGCCACCGGTGCGCTGAAGATAGGCTCGCCGCAGGCAAGTTCCTTGACGATGGCGCCATTGGCCGCATCGAGCACGTAGTACGAGCCGGCCATTGTGCCGAAGTGCACGTAGCGGTCCGCTAGCGCGGGCGACGAGGTGTTGTTGCAGTTGGCTTTCCCGCCGCGGGTCTCGACCCGCCAGAGGACGCGAAGCGTTGTGGCGTCGAGGCAGAAGGCCACGCCCGAGCCATCCACAGCGTAGACCCGCCCGTCGGCGACGGCTGGCGCGGTGAGGACCGCATCCGTGAGCGGTGCCGCCGCCACGAGGCCGAGAGGCGTAGTGACGCTGCGGCCCGGCACGTCGCCCGAATGCCTGGCATCGTGCTTCAGTTGCCGCCAATCCTCGCCTGCGGCTGCCCCGGAAGCCGGCAAGGCGAGGAGCGCCGCCAGCGCAGCCCATCGCGGTCGCATCCACCTGGTCATGTGCAGCCCTCCTGGCTAGTGCGGGTTCTGCCACGGAGCGAAGTTCCAGTTCTGGAAGAGACTCATCGCCGCCCGGTCCATCGCGTCGTTCTGGGGGAGGAGCAGCAAGGCGTCGAGGGCCGCCCCCGCCTCCGCGCCGAGCGCCAGGCGGTGCTTGCCCGCCGTGAGTTGGACGTCGGGGATGCGATACCAGGCCCAGTGGCCATGCTGCTCGCCGAAGTGGGCGAACATCTTCGTGTGGGCGCGGCCGGGGTCCGTCCAGTCGCTGAAGCCAATCAGGGCAGCGGCGCGCAGCTCGCGCGGCGGGCCATCGTCGAGCGTCAGGCTCAGGCGGGTGCTGGCACGCGGCTCCCAGCGCGCGCGGAGCCACAGGGCGTGCTTGCCCTCGCGCAGCGCGGCGAAGTCGAAGGCCAGCTTGCCGGGGGCGGCGAAGGCTATCGTGGCCGCGCCGCTCGCCTCGGCGAGGGCTGCTACGGCGATGCCCCCCTCGACCGCGTCCGAGCGCTCGGCCTCCCGCACCAGCGGGGCCTCGGCCACCAGTAACTGGGCATGGAGAATCCTCTCCCGCCCATCCTCGCGCAACCCCACTTCGATTGGGAGGATTCCGCCTTCTTTGACACTGGGCGCCGAGACGACGAAGTCCGCTCGGCCGGGCTTCGAAGGGTCCGCCACCTCGAGGGGCATCTTCGCCGGCGCGCTCGAATGCCCGAAGAACGGCCCGACCAGCCAGGCCTCGCCGCGGAAGCGTCGGCCCGTCACGGTGACTGCAATGGGCAGCTTGGCCCCCGGCGCGGCGACGTAGAGGTTCCGGTGCGTCTCGTCGCCGTTCAGGTAGAAGCTCAGCGCGTTGAGCGATGCGCCCAGATCGGTCTTGTGGCGCTCGACCCAGCGGCAGACCGTCCTGACGGGCGCCGCGGGCGGCCCGCCGACGAAACTGACGCGGTTCTCGCCCAGCCGCAGCTTGCCAGGCAATGCCAGGGGCGAGGCGACGAACGTGGTGCGGACCCGCGTGATCGCGATCCTCGCGTCCCGACCCGCGGCGAACGCGATCTTCAACCAGTAGGCATATCGGGCGCTCACCTGCTCCCGTAGCTCAGCGTCAATCAGCCCGTTCTCCCGGGGGTTGCGCCACACCTCGCTCCAGGTCTTGCCTTCGTCGAAGGAGAGCGAGAGCCGGATGGCGCCGGGCTCGGGCGCGCCGTAGGCGCCGCTCACCCGCAGGTCGGAGAGAATGTAGGGGCAGGAGACGCGGTACGTGAGGTTCGCCTCCTTGGCGGGCTCGCGGGCGCGCAGCGTGGGGAGAGCATTGGGCGGCGCCTCAATCGCCATGTTGTCGAGCACGGCCGCTTCGCCCTCGGCGACAGGCTCGTAGAGGATGGCGCCGTTGCCGAAGCAGGGCGGGAGCTTGGCGAGCGGCAGCGGCTCGCGATTGCCTGTGAGTTCGAACCAGCGGCCCTCGTTGTGCCAGCAGAAGCTCGCCCGTTCGCCTGGCCGGAGCAGGAAGTCCATGCGGTGGGGGCGCTCGGCCGTGCCGAAGGTCGCTCTGCCCCTCCGCCCGCGCAGCCAGGCGCACACGTTGCCGCCCTGGCGAATCTTCAGATAGGGGTCCTCCTCGACGGCGCGCCGGCTGGCCACCGTCGCGTTGTCGCGGTCCAGCCAGTAGAGCCTCGGCGAGAGGTCGAAGAGCCGCCAGCTCCCGCCGTAGAATGCCTGCTCGAACTGGTGGTGGGTGCCCGGGGCGTCGTTCGAGGAGATGCCGACGCTCAGGAAGAGCTTCCGCAGCATGTGGTTCATCGGCCCGCACTGGTCGAACGGGTAGATGTTCAGCGCCTTCAGAAGCGTGTAGGACACCCGCGGGCGGTGGCGGGCACCGCGAGCTGGCGAGTGGTCGGGCAGCGTCTCGCAATAGGGCGCGTCGAAGTAGTTCGTCGTCGCTAGGGCATACTTGAATGCCTCGAAGGCCCGCTCGGCCTCGCTGGCCGCGTTCGGGGCGAGCGTGACCGCGAGGCTCTCGGCGCTGAAGGGCACCACGTTGTCATTCGCCCGCCAGTGAGGGATGAGGAGTGTCTTCGCGGGCGCGCCCTTTGCGTGCTCGAAGGTGACGGAGCGCATCAGCGGCTCGAAATCCCCCTCGACCTTCAGCACGAAGCCATCGTTGGCGCCCGCAACCGTCCGCTCGACCCATCGCTCGCGGCGCTCGATGAGCCGCGGGTCGGGCAGGGCACGGACGGGCCGCGTAACGACCAGCCGCGTCTCCGCGCGGTTGGCCTCGAAGAGCTCGCGGCGGGCATGGGGTCTGACAGGGACCTCGCGGCGTTCGATCCTGCCGTCCTTGAGGATTTCCAGTGGAGCCTTCTCCTCCTGGGGCTCGAGTCCGCAGACGAGGTGGCCGCGCACGAAGCGGTCGTCGCCGCCGTGCGTGCCGTCGCGCTCGTTCTCGAAGCGGAAGAGCGCGCGCGTATGTTCGTCCGGGGCGGACTCCTCGCGCGGAGGCGCGAAGTCGGCGTTGTAGCGCGGGATGTCTGAGACGCGGAACTCGTCGAGGACGGCCTCTGCGCCGCCCCTGTGACACTCCTTGTCGCCCCCAAGGAATGCCTGCATGGGCAGGCTGCGGCTGTCGTCCTCGGCGATGCCGATGCCTTTCGTCTTTCCCTTCGGCGTCAGGCTGCTGGGCCAGGGCTCCTTGCCCGGGCCTTGCGCGGCCACGCGCTTGCCGTCCACGAAGAGCTGAAGGTGGGCCTTCGGGAAATCCCAGGTCGCCGCAAGATGGTGCCACTGGCCGGTTCGCAGCGGCGCCGGACCTCGGAGGGTGCGCGCCGTGCCGCCGGCGTCGGCGATGGTGAACTCGAGCCGGTTCCTGCCCTCCGCCCCGAGCTTGCGCAGGCGCGACTGGAGCCTGTGGCCGTAGGCAATGCCCTCAAAGAAGACCCGCTCCGCCCCGTCATCGGCGTTCCACGATGGCCGGCACCAGAACTCCAGCGTCCCGGCCTCCAGGCCCCAGTGGACCGACCTTGGGTCTGGATTGAATGCTCCGGAGGTCAGCGTGCCCTCCGAGGCGCCATTGAAGGCCAGCCGCCGCTGCCCCGTGAACTCAAAGCCACGGTTGAGCGGCGCCCGCTCGAGCGCGCCCGCCACGAACCCGCCGTTCGAGGCCGCTGGCCACGGCCACCGCTCCCCAGGCCGAACCACCACGCGGTCCAGCCACACGGTGAAGAAGGACTCGGGGCCTGTCACGGCCTCGCCCGTGTCGGCGTCGCGCACGGTGCAGCGGAAGCGGACGCGCACGGTGACGCTCGCCGCCTCGGGGCTGAACCGCCCCCGCTCGCGGAACTGCACGAGCTGTCCCGCTGCCAGCTCGATCGTCAGCCACCGCGGGTCAACGGCGTACTCGGGAATCCGCGAGCCGTCCCCGCGGTGCTGCTCGAGCTCGATCGAGACAGGTGCGCCGTAGGCCGCGCGCTCCGCCACCAGGTCGCACTCAAGGACCATCTCCTGCGCCGTGAACGCCCGTACGTCAATCTTCTGGGAGACGGACACTTCGCGCGAAGCATCCTTCGGCGTCGCCTCGTCCACGACGGCCTTCAGCGAGCGCCCGCCCGTCGTGTGCTTGAACCGCCCGAAGCGGACGAGTGCGGGGGACGCCACCTGCCAGCCCGCCGCCTCGTCCTCGAAGCCCCCGTTGGCGAGCAGGTTCTCGGGCGGCAGGAGCTTCGGGTCGGGCTCCTGGGCCTTGATGCCTCGCTCCCTGGCATCGAAGTAGATGTCGGCGGCGCCGACCTCGCCCGCCTTCGGCCGCGTCACCCACGCCAGATACCTGCGCTCCCGGCCGTCCGCGGGGTCAACCTCGCTGCGAAGCGCGAACGGCGCCTCAGCCCCTCTCTCAACGACGCGGACCGAGGCGGGATCAAACTCCCCAGACACATAGGCCTGCTTCAACAGGAGCGGGAAGTCCACGGCCACCTCGACCGGCCGCGGCACCCCGTCGCGATAGGGGGCGGGACGGACCACCGTCGTGCGGAGCCGCCACTGCGGGCCCCACCACGACCCCGCCTCGGCACCAATGGCCGCCGCAAAGCCCAGGACGACCAGCCCCAGCCAGGCGCGCATGTCATGCCCTCGACCCAACAGCGCTCCCAACGCTCTCCGAACGCGCTTCTGCCCGTGCCGCCATATCATACTCCGTTCTTGACGGGGAGCAACCGGCGCACTAAGATGGGAGCATCCGAGTTGGCCTGGGAGATGAGGAGAGGAGCATGGGCAGGCAAGCAGTGGTTTGTGCGTTGCTAGCGGCGTGTCTTGCCTTTTCGGGGACGACGGAGGCGGCCATGCGAGTCTGGGCTGTGGACGATGGGCTGAGGATCGATCCCCAGACGGGGAAGGCGTTCGAGGATAATGCGATCTACCCCGAGGGCCTGCGGCTCAAGCCCGGATATCGCGAGAGCAACTGGGCCTTCAGCGGCGACAAGAAGCAGCTCTCCCTGGCTGGGGCGAGGAACGAAGTGGTCGCGTTCCAGCTTCAGATCGAGTCCGAGACGCCGCTCCGCAGCGTCGCCGTGGCGGTCGCCGACCTGAAGGGGCCAGCCCCTTTCGCTGCGAAGGACAACGTCCGGCTGTTCAAGGAGTGGTACGTCGAGGTGAAGCAGCCTTCGGGGGGCGTTGGCTTCGACTGCCTCGGGCCGGGGTGGTATCCCGACGCCCTCATCCCGCTCGACGAGCGGATCAAGCCCGAGTGCGGAATGCCGTTCGATCTCCCCGACAAGACGAATGCGGTGCCGAATCAGAAGGTCCAGGGGATTTGGGGCGACGTCTACATTCCGCGCAACCAGAAGCCCGGGGTCTATGAAGGCACCCTCCGGGTGGCGGCTCGCGACGGCGACAGGCCGGTCGAGGAGTCGCTCTCGCTGCGGGTCGAGGTCTTCGCCTTCGCTCTGCCGGATGAGAACCACTTGGGGATCAGCCTCAACGACTACGGGTCGCTCAGCCCGCGCCGGATGCCCAAGGAGAAGCTCTGGGCGTTCTACCAGCTCTGCCATCGCCACCGCTGCGTGCTCGACGTGCTCTACAACGCGCCCAAGGCATCGGGCACGGGCGACGAGCTGGAACTCGACTGGAGCGAGTACGATGCGGCGTTCGGCCCGCTCTTCGACGGGAGCGCCTTCACGGCCAAGCACGGCTACCGCGGGCCGGGCGAAGGAGTGCCGGTCAAGCGGTTCTACCTCCCGTTCGAGAGCAGCGGCGGCCACGCATGGCCCCGCCCGGCCACCGAGATGGAGACCGAGCCCTACGAGCGGGCCGTGAAGAAGGCGCTGCGCGAGTTTGAGAAGCACTTCCTGGAGAAGGGCTGGACCCGCACGAAGCTGATGATGTTCTACAACCGCTATGACGAATCGGGCCGGGTCAAGGAG
>Ga0194112_10009061_pt1 | contig 12731 bp, 4 predicted proteins | sample TA2MahC400mmetaG_FD_146191 | JGI IMG/M metagenome (GOLD analysis project Ga0194112, IMG submission 146191) | Freshwater microbial communities from Lake Tanganyika, Tanzania - TA2015016 Mahale Deep Cast 400m | ecosystem: Environmental > Aquatic > Freshwater > Lake | place: Tanzania: Lake...
ATCTGCAACGGATTCATTTTTGCCACTCAAAAAAGCGGCGAAGAATATACCGAAGAAGAACGAGCTGCAATATTTGAAAGCGCTGTTAAGCTGATCTATCGCTGCCTTTTCCTCTTCTATGCCGAAGCCCGAAGGCTTTTGCCGACTGATCCAGAAAAAATCGAACTGTACCGCCGGCATTCGATTCAAACCTTGTGTTCGGAGGCTCGGAAATTCCGTTGGGGCAAACGCCAGGATTTGGACCAATATGATCTTTGGAAACACCTGAAAGGCTTGATAAACGCCGTAAATGACGGTGATCCTGAATATGGCATTATGGGATACAACGGCGGCTTGTTCGATGATGAAGAAGAGCGTTTTCTGGGTAAGCACCAATTACGTAACGATTTTCTTGCCCGGGCGCTTTACCTGCTGGCCTTTGTTGAGCCGTACAACAATGAACCAGAATCAGAATATGCCATACCCTATGAGGACCTGGAAGTCCGCCATCTCGGTGAGCTTTACGAAAATATACTGGAATTCACCGTCCAGCTGGCTGATGCTGACCGCATCCGGCGGCGCACGAAAAAGGGCACCGAAATTCTCCTCGCTTCTCAGACGGTAAAAAAAACCGGAGATACCTACATTAAAAAGGGAGAGGTATTCTTCGGAGAATCCGCCCTTGAGCGCAAGCAGACCGGGTCATATTATACGGCCGAATCGCTGGTACGCTTCCTAAATGAAAAGTCCATTATTCAACCGCTGAGAGAAATTTTTGAACGTCAATATCGTCAACGGTTCAATGAATTTCTGGAGCAGGCTGTAAAGGGGCATGAGGCCGGCACACGGCGCGGTGCCGCTCAATCAGCCGCGGCGTTAGTGGAACGTTTTGCCGAGCAAGAAGTACTGAATTTCAAGGTATGCGACCCAGCGATGGGCAGCGGCCACTTTCTGGTTGATGCCTCTAACCAAATGGCAGGTCTGGTAGTCTCTCTTCTTGAAGAAGTGCCCTACGTGGAAGGTCTGGCTGTATCTACTACCAGTCATCCCAATGACTGGCGGCGCCGCATAACACGCCACTGTATCTATGGAGTGGACCTAAACCCGCTGGCTGTAAATTTGTCCAAGTTGTCGCTCTGGCTCAACTGCTTTGCCAGCGAGCATAAATTGACCTTCCTTGACCATCATTTACGCTGCGGGAACAGCCTCGTTGGCATCCGCTCTCTTAAACAACTCTCCACTATTCCGGAGCGTAAGAACGACCGTAGAAATAATAGCAATCAGAAATTGCTTTTTGATTATGACGACCTTTCATCTCTTCTTGAAAATGTTTCTAAAGGCATATCATCCATCACGGAAATAGACGAGGATGATACCGACCGCCAGAAAGAAGTACTGCAAATTACCCGAGAAGCAACCTCCGACTTAATATACCTGGCTGACCTTTATACTGCCTACCTGATGGATTCAAGCATCCCTGCAGGTACCTATAAAGAGCTGTTTGAGAAGCTGGTCAAAGGTAAGTCCGCGATTACTTCGTTAAACTCGTCATTGATGGAGACATTTGCTGCGGTAATGGTTCATCGATTGTCTCATAGCTATTTCCACTGGCCGTTGGAATTTCCAGATGTGTTTGGGCCGGGTACCTTGGGGGGCTTTTCTGCTACGGTAGGTAATCCCCCTTGGGATATAGTTAAACCCAACTCACAGGAGTTCTTTTCTGACTATGATCCTAAGTTTAGAACCTATGGTAAACAAGAAGCTAATCGTGTTTCCCAAAAACTAATGACGGATAATCCTGTTATAGCTGAAAAATGGCAGGAATACTGCAATAATTTCGCAGAGCAAAGTTCATATTTCAAAGAACCTTTGAGCTACAATGCCCTGGGTGGCGGAGATCTGAACACCTACAAAATCTTCCTTGAGCAGTTTTTTACGCTACTTCAAGATAGTGGGCATATGGGAATAGTTGTTCCTAGCGGCATTTATACAGACCAGGGATGTCAACCTTTGCGGGAGTTGTTCTTTAATCACGGCCAGATAGATTTTCTATATTGTTTTGAGAACCGAAGGGGTATCTTTAACATTCATCGGAGTTTTAAGTTTGTCCTATTTGGCTGTAAGAAAGGCAGTACGACGAATCAGTTCAAGTGTGCCTTTATGGAACATGACCCCGAGCGTTTGCCTATGATTGATGCTAATGCCTTAAAAATGAGTGTTGAACAAGTAAAGAAGTTCTCACCAGATACTCTCAGTGTTATGGAGTTCAAAGGCCAAAAAGACATTGATATTACAACCAAAGCATATGGTGATTGGCCGCTATTAGGGGAGAAAAAAAACGATAATTGGAATGTGAAATTTAACGCTGAACTCCATATGACTAATGATAGCCATCTTTTCAAAGACCCAGGTGGCGTAACAAATACTCATGAGTGTTTCTGGCTCTGGGAAGGTAAGCAAATATGGTTGCTATCAGACGGCTTTGCTGAGCCCACACGTTTGGTTGCCAAAAGGGATATCTCCAATTTAGTTTCCGCACATAACATAAGAGTTGCATATCGAACTTTGGCAGCTAGCACTAACGAGAGGACATTGATTGCCACAATAATGCCCCCTGGCCCTCCAGCAGGCAATTCCATCAATGTATGCCCTTTAGAGCCTAGTAAATGCTGTTTTTTAGTCAGTATAATGACGAGCTTTGTGGTTGATTGGGTGATAAGGAATAAAGTTACAACAAATCTTAACATGCTTTATCTGAACCAATTGCCAATTCCCCGTAAATCACTAAATGACAATGTAGCGAAATCAATTATTGCTAGAGCGGCTAGGCTTGTTTCTAGGGACGCAAAATTCTTTTCTGTATGGGCAGGGGCGTTTACAACTGAATGGCAATCTCCGACGTTTTGGTATCCGGCTTCTTCTCCTATCGATACGTACGGACCGGCTCATGAACAAGAAATTCGACGTAGACTACGAGATGAAGCGAAGAACCTTACCTCAACATGGGGTCCAGATTGCGGAGTACATGATCGTCTACCTGACTGGAGAGACAGCGGAGACCGGGCACAGCTACGCGCTGAAATAGATGCTTATGTAGCACACCTTTATGGTCTTTCACATGACGATTTTGCTTATATCCTGGATACCTTCCCGGTTCTTAGAAAGAAGGAAGAGAAAGCCTTCGGGGAATTCATGTCTAAACGAAAATGTCTGGAAGAATACGACCGGCTGACCAAGATACTTGGAGAGAAAAAGTAGGTGATAAAATACCTGAAACCAATCCCGATGGTATTACACAGGAATACCTCGGGAAAAGGAGAGCATAATGGCTAAAATATCCGATGTTGTAAATCTCAAGTCCGGATACGCCAACTTCGTTGAGCTGAAGAGTGCCTTTGAAGCTTCCCAGGAGAACGCTGACCGCATGGCTATGTACCGGCCGACCAAAGCCCACCGCGCAGCTTTTGAACGCATCTGCCGTGGTCTTTATCAACCGAACGATAAGAAGTTCTACCTCCTAAGCGGTTCCTACGGCACTGGTAAATCCCATCTCTGCCTGATGATAGCTAATGTTCTCAGCCGTTCCAGCGGCACGCCTGAAATCGCCGGTTTCTACGATAACTACAACAAGCTGGATAATGAAAAGGCTAAATTACTCAAAAATATCCGCAGGGACGGCCAATACCTGGTGGCAATATGTGATTATCACTCCGGGCGGCATTTTGAAGACGTTGTCATGAAAGCAGTCTTTGATGCCTGCAAAACCAGGGGGCTAAATGCCGGCGTAGAGACAGAATTCGACGAAGCTGAGAGACAACTGGCGGAATGGGAGAAAAAGGGTGACAAGTGCGGTATCCGGAATTTCTATAAAGATTTCGCTAAAGCGCTCGAAATGGTAGCTCCAGGAATTTCCGTGTCTCAATTGCGAGCTGGACTCAAAAATTATGACTCGGATAAGCTTGATACGTTCCGAGCTGCATTCAAGGAGATGATGGGTGGCGTAGAATTCCAGGCGCAAGCTGGCAACTTAATACCCATTTTAAGAAAACTAGTTAAAAGCCAGGCTTTCAAAGAACGCTTTAAGGGGTTAGCTATCTTCTTTGATGAGTTTGGTTTCACGCTGGAAAAAGCTGCCTACTCAAAAGATATCTTGCAGGGTTTCATGGAGACCATCTGTAAAAATGAACCCAACGTTCTCTTTGTCGGTTGTATTCATAAAGACTTCAAGTCTTATGCGGACCGCTTCAGCAAAGATGATGCCGCGGTGATGAGTGCCCGTATTACCCAGGTGGATTTATTGAATGAGGGCATTGAAGAGATAATCGGCGCAATTGTCGAGACGGATAAACAGAACGAAACCTGGAAGAAAGAGGTCGCGCCCAAGACCGGTGTATTCGACCAGTTGGTGCCGCCTTGTAAATCGTTGAACTTGTTCCCCTGGATTGAAGACGTAGACCGGATACGCAAGAGGGTTCTTGAGGATATCTATGGTGTCCATCCCATGGCTTTAGCGTGTCTGTTAAAACTTTCATCGGATATCGGGTCGGACGCTCGCAGTACCTTTACCTTCTTTTCCGGCGATGTTGGGGGAGAAGACGGCTCTTATGCAGATTTTATTGAAAAAGCGGATGCAACCATCAGCGGAGGCAAGCTCAATCTGTACACAGTTGACCGCCTTTTCACTTTCTTCCGTAAAGAGTTATCTCAAAAAAATCCAGACTTAAGAGAAGGTCAGAGGACTTTCGTAAATGGATTTTATGCTAGCCTCGATGCTCTCAGAAAAGCTTCCGAAGGAGAACAATTAAGATTCCAAGAGGATGAACGCATTCAGGTTCTTAGAACCATATTGATATATCAGCTTGCACAGATTCCTACGAGTTTGGAAAATATCCAATTCGGGATGTATTGTCTCAGTACAGCTGAAAAGGGTCAAGTAACCGCCTATCTTAGAGACCTCATTAAGAAAGGAGCTCTTTTCTTCCGTCAACAATCAAAGACCTATGAATTAGCGGCCAGCGGTGGAGAAGATCCGTATGACTTAATCGAACGCTATATTACAGATACCAGTTTGCACCCTGAAGATACAGTGGCGGCATTCCTGGAAGAAGCGGCCGGGAAGCATCTGTCTGAGTTTTCAGATGCCAAAGGCTATAATTTACCATTTTCGGAGGATAAACGTTTCCGTACCCGTTTCGTCCGGGCAAAGGATATCGGGCAAAAGCTATGGGACGAAATTCGTGGAGAATACGAATCAGTACAAAATAATCCTTCAAAAAACTTCGAGGGAACTCTGGTATACGCTTTATGTGAGGATGAAGCCGAAATCAGCGTTGCCAGGGATGCAGTGAAAACCATTTCTGATGATAATGTGACGGTAGCGGTACCGCATTCGCCTCAACCTTTTACGGATGCCCTATTACGAGTTAAGGCCTGCCGGTATTACTTACCGCCGAATGAAGCGGAAAAAATCAGCGCTCAAACAGAATCACGTTTGCGTGATATCTTTGAGAACCCGGAGGATGGGTATCTGCCTGCACTCCAGCGAGTATATAGAGACATTGTAGATGGAGGTGGAGCTTGCTGGTACCATCAAGACGGCAAGATATTAGTGGATAAACCTAAACAGTCACATAAGCCGGCAGACATGCTTTGCGATGAACTGTTCAAAAAGCGATGCCGGATTAAGCATCCTGACTTGAATTATTTCCATGACGATAGATGGAAGACCGGGAAAAATACAGCTTTAAAGCAAGCAGTAAGCGTATTGCTGGAAGCTGAAAAAGTAATGATTGATAATGGCAATCCAGATAATCATGGTGAGAAGCGATATTTAGAAAAAGTATTGTTTAAGGGTGCCGGAGCGCTAAAGAAAATTGGATCTGAGGGTGTTGTCACCTATTTTGAATGCGAAACTGCCCCTGAAAAGATTCATGACGATTTTCCTGTACTGAAAGAGTTATGCACCCAATTAGCTACTTTAGCACCTGGAAAAACATTCTCAGTTGGGACCTTCCTTGCTAATGCGAGAAAAGCACCATACGGTGCCGGAGGAAATGCCTTAATGCTGTCAATAGCTCATATAATCAGAGCTTACGACGAACGGCTGGTAATATATAAAGACTCCACCCAAATGATTGAGCAATCTATTAACTCGTATGAAGACCTCGGGCAGATTGTCACCGACCCGGCAACCAAAACAGTTTTTGTAATAAGAGACATTTCTCCGATCTCAGCTAAACTCATTGACCAGTTGGCAAATGCAGTGGGTGCCACCCCACTAAAATACGGCGAAACCCGTTCTCTCAATTCTGCGTTCGAGGCTCTTAAGCAGTGGTGGGATAATCTCCCTACTGTGGCAAAGATTACAGGCATCTACCCGAAAGAACGGCAATCTCGGTTGTCTGAATTAAGAAACTCGATGGATAAGCTGGCTGATGGCTTTGATCGCTTTGACTTCATGCTTAAGCAATTACCCGAAGTATATAAAGGCGAATTATTAAACGAACTGACAGAAAAAGATGTCGATGATATTAGTAAAGCTCTTTCCGAAGACGTTAAATCGTTCAATTCAGGTGAGCAAATTACCCAGGCAAAATTAGCCGTGGCCATTTGCGAAATTTATGGCACAAAAGGTGATTTAGTTGAATGTGAAAAGTTTATCAACAAATGGTACGCAAGCTTAAACCCTAGTCAGCGGGATCCTCAAAAATGCGATCATGAAGACGCTGCTTATTTCTTGACGCGGTTGGCCGACAACCAGGCTAATTTCGTGACGAAAATGGTAAAGCTTCTTCCCAGGGATTACGGATTCGGAGCGCTTTCTGAATGGACCTCACTTCATATCGACGATTATGCAGCCAAATTGAAGCAAGCTAAAGCCGAAATAGACAAGGCCAAGCCGACTGTTTATAAACCTAAAATCGATGAAGGCGTACATGAAGTGAAAGAATCTCAAGCACTATATGTTGAGATTCCGGAAGGGGCTGTGCGCATTATTTACACCATTGATGGAAGCGATCCCCGGCTGTCCGAAGATGTAAAATCAACCGATGGTAAACTCGACTTAATAGCAATCTTGAAAGATCGACCGAATGTAAAAATTAAAATGCGGGCTATAGACCAGGAAGGTAACGCCAGTGATCCTGTGAGTGTAGAGCTCGTCAGCAAAGAACGAAAATACGAGATACAGGTTAAACCGGATCTCTTTGGTGAGAAGGAAGCGACGTTTAAGTGTCCTGAAGATACTGAAGGACTCGTCGCTGTCTTTAAATCAATCATTAGCTACGGTTTGAAGAAGAATCTGCTAGATAGTGAGAAGGCGAAAAAGCTTGAAATGCTGCTCAATGAGACGAGCAAAAAGTAATTAGGAATTATACCGTGACTACGAATAACGAAAAGTTAGCACTAATAAGCTATGTGGGAGATCTCTCCAGCAGTCCACCTATTGACGTATTCCTTGTTGAGAATGACAAAGACTATGTGGTTGCCTGCGACAAGCTTATGCAATCACTAATAGCGAAAACCACGACAAAAATTTGGGTGCGCACCAAAAATCATTTTACTTGGTTACGAGACTTCGCTGAACAAATCAACTTCTCTTCATCCTTTGAAGAGAAGACTAGCAGATTGGTACTTGCTGAATTTTGGAATGTAATAGTGCCTGACTGGCTTACTGATACGGATATCTTGGAAAACAAATTTCTCGAGATTGAGGTAGATTCCCAATATCAGACAAGTTTCGAAAACCGATTTTTGACTTATATGTTAGGCAATGTTTTTCAGGCGGATTTACTTACAACTGACTGCCTAGTCGACGTAATCAAGTCTCTCGTTAGTGAAAAGGCTAAAAGAGAATTTGAAAAATACCCAATATTATGTCGATGTCTATCAACCAAATGCCAGCAGTGGATAGTTCAGAGCAAAGAAGGCTGGGTGAAGGACATTTGTGAAATACTTCCTTCTAATCCAAACCAGGTATGGCATTGGCTTAGTTTATGGTCCGGTTTACATAGTTATCCAGAGCGGTATATCGAATTCGTTCTGACCCCCGAACAAGTGCATATTGTGAAACGAGTTCCCACAACGGCAGTTGAAAATTTACCTTTAGAACGAACAGCAGCCGAGCAAATAGAAAGTCAAATTGAGGCTTTCTTCGGAGAATTCGGCAGCCAAATAAAGTCAAATACGGATTTTGTGAAAATTCTAGACAGAACATCAGGGAAATTTCTCCAAGAATATCAATATATAGTCAGGATTCTTAAGAGCAATCAATTCGCTCCAACACGAGAGGATTTGCAGAAAGTGCATGAGAAATTCAAGGTATGCCCCGGTGTAAGCGAGACACAACTTACTTCTCTTATCTACTTGGCCAAGCCAGATTATCCTACTCTGGTCGATGGGGAAAAAGAACTAACCGCTCAAGACTGGATAACTTGGACGGAAAAAGGATATATCCCATACCGTAATTGGCAATTACACAGTAATGTATATAACGAAAAACTCGAAAAAACAGTTAAAGATTTCTCTGATTGGTATGTTCAAAATTATCCCTCGATTCAACAGGATCCTGATTTAAGTCTGATTCATTGCTTAAGAGAGATATCTATCGATAAGACGAAAAATGAATTTATCTTGATACTTCTCGTAGATTGCCTACCTCTCAATTATATTGATCTATTAGACAGTGCTCTACGAAACGTTGGTCTCAGCCGGCACAATTTGAGCCATCGTTTTGCTGCCTTACCTACTACTACTGAATACAATAAAGCTGCTTTACTAAGCGGAGATTGGCTGGTTCAAACTGACCGATATGAGGATATTATCAAGAAACGTTCATTGGGTGACTGGGATAATATCACGACAACATATCATGGTAACCTTAAATCGTTGTCAGAAATGAAGCTGCCTGACAAGCCATGTATCGCGGTTCTCAATTACACTGATACAGATGAAGTGCTTCATTCTGATGTGGAATCCAAGAACACCACTTATGAAGAAGAGATTGATCGTCTTTTTAAGCGTTTAGCTGAATCTGCGCAGAGACTCTGCCAAGAATGGAACGGCCCGAGAGAGAATTTTAGTGTATATGTAATCACCGATCATGGCGCTTGTCGTATATTGGAAGAAGAGAAACAAACCTTAGATTCTGAAATAGTCAACAAGCTCTTTACGAATGAAAAATATAGATATGCTGCCGTATCAGAAGATCAATTTGATAAAATCCCTGAAAATCTGTGGGATATCGGATATCGATTTAAACAACCCTTCGCTGCAGAGAACGTCACATTCTTTCTCCCCAGGGGACACAATACTGTTCGCCAGGCACGGAGTGTAAAAGGTCATATGCACGGAGGAGTTACTCCTGAAGAAGCCATTGTTCCGATAGCACTATATAAACCGGTGAAGGTAGCGAGAAAGCTTCCATCAGTTCGTTTCTTGCACCTGGATACGGTGAAAGAAACTGGTGTAGCCAAATTCTATATTCAGCGAGTAGTGGCGCTAGAGATAGAGATACATAATCCAAATACAGCCGACATCAATGTCTTAAGGGCGAGCGTGATATCACCGATGACAGACGTTAAGAGCTGTGAAGTGCCAAGAGTCCCTGCTGGAAGCACTAATATTTTAAAAATGGGTTGTTATTTTAAGAAAGAAGCCCTCGATACGCACAGTTTGGAGATCGAAATAGTGTATGAAATCGCTGGAGAACAGCACGTCTTACCCATTACTATTGAGAGCGAATTTAAGTCAGCTCTATCAAGCGGTTTCAGCCTAAAAGACCTTTAGTGGAGGCTAAATATGTTGCCATTTGAAGTTAAAGCTAAGGATTATTACGGGGAAGTTATCATCAATAAGGGGTTGATGGCTAAGGCAGGCTTTGGTGCCCGCGCTATCCCTGTCTATGTTGGCGAGTGGATTATAAGTCAATTTATGGATGGCGATGAGATCACCGAAGATAACAGAAACGAAATTGTAAATACAATTTCTAAATACCTTCCTCAAAAAGCAGATAAGAACACTATTTTAAACCGATTGATGGAACAAGATGAAGTTAAGATTCTGGATGATTTTCGGGTAAATGTTGATTTAGAGCGACATATCCATGACCTGAGCATTCCATTACTGGACGTTAATAATGGAATGATTCAGAAGGACATTATCGACAGCAATCCCATGTTGCTTAAAACTGGTATGTGGGGATTAGGGACCCTCCGTTACGTTCCACCGGATGGAGAAGATATCAAAAGAGGTCAAATATGGATGGTGAACTTCAAGCCATTCCAGACGCCCGGTGTCGATTTAGATTATTGGCGTGATTCGCGTAAGCATTTCACCATAGATGAATGGATAGACCTTCTGATCTCAAGTTGCCAATTTAATCCTGAAGCGCATCGATTACCCCAGAAATTATTGCTACTCAGTAGAATAATTTCCTTAGTTGAGCCACGAGTTAACATCACCGAACTAGCTCCCAAAGGAACGGGCAAATCCTTTGTATTTGATAATATAAGCCGGTATGCTGCAGTCATTCCGGGCGGCAAATTATCAGCTCCCGCTCTGTTTTTTAATAGCAACACAAAACAGATTGGTTTAATACCGCGATACGATGTCGTGGTAGTTGATGAAATTCAGAAGATACAGACGGATGCAGCTGGAGAAGCCATGGCTGCATTAAAGATGTATCTTGAGAGCGGACGATACCGCAGAGCAACTGGTGACCTGGGAACGTCAGAATCCGGCTTTGTAATGCTAGGCAATATCACACTAGGTGCTGATAGAATGCCGCTGTATGAAAGTAATGGCATATTCAAAGAACTGCCGGCTGCCCTTCAGGAGTCTGCGTTTATCGATAGAATTCACGGGTTAATCGAAGGATGGTTCATGCAGCGCGTATCACGAGATACCCCTTCTAAATCATTGGGATTCAAGGGGGATTTCTTTAGTGAGGTACTACATGAGTTGAGAGTCGATCTCCGATATGCAGATTACGTCTCACACAGTTTACACCTGCCGCAATGTGAGGATATGCGGGATAACAAGGCTATAGCAAGATTAGCTGAAGGTTTTCTCAAGTTACTGTTCCCAGACCTTACTTTATGTGAAGAGGAGTTCATTTCATACTGTGTTAACCCAGCAGTGCGAATGCGGCAACAAATCAGGGATGAATTGTCAAAAATAGACCAGGAATATAAATGGGTAACTATAAAAAGTCGCGTTCCCGATGAATTTCAAAATTCACATCCTGAAGAACGACCTAATCCTGAGGAAAATGCTGAGGAGGTTGATCCTTTGTCACCTGATCGTGTTGCTCAGGCAACAACTCTGGATATCAGCGAAGGACAAAGAGGTATATCGTATCAAAAACTTTTTTCCCCTTACATCAAGGATGCAAAGTTGATCAAGATATTTGATCCCTATATTCGACTGCAATATCAAATTTTTAATCTCATAAATTTCTGTGGGATATTAGAGCCACTTGAAGCCAAAATAAAACTATCTCTCGTTACTGCATGTGAACCGCAACAGGAAGTCGAGGTAAAAGGTAAACTCGATGAATTGAAAAAGGGGCTGGCACGGGAGCATATCGATTTTCAATATACGTTCGACAACACGCTTCATGATCGTTGGATAGAAACCAATACGGGATGGAAAATTATCTTGGGTCGCGGCCTCGATATTTTCCAGAAGCCAGATGATAAATTTACACTAGGGTTTTTGGATCAGACGAAGAGAAAATGCAAAGCAACGACGATTACATATACGCGGATTTAATCTTCACAATATTGTGCAGAGGTGAAATATGCAGGAAGTATTGCATGAAATCACGATCAATAGCAAGAATTATGGTCAACTTAACGGAACAAAAATATTTTTGACCGAGAGTCTATATGGTACCTTAGAAAAACAGAAAACGCGAAGTGGCGAATCTATAACGCAATTATTAGAAACTGGCAGAGCTATTCCTGGTTTAAAACATCTTAATATTAAATCATCGAATCCTAAGCGAAATTTTGTCACCAAAATACACCTTGCATGATATGCTGAGTAATCGCTGCACTTTCCTGACTTAGGTTCAATAGATTGCCTTATCTTTCCTTGCTGTTGCTAATCAATATGTACTCACGTAAAATTCAAGCAACAAACAAGGATGCTAGAATTTTTATCAAAGTCCAAATACATATCAGGCCTCCAGTGTCCCACATTGCTCTGGACCCAGATAAATGAGCCTGAGGAGATTCCTGAACCTGATATCATTACCCAATATATATTTGACCAGGGGCATGTTGTTGGTGAATATGCCAAGCGGCTATTTCCAGGTGGCATTGATATTCCGCATGATGATTTTATGGAAAACGTTGATACAACAACGAGGCTTCTCGCGGAAAGAAAGCCATTGTTTGAGGCCGGCATCCTCTCTGGGAAAATCTATTCCAGACTAGATATATTAAACCCGAACAACAAGGATGAATGGGACATAATTGAAATCAAATCCAGTACATCTGTCAAAGATGTGCATATCGATGACGTATCTTTTCAGAAGTACTGCTGTGAGCAGGCAGGGTTAAAGATAAGAACGTGTAAGCTAGGCCACATAAATCGTCAGTACATAAAGAGTGCTGAAATAGACCCAACAGGGTTATTTATTTTGGAAGATATCTCCGCCCAGGTGGAAGAAATAAACAAGGGTATAGAGGAAAGAGTGCTTAATCTGCTCGAGGTTATCTCGAATACAACGTGTCCTGAAGTCTCTA
>Ga0194112_10009065_pt1 | contig 12729 bp, 11 predicted proteins | sample TA2MahC400mmetaG_FD_146191 | JGI IMG/M metagenome (GOLD analysis project Ga0194112, IMG submission 146191) | Freshwater microbial communities from Lake Tanganyika, Tanzania - TA2015016 Mahale Deep Cast 400m | ecosystem: Environmental > Aquatic > Freshwater > Lake | place: Tanzania: Lake...
CCCGGGCCCCGACGGGCCCCCCTCAAGGATCGGCCCGCCTCAGACCTTCTTGACGATGACCTCGTCCAGGAGGCCGTACTCCTTCGCCTCCTGGGCGGACATGAAGAAATTGCGGTCGGAGTCCTTGCGGATGCGCTCCAGGGGCTGCCCCGTGTGGGCGGCCAGGATCTGGTTGATCTGCTCGCGGAGGGCGAGGATCTCGCGCGTGTAGATCTCCATGTCGGCCGCCTGGCCCCGGCTGCCCCCCATCGGCTGGTGGATCATGACCCGCGCGTGCGGCAGCGCGCTGCGCTTGCCCCGGGTACCCGCGGCGAGCAGCAGCGCCCCCATGCTCGCCGCCTGGCCCATGCAGATCGTCGCCACGGCGGGCTTGATGAACTGCATCGTGTCGTAGATCGCCAGCCCCGCCGAGACGACGCCGCCCGGCGTGTGGATGTAGAGGTGCACGTCGCGGTCCGGGTCCTCCGCCTCGAGGAAGAGGAGCTGGGCGATGACCAGGTTCGCGGTCACGTCGTCGATGACATTGCCGACGAAGACGATCCGGTCCCGCAGCAGGCGGGAGAAGATGTCGTAGGCGCGCTCGCCGCGGGCCGACTGCTCGACGACGATCGGCACCAGCGACTGCAGCATCTCCCGCTCGCGGCGGCCCTCGGGCGCGAAGGCGCCCGGGGTCCAGCGCTCTCGACTCCGGTCGCGTGACTCCATCGTCTCTCCTTCCGGTGGGCGCTGCCGGGCGGGGGACCGCCGACGGCGATCAGCCTGCGGGGACCTCGATCGTGGGCGTCTCCCGCACCGTGACCTTCTCGAGCAGCGCCGCGAAGATGCGCCGCTCAAAGAGGAACTGCTGGAACCGATCGACATCGCCGATGTCGGCGCGGACCTCCTCGGCCGGACGGCGCTCCTCGCGCGCCATGCGGGCGATCTCGGCGTCGACCTCCTCGGGCGTCACCCGGATCCCCTCCCGCTCCCCGACCTTCTCGAGCAGGAAGTCGCGCCGCTGGAAGCGCTCGACGTGGGGCCGGTAGGCGCTGGCGATCTGCTCGGGATCCGCCGGCTTGCCCTCCTCGCGCAGCTTCTCGGCGATCCGCGCCAGGGCGTTGGCGACCGAGACCTGGGGCAGCTCGAAGGGATTGTCCTGGATCAACCGGTCCACCAGGCGCTCCTCGAGGCGTTCGCGCGCCGCCATCCGCCGCTCGCTCTCCAGCCTCAGCCTGACCCGGGCCCGCAGGCCGTCCAGGTCGAGGTTGGCGTCGAGCCTCCTGGCGAACTCATCGTCGAGCGGCTGCCTCTTCTTCTCCTCTATCCGCATCGCGGTCAGGCGGTAGCGCCGAGTCTGACCCTCCAGCCGGCGATCCCCGTAGCTGTCGGGGTAGCGCACCTCGAGCTCCCGGGACTCCCCGGCGCTCATGCCCAGGGAGGCCTCGCGGAACTCGGGCAGCAGGTGATCGGCCCCGACCTCGATCGTCACCTTCTCCTTCTTCGTGCCCTTGACCCGGGCGCCGGCGGCGTCGATGGTCTCCAACTCCGCGCCGATCAGGTCCCCCGCCCCGGCGGGGCGATCGACCGCCACGCGCTCGGCGTTGCGGTCCATCATGCCCTCCAGGAACGCCTCGACCTCCTCGGCGCGCACCGGTTCGACCGCGTGCTCGATCTCGACGCCCTCGTAGGGCCGTAGCTCGACCTGGGGCCAGACGTGCACGCGCAGCTCGAAGGTCAGCGGCTCGCCCGGGCGGTAGCGGATCCCCGAGACCTCGGGCGGGCTCGCCGGGTGGATGTCATTCTCGGCGAAGGCCCTCCGAATGGCGTCCGGCACCAGCTCGGAGATCACGGCGCGCTCGATGTCCTCCTGGAAGCGGGCCTGGATGACCCGGTCGGGGGCCTTCCCCGGGCGGAACCCGGGCATGGCGTAGCGATTGCGGTAGGTGGCGATCATCCGATCGATGAACCCGTTCACCTCGGCGGCGTCCAGAAGGAGTTGCAGCGACTTCTGGAGCGGGCCGACATCCTGGATCTGAGCCTGCAAGCTTGGCACCTCCCCACCCTGGGCCGCATCCGGCGGCCGCGTGCTGGAATGGCCGGGGGGCGGAGAGGCAGTCTCCCGCCGCTCTCCGGGCCTGTCGATGCGAGAGGGGGGATTCGAACCCCCACGATGTCTCCATCACTGGATCCTAAATCCAGCGCGTCTACCAGTTCCGCCACTCTCGCCCGACGGGGAAGGCCCTCCCCGGTCGGCCGAGGCGCGATTATAGGCGGGCGCGGCGAGCCTGTCCACAGAGCGCCCGAGACCGAACGGCTCGGCAATGGAACGCGGCCGCGCCGGGCCGGCGCCGCAGGGGTGCGAGGCGCCCGAGGGGACGGGCCGCCGCTCGGGGGACGCGCGGCCGCGGACCCGACGGAGCGACGCGGCCGTCGCCCGGGCAACGGCGGCGGGCTCCGCCGAGGCGGCGTCCGTCCGCGGGCCCGGGGTCAGCGTCCCTTGAACTGGGGCCTACGCTTCTCGAGGAACGCGCCGCAGCCCTCGCGCATGTCGTCGGTCGACCAGAGCAGCCCGAAGAGCGCCTGTTCGAGCCGGGCCCCCTCCTCGAGCCCCCCGTCGAGGCCCCGCTGCACCGCTTCGAGGGCGAAGCGCACCGCGATCGGCCCGCGCAGCGCGATCCGCTCGGCGATCGCCAGGCAGGTCGGCAGCAGCTCCTCCCGGGAGACGACGCGATTGACCAGTCCGCAGCGGAGCGCCTCCTGGGCGTCGATCGGGTCTCCGCCGGCGATCATCTCGAGCGCGCGGCCGGGGCCGACCAGCCGGGGCAGGCGCTGCGTGCCGGCGTAGCCGGGGATCACGCCCAGGCTGACCTCGGGGAGTCCCATGCGGGCGTTGTCGCTGGCGATGCGGAAGTGGCAGCAGAGGGCGAGCTCGAGGCCGCCGCCGAGCGCGTAGCCGTTGACGGCGGCGATCAGCGGCTTGCCCAGCCGGGCCATGCCCTCCATCACCGACTGGCCGAGCGCCGAGAGCTCGCGCGCCTCGACCGGCGAGAGCGTCGCCAGCTCGGCGATGTCTGCGCCGGCGGCGAAGGCCTTTTCGCCGCTGCCGGTCAGGATCGCCGCGCGCACGCCGTCGCGAGCGTCGATCTCGGCGAACTGGTCGCGCAGCTCAAAGAACATCTCCCGATTGATGGCGTTGAGCTTGTCGGGGCGGTGGATCGTGACCAGGGCGACCGCGCCCCGCTCCTCGTAGAGGAGATGCTTGCGCTCCATCCGTGGCTCCTTCCGGCTGTCGCGCGCCCGGGGGGCGCGCCGGGGTTCTCGGGGGCGGATCGACGCAGCCTAGGGCGCGGCGCGCGCCCTTGTCAATCGCGCCGCCGGCGGAGCCCGGCCCGCCTCGCCCTCCGGAACCCGTTTGACCCTCCGGCGGCCGCTTCCCTATAGTGTGCGGCTCTACGCCCCGCGCGGCTCCGGCCGCTGCGGGGCCCCCGGCGAGGAATCGGCCCCGACGCGAGCGGGGCGGCCGCGCGGGATCTGCCCCGACGCGGGGTGAACGGCCGCGCGGGACCGCCCCGACGCGAGCGGGGCGGCCGCGCCGGCCACGAAGGAGACGACGGCGGAGGCATGGACCGATGACCGACGACCCGCGCTTTGCCGAAGTGGAGCGCCGCCGGGGCGAGGCCCTCGCCGGCGGGGGCGAGGAGAAGGCCGCCCAGCGCCGCGCCAAGGGGCGCCTCACGGCGCGCGAGCGGCTGGACCTGCTCTTCGATCCCGGCTCGTTCCAGGAGATGGGGACCTTCGTCACCCACCGCTGCCAGGACTTCGGCATGCAGAAGCGCAAGCCGGTCGGCGACGGGGTCGTCGCCGGCGTCGGGCGCCTGCGCGGCCGGACGCTCTACGCCTTCGCCCAGGACTTCACCGTGCTGGGCGGCACCCTCTCCGAGACCAACGCGCGCAAGATCTGCCTCGTCCAGGAGCACGCGCTCAAGAACGGCGCCCCCCTGGTGGGACTCAACGACTCCGGAGGGGCGCGCATCCAGGAGGGCGTGACCAGCCTGGGCGGCTACGCCGACATCTTCCTGCGCAACACGCTCGCCTCGGGCGTGATCCCCCAGATCTCGGCCGTCATGGGACCGGCCGCGGGGGGCGCGGTCTACTCCCCCGCCCTGACCGACTTCATCGTCATGGTGCGCGAGACGAGCCACATGTTCGTCACCGGACCCGACGTGGTCAAGGCGGTCACCCAGGAGGCGGTCACTTTCGAGGAGCTGGGCGGCGCCGCCGTCCACAGCAGCAAGAGCGGGGTCGCCCACTTCGCCGCCCGCGACGACCGCCAGGCGATCGCCCTCATCCAGCGGCTGCTCTCCTACCTGCCGCAGAACAACATGGAGGACCCTCCCTTCGCCGAGAGCGACGACGACCCCGAGCGCGAGGACGCCGAGCTCGACGGTCTCGTGCCCCGCGAGCCCGACAAGCCCTACGACATGCACGAGGTCATCCGCCGCGTGGTCGACCGGGACAGCTTCCTGGAGGTCCACGAGCACTACGCGCCCAACATCATCGTCGGCTTCGCCCGCCTCGGCGGCCGCGTCGTCGGGCTGGTCGCCAACCAGCCCCGCTTCCTCGCCGGCGTGCTCGACATCGAATGCTCGCGCAAGGGGGCGCGCTTCGTCCGCTTCTGCGACTGCTTCAACATCCCCATCGTCACCTTCGAGGATGTCCCCGGGTTCATGCCGGGCACGGCCCAGGAGTGGGGCGGGATCATCACCAACGGGGCCAAGCTCCTCTACGCCTACTGCGAGGCGACGGTGCCGAAGCTGACCGTCATCACCCGCAAGGCCTACGGCGGCGCCTACTGCGTGATGAACTCCAAGCACATCCGGGGCGACCTCAACATCGCCTGGCCGACCGCGGAGATCGCCGTCATGGGCGCCGACGGGGCGGTCAGCATCATCTTCCGCAAGGAGATCGCCGCGGCGGCCGACCCCCGCGCGGAGCAGCAGCGCATCACCGGGGAGTTCCGCGAGGCCTTCGCCAACCCCTACGTCGCGGCCAGCCACGGCTACCTGGACGACGTCATCGAGCCGCGCCGGACGAGGGCCTACCTGATCCGGGCGCTCGGCTTCCTCGAGCACAAGAGGCTGCAGAACCCCCCCAAGAAGCACGGCAACATCCCGCTCTGAGCCGGGCCGCGCCGCGGGACATGCGGGCCGCCGGCGCCGAGAGCCGCGGCGGGCGCCGCCCCCGGCGACGGCGGAGAGCCCCGCGGAGCCCGGCCCGCGGCGACGGAGAAGAGGTGAGCAGGATGAAGAACGGGAGCGAGGGCCCGCGCGCGGCGGGCGCGGCCGGCGCCCCGGGCGCCCCGGGCGACCCGGGGGCGGCGCGGCGCGCCTGGGACGAGGCGGGGCGGGGGCAGAAGCAGCGCAAGGCGCGCTTCCGCGCCTCGTCGGTGGATCTCGAGCCCCTCTACACCGAGGACGACCTGGGCGGGCCGGAGGCGCGCGCGGCGATCGGCTACCCGGGCTTCTACCCCTACACCCGCGGCGTCCAGCCGACGATGTACCGGGGGCGCCTCTGGACGATGCGCCAGTACGCCGGCTTCGGCACCGCCGGGGAGACCAACCGGCGCTTCCGCTATCTCCTCGAGCAGGGCCAGACGGGCCTCTCGGTCGCCTTCGACCTGCCGACGCAGATGGGCTACGACTCCGACGCGCCCCAGGCCCGCGGCGAGGTGGGCCGCGTGGGGGTGGCCATCGACACGCTGGCCGACATGGAGATCCTGCTGAGCGGGATCCCGCTCGAGCGGGTCTCGACCTCGATGACGATCAACTCGCCGGCGGCGATCCTGCTGCTGATGTACCAGGCGGTGGCCGAGGGCCAGGGGGTCGCGCCCGAGAAGCTGACCGGCACGGTCCAGAACGACATCCTCAAGGAGTACGAGGCGCGCGGGACCTTCATCTTCCCCCCGGAGCCGAGTCTCAAGATCGCCACCGACATCTTCGAGTACTGCAAGGCGACCCTGCCGCGCTGGAACACGATCTCGATCAGCGGCTACCACATCCGCGAGGCGGGCTCGACCGCGGTCCAGGAGGTCGCCTTCACCCTGGCCAACGGGATCGCCTACGTCCAGGCGGCGATCGACCGCGGCCTCGGCGTCGACGAGTTCGCGCCCCGCCTCTCCTTCTTCTTCAACGCCCACAATCACCTGCTGGAAGAGGTGGCCAAGTTCCGCGCCGCCCGCCGCCTCTGGGCGCGGATCATGCGCGAGCGCTTCGGCGCGCGCGATCCGAGGAGCCTGCTGCTGCGCTTCCACACCCAGACCGCCGGCTGCACGCTGACCCTGCAGCAGCCGGAGAACAACGCCGTGCGCGTCGCCTACCAGGCGCTCGCCGCCGTCCTCGGCGGCACGCAGTCCCTGCACACGAACAGCCGCGACGAGGCGTTCTGCCTGCCGTCGGAGGCGGCGGCGCTCCTGGCGCTGCGCACGCAGCAGGTGCTCGCCGAGGAGACCGGGGTCGCCGACACGATCGACCCGCTGGCGGGCTCCTACGCGATCGAGAGACTGACCAACGAGATCGAAGGCCAGGCGGTCGGGCTGATCGAGCAGATCGACCGGCTCGGCGGCGTGCTCAAGGCGATCGAGACGGGCTTCATCCAGCGCGCGATCCATCAGAGCGCCTACGCCTATCAGCGCGAGGTGGAGTCGGGCGAGACGGTCGTCGTCGGGGTGAACCGCTACGCGATGGAGGAAGATCCGGTCGAGCCCGAGTTCCGGCTCGACCCGCAGCTCGAGCGGCGTCAGGTCGAGGCCCTGCGCGCCGTGCGCGCGCGGCGCGACGCCGCGGCCGCTGCGCGCGAGCTCGATCGGCTCGAGGCGGCGGCGCGGGCGGGGGCGAATCTCATGCCCCCGCTCTACGACTGCGTCAAGGCCTACGCCGGGATCGGCGAGATCTGCGACCGGCTGCGCCGCGTCTTCGGCGCGTACCGGGATCCCGGGTTCATCTGAGGCGCTGATGGGAGGCTGGGGGGCCGTGTCGGTCCGCCGCTCAGGAGGTCGAAGTGATCCGCAAGATCGACCACATCGGCATCGCCGTCGCCGATGCGGCGGCGGCGCTCAAGGTCTTCCGCGACGCGCTCGGGCTCGAGCTCGTCGGGACCGAGCCGGTCCCGAGCCAGAAGCTCGTCTCCTATCATCTCCGCGTGGGCGAGTCGAACCTGGAGCTGCTCGTGCCGAGTGACCCGGAAAGCGTGATCGCCAGGTTCCTCGAGAAGCGCGGGCCGGGGATCCACCACATCGCGCTGGCCGTCGAGGACATCGCTGCCGAGGTCGAGCGGATGAAGGCGGCGGGGCTTCAGCCGCTGGCCGAGAAGCCCTCCCTCGGGGCGGGCGGCAAGCAGGTGCTCTTCTTCCACCCGCAGACGACCGGGGGGGTGCTCCTGGAGCTCTGCCAGGGGAGCGACGGCGCGGAAGACGGACGATCCGGTCCGCCCGCCTGACCCGGCGACCCCGACCCGTCCCTACTCCCCGCGCAGCACCTGGCGGGCGATCACCAGCCGCTGCATCTCGCTCGTGCCCTCGTAGATCTCGGTCACCCGGGCATCCCGGTAGTAGCGCTCGACGGCGTAGTCCTTCATGTAGCCGTAGCCGCCATGGATCTGCAGCGCCTGGTGCGCAACCCGGGTCGACATCTCCGAGGCGAAGAGCTTGGCCATCGCCGCCTGCTTCGTGTAGGAACGGCCGCGGTCCTTGAGCCAGGCCGCCTGGTGGACGAGCAGGCGCGCCGCCTCGATCTGGACCGCCATGTCCGCCAGCTTGTTCTGGATGGCCTGGAAGTGGGCGAGCGGGCGGCCGAACTGCTGGCGCTCGCGGGCGTAGGCGAGCGCCGCGTCGCAGGCCGCCTGGGCGATGCCGATCGCCTGGGCGCCGACGCCGATGCGCCCGGAGTCGAGGCTCTTCATGGCGATCTTGAAGCCCGCGCCCTCCTCGCCGATCCGGTTCGCCGCCGGCACGCGGCAGTCCTCGAAGAAAACCTCCATCGTGTCGTCGGCGCGAAGCCCCATCTTGTCTTCCTTGCGCCCGATGACGATGCCGGCCGCCTCCCGCTCGACGAGAAACGCGCTGATCCCGCGATGCGGAGGATCCGCCTGCGGGTCGCTGCGCGCCATGACCAGGTAGAGGCTGGCCAGCGAGCCGCTGGAGACGAAGACCTTGGCCCCGTTGAGGACGTAGCCGTCGCCGTCGCGGCGCGCGCTCGTCTTCAGCGACGCGGCGTCGCTGCCGCTCCCCGGCTCGGAGAGGCAGAAGGCGCCGATCTCGCCCGCCGCCAGGCGCGGCAGGAAACGGCGGCGCTGCTCCTCGCCGGCGAAGACCATCAGGGGGTAGGCGGCCACGGAGGCGTGGACGCTGAGCAGGATCGAGACCCCCGCGCAGGCCCGGGCCAGTTCCTCGATGATCGCCGAGTAGGTCACCGTGTCGAGTCCGAGCCCGCCGTAGGCCTCCGGGATCTGCGCCCCGAAGAGGCCCAGCGCGCGCATCTGCTCGATCACCGCGGACGGAATGTAAGCCTCGGCGTCCATCTCCCGGGCGCGCGGCGCGATCTCGCCCCGGGCGAACTCGCGCACGCCCTGGAGGATCATCTCCTGTTCGTCGGTCAGATTCAGGTCCACGCTCGTCCCCCGCTTCCCCGCCCCTGGAGCCCGCCTGCCCGGGCGCGGACTCCCTGCCCCGCCGGGACGCCCGGCCCGGCACGAACGGGACCCGCCCCGGGATCCGCTCGCCCCGCGGCGGCGCTCCGGCCCCTATCCGCGCAGCAGCCGGCGGGCGATGATCAGGCGCTGGATCTCGGATGTCCCCTCGTAGAGCTCGGTGATCTTGGCGTCGCGGAAGTGGCGCTCGACGTGGTACTCCTGCGTGTAGCCATAGCCGCCATGCACCTGGATCGCCGCGTCGGCCGTCTCGACCGCCACCCGGCTGGCGTAGAGCTTGGCCATCGCCGAGGCGGTGACGTAGTCGCCGCCCGTGTCGCGCAGGACGGCCGCGCGCATCGTCAACAGGTGCGCCGCCTCGATCTGCACGGCCATGTCGGCCAGCTTCCACTGGATCGCCTGGAAGTCGCCGATCGGCCGGCCGAACTGCTGGCGCGTCTTGGCATGGTTGACCGACCGCTCGAAGGCCGCGCGGGCGATCCCGACCGCCTGGGCGGCGATGCCGATGCGCCCCGAATCGAGCGCCTCCATGGCGATCTTGAAGCCCTTGCCCGGCTCGCCGAGGACATTCGCCCGGGGCACGCGCACCTCCTCGAAGAGGATCTCGTAGGTCGTCGAGGCGCGGATGCCGAGCGTCTTCTCTCGCGTGCCGCGCTTGACCCCGCGCTCCTCCTCGACGATGAAGGCGGTGATCCCGCGGCTGCCCTTCTCCGGGTCGCTGTTGGCGAAGACGATGAAGGTGTTGGCGAAGCCGCCGTTGGTGACGAAGATCTTCGTGCCGGTGAGGATGTAGTCGTCGCCGTCGAGGACCGCGCGCGTCTTGACGCTGCCGGCGTCCGAGCCGGCGTCGGGCTCGGTCAGGCAGTAGGCCCCCAGCCGCTCGCCGCGAGCGAGCGGGGTCAGCACGCGCCGCTTCTGCTCCTCGTTGCCGAACATGCGCAGAGGCTCGCAGACGAGCGAGTTGTTGACGTCCATGATCACGCAGGTCGAGGCGCAGCCGCGGGCGATCTCCTCCATGGCCAGCACGTAGCTGACATCGTCCAGGCCGGCGCCGCCGTACTCCTCGGGCACGAGCATGCCGAGGAAGCCCAGCTCGCCGAGCATCTTGACCTTGTCCAGCGGAGCCTCCCGGGTCTCGTCGACCTTCTCGGCGATCGGGATGAGCTCCCGCTCGGCGAAGTCGCGGGCCGTCTCCTGGATCAACCGCTGTTCCTCGGTCAGCTCGAAGTCCATCGTCCCCTCCCTTGAATAGGCCGGCGTCAAACCCGTGTGCCTGTGCACGGCCCCATCACCGTCCGAGACGGGATCGACTCGCCGGCCTCCCGGCGGTCCCGGCGCGCTCCCGCGCCCCCAGCGGGGCCGTCCCGACGACGGTCTGCGGGACCGGCTCCCGCCAGCCGGGAGTCCGGGCCCCGCCTGGGTGCCTCGGCTCTAGCCCGTCTTCCTCCCGGCGTGCCAGTCGCGGATGTAGGCGACCGCCTCTCCCGTCGGCGTGCCCGGGCCGAAGATCGCCCCGACGCCCTGGGCGATCAGCTGCCTGGCGTCCTCGCGCGGGATGATGCCCCCGCCGATGACGTGGATCTCCTCCGCTCCCCGCTCCTTCAGCAGCGCCAGCAGGCGCGGGAAGATCGTCATGTGCGCGCCCGAGAGCACGGAGATCGAGAGGATGTCGACGTCCTCCTGGATCGCCGCGTCGACGATCATCTCCGGCGTCTGATGCAGGCCGGTGTAGATGACCTCGAAGCCGGCGTCGCGGAAGGCGGTGGCGACGACCTTGGCCCCCCGATCGTGGCCGTCGAGCCCCGGCTTGGCCACCATCACCCGGATCTTCTCCTCCATCGTCCCCTCCCGGCGTCCTCGCCCCGTGCCCCCTCCCTAGAGGGACAGGGCGTCCTCCACCCACTGGTAGGGTGACAGCTCGTGCGCGGCGATGCGCGCCAGATCCTGGTCCAGCCGGGCGCGCAGCGCCGACCCCCGCCAAGTGCGCTCGATCAGCGTGCGGTTGAGCAGGACCTCCATCCGCTTCCTCAGCTTCGCGGCCCGCGCCTCCCGCAGCCGCTCGCGGTCCCCCAGCAGCCAGGCGCGGTGCTCCTCGGCGCGGGCGAGGATCTCGTCCAGGCCCTCCTCGCGCAGCGCCACCGCCGGCACGACCGGCGGCGTCCAGCCCCCCGGGCGACGCCAGTCGCTCAACTCCATGGCCAGCATCAGGTCCCGCTGCAGCCGGTCGCCCCCCTCGCGATCGAACTTGTTGATCACGAAGAGGTCGGCGATCTCCATGATGCCCGCCTTCATCACCTGCACCGCGTCGCCCGACTCGGGCACCAAGACCAGCAGGACGCAGTCGGTCAGTTCGACCACCTCGAGCTCGGCCTGCCCCACGCCGACCGTCTCGATCAGGATCCAGTCGAAGCCGGCCGCCTCGAGGATCTCGCTCGCCTCATAGGTCGCGGCGGAGACGCCCCCGGTCGAGCCGCGCGAGGCCATGCTGCGCACGAAGAACCCCTCGTCGCCCGCCGCCGAGGTCATGCGCACGCGGTCGCCGAGGATCGCCCCGCCGGTGAAAGGGCTGGTCGGGTCGATCGCCAGAACGCCGACGCGACGGCCCCCGTCGCGCAGCCGCCGGGCGAGCCCATGGACGAGCGTGCTCTTGCCCGACCCGGGCGGCCCGGTGACGCCCAGGCGATAGGCGCCGCCGGTGCGGGGGAAGACGAGGTCGAGAAGGGCGCGGCCGACCGGCGTGTCGTCCTCGACGCGCGAGATCGCCTGGGCGATGGCTCGCCTCTCGCCGCGCGCCAAGCGGTCGGCCAGCTCCCGGGCGCGGAGCCCGATCTCGCCCGCAGTCGCCTCGTCCCGTGTCGCCATGGCGCCCGGCCGTCCGGTCCGACCTCCCGCGGAAAACCCCTAGAAACGCTAAGGTTGGCGCAAGGAAGGGAATCTAGCAGCCGAGGCGAAGGGCTGTCAACGCGGCTGGGCGGCCGGGCCGCTGCCAGACCGCCGGGCGGCCGCTTCCGGAGTCCTGCGTTCGCCGCCCGCGGGCGGCCCTGTCAGCGCGACCCGCTCGGCCCGCCCAGGCCGGCGAGGTGGCGCAGCTCCATCCGTGCCTCCAGGCACTCGATCGCGATCAGATCGAAGCGCAGCCGCCCCGGCGGAAGTCGTCCCGCGGCGGCAAGGCGCTCGGCGGCGGCCGCGAGTCGCTGGCGTTTGCACCGGCGCACGGTCTCCTCGGGCCGCCCGTGGCGGACCGACGACCGGAGCCTCACCTCGACCAGGGCCACGGTCTCGCCGCGCACCGCGACGAGGTCCACCTCGAGCGCCCCGCAGCGCAGGTTGCGCCCGGCGATGCGATAGCCCCACAGCCGGAGATACCCGGCGGCGATCTCCTCGCCCCAGCGCCCCCGGTCGCGGGTGTTCATGGGGACTCCCCTCGCTCGCGGACCACTCCGGACAGCGCCCGGCGATGCGCAGCGGACGCCAGGTGGGATGTAGCTCGCCGCGGGCCATGCCCCCCGCGGGCGCTCCCTGCTGCGGGTGCGGCGAGAAGGGGCCGCTCGGCCGGAGGCCGCCGCGGGCGCCCCTCTCGTCACGGCCGGCCCGGGACGCGGACCGGCAGCGGGGACTTCGGCCGCGCGAGGGTTCCCGCGCGAGGACTTCCACCGCTGTCCGGGAGATGGACCGTTGGACTATACTGCCCCGCGCCCACAGCGGCGCCCGGGCGGCCGGGGATGCGGAGGGGATCGATCGTCATGGCGCTCGGACTGCCCGAAACGGCGCTCTTCCAGTACGGCGTCCTGCCGCTGGCCATCGTCGTCGCCCGCGTGATCGACGTCTCGCTCGGCACGGTGCGCGTCATCCTGCTCAACCGCGGGATGCGCTACCTCGCCCCCCTGCTCGGCTTCTTCGAGGTCCTGATCTGGCTCCTGGCGATCGGCCAGATCATGCAGAACCTGAGCAACTGGGCCTGCTACCTGGCCTACGCCACCGGTTTCGCCCTCGGCAACTTCACCGGACTCTGGATCGAGGGACGCCTGGCGATGGGCCTGGCCCTCG